>Ga0315284_10011724_pt1 | contig 12485 bp, 4 predicted proteins | sample YL17G09_16_MG_FD_203696 | JGI IMG/M metagenome (GOLD analysis project Ga0315284, IMG submission 203696) | Sediment microbial communities from Yellowstone Lake, YNP, Wyoming, USA - YL17G09_16 | ecosystem: Environmental > Aquatic > Freshwater > Lake > Sediment | place: USA: Wyoming | collected... | reverse complement strand
CTTGCTCGATTGCGGCAGCTTCCTTCCGGCGCTGGTCCTACTCCTCTTCGAAGCCGTAGGTCTTGAACTTCAGCGTGCGGCAATTCTCGGTGACGGTGCGCACCACGTGGTCGGGGGCGCCGCCGGGAATGTCGGCCTGGATCTCCAGCGTCACCTCCACATTGGCGCCCACCAGCCCGGCCAGGTGCTGCACTACCTCTTCCGCAATCTTGCCCGCGTCGCGGCCGACTGGCGCGACGCACCCACCGAACCGTAAAGGCAGAGAGGCTGTCGGTCATGTCGGGGGCGGGGCGGTGACGCCCCCTGGTGCCGAACGGACGACCAAGAATGGGGGCCGTCTGAGCTACATCAGGGCATCAGGCCAACGAGAGAGGGTCTGCTCCTGCCTTCGCAGAAATAGAGGGCCTTGAATCTGTCCATTTGCTTAATCTTGTCCATCAATACTCGTTCCTGTTGCGAGCTGGCGACATTCCTCACCAACGCCTTGGCGTCCGCCTCGGTCAATCGCAAGACGAGGTAATTCGCGATAGCAGAGAACAGGGAAATATTGAAATCCTTTGCTTCCTGGGAAGCAACCACCAGCGATATACCGTACTTTCGGCATTCCTTGGCCATTGTAGGAATGAGCTTCAGTCCCGCCGCGCGATGTGCTTCGTCAAACACGACAGCGTGGGTGATACGATCTTGGAGGCCTCTGCGGAACATGTCCTTGTAGAGACCGTAGAAGATGAGTGACGCAAAAGCCTTCTGCAAGTTGTCATTCTGCGTCGTGTGAATGCGAATGACGATGGGCTGCTCGCTCTCCCAAAGGCTCTCGCGGGATTCGCCAAGATCGAAGAAGCCATAGTCCCCAAGTTCCTCCAAACGCGCAAGCAATGTGCGCAGCCCCCGGTCCGGTTTCGGATCAGCCTGCAGAATCTCGACAAATCGCTTGAACGCCGGTTCATGCATCTCCGCCAGAACCGCGCTCGGATCATCCCAGCCTGCCTCAATGAAGCTGTCCTTGATCGCCCTACGGATACGTTCCGCCTGGATATCTCCAAGTTCAGGAAAAATCGCGACAAAAATGTCTCGCATCGCCCCGGCCACATCCAGATATGCCATCCTGGATTCCCGGTCCATGACCTGCAGCGGGTTGAACCCCAACCCGTGGAAGTCAACGAGTCGAACGGAGTCAACCAGGCGCTGAAGCCTCTCGTCGATGTCCTGGTGATAGGAGAAAACGATCGGTCGAATACCTGCCGCCAGCATCTGCTTGCACAGATTCAGAAGACAGGTTGTCTTGCCCATTCCGGGCAGCCCCGCCACCAGGAGATGGGGATTTCCCTTTAGGGTCAGCGCCCATCGAACTTCGGCGCCCGTGAGCAGGTCCAATCCGAAACAGACCGAGGGAGTCTCACTCACGGCACCTCCCGCGTTCCTACCAAAACTTGGCGTTTCACCAAAAGGCGTGGGTTCGGGAGCCACAGCCGCCTGTTCCACAGAGTCCAAGCCGCCATCCGGCTCTTGACCTTCGTGCTTCGGCGCTACCGAAGGACCAAATCTGCTTCGCACTCCTGCTTCAGGAGGACGCGCGACAGACTCGCGGCGGAACTCCCAGTCGGGCAGGAGGCCCGGCCCGAACAAGAATATCCGCGTATCCCATCCCGCAGGAGAGATCTCCAAGGGACTGGCCCCAGGATACTCAGGGCAGAATACCCATCCGCGGTCGGCCTGCTGCATTCTCGGAAAGCAGTAGTCCTCTCCCTTCTCGATCATACGATCTATCTCAAGGGTGATGACCTCATACTGTTCTCTTGGCAAGTAATGCCTATGCGCCTTGTCGGCGTAGAAGCGCAATACACGAGCCAGCTTTGCGCGCCGGATCGCCCTCAAGGAGGAGCAGGTGTCCTCGCTGCAGTACCATGCGTCCCAACGCTCACGAAGAGATTCCACCTGCTCACGAATACCCTGTAGCCCCTCCGGGTTCCGTGCGGCGCGGAGATGCCTCCGGTACTTCACCTCGATGAAGCGGAACAGCAGTCCCTTGCGAGGAGCGCCTGACACATATATGAGATCAGGACGTGACTCCCTCTCGTCCTCGTTGCTGTCCTGTGCGACCAAGGGCGGTAGCAAATCGCGAACATCATCAACCGGGATGATAAAGCCGTTTGTGAGCGATACCCAACAATCGCCACTCTCCGAATCCTGCCGGCAATTCGCGTGGCAGAGCGCGAGGGCAATGAGTTCCGAAGCCGGCGCCTTTTCACCGGTAAGACGAATGGCCAATCGTCCGCTGAGCGCTTTGAGGTGCTCCATCAAAAACTCTGCGTTCTTGAGACTGTGGCTGAGGCCCATCTGATCGAGCGCGCCATCAAGGAGATTCCTAACTTCTTCAAGATTGCTGGTGGAGGTTACTAACTGCAGGCAGCCCAGGTCTTCGCGCTCCGGAACGCAATCGATCACGTAAGCGTCGTAGATGTCCCTGTTGTCCATAGGCGAATCGAAATACTCAATGCCGGCGTTACGGTCCAAGGTGATCACCCAATCGGACAGTCGGTGAAGCTCTCGAAGGCTCTGGGCTTTGTCGGCTGAGATTTCCGTTCTCAATGTTGGCAAATCTCCCTCCGCGCCGATGCTTCGGGCCACCGATCTTTGCAGAACCTGCTGCAGGCGCACCAATCGTTCGGTGTGCGTTCGGTCTGAGGGATGCTTCTCGCCATCGCCTGCAGGTAGAATTGTGCTACGCCACAACGGGGAAGGAACGCTTGAGTATTCTCTGTGGAAAAAAGAAAGCAGGCCGAACGCTTCGAGTGGTCTGGACTTCGGCGTCTGCTCCCTGGCTTCCGACACGAGCCGAGACTCAAAGGTGTCGAAAGCAACGGCAAGGTGAGCCGGCGTTGTCGGATCCTGCTCGTTCTTGCGCGCCCAGCGCAGCCTTGGTAGGTTCACGCCACCCGGCAGGCTCAGAGACTCCAGCATCCATTGGTCTTCCGGTGACAAGACTCCAGCGCCGCTACGACGTTTCTCCCGCACCTCGGCTATGAACCGTCCTGCAACCCCACGCTGTGCCTCTGAGGGATAGAGCTCCAACACGAACGCCGGTGCTGTCCTTTGCGTGACTTCATCGGAATCTTCTTCGTCTGAGGGTTTACGATAGCGCTCGTGAACGCGGCCAAGGGACCGGGCCACCGTAAGGCCATCACCCGGCCTGAGGGCGTGGATGTGAAGCAGCTTCGATGCATTGTGGCACTCAAGATACTTGACGATCTCATTCCCCAGGACCGTGGCGCTCTGCTTTCCCACCGTCGGTACGGTGTCCGCCGTGTCGCTTTCACCCAAAGCCCTCGCAAGAATCGCTACAGCGGCCTTCGGTTCCTTGTCGGAATCGGGGACCATTCCCACGGCATGAAAACCGAGGGTATCGGCGAAAACGAAGGAATTGCCAGTTTCGAGGCCGGGTAGGAACGCCGGAAACATCGCCCCATCCAAAACCTTGAATTCGGCTCCAACGGTCTTGGGACTCACATCCTGGTCGAAGCCCGCGTGTAGCACGAGGTTGTCATAGGCTACGTGCCAAGCCACACGCAGGGGATGGCTGGGCAGGACGATCAGGCCGATCGTCCGGCCCGAAAGCGACTGCACCTCCACTGTGTTTGCAAGGGCAAAGGACGGCTCGCCTTCGTCCAGAAGGGCGGTCCACGCAAGAACATATTCCTTCACGACAGTATCGAAAGTCTTGGATTTCTCATCGTAGACCTGACCAACACCTCCGGCACAGGCCCGAAAGCGCTCTGCCATACGGCGGCTTGCGGTTGCCGCTCGATCCCAGAGCGATTCCAATAAGGTCCCGGAAGAGGATTCAGGACGGAGAAAGGGAACGAACTCCGCTTCAGCGGCGCACGCACCGGAAGCGCGCACCTTGACGCGCCAGCGCCCCATTGCTCCCGCTTGCCGCTCAATCCATTGGTTCTCAACCTCGTGAATCAGGGGGGGGCGAAAAACCCGGAAGCTCTTGCCATGCTGCAGTTTGCGCAATAGCACAAAACCTTTGGCATCCATGTGCAGAGTTTCCGTTGAAGAGGCGAGATCCGAGACCATCTCTCGGTTCTCGAGTTCGATCAGCCCCTCGCTGAATGCCCGTACCCTCTTCCCGACTCCGCCTTCCGGGCGCTCGGGTGGCTGGCCGAAGCGGATGACGAACTCCTCGCTCTCCTGCGGGTCGACCAAATCGTTACCGGTCACGGAGACGATCACCTTGGCGGAAATCAGCGCGTCCTCGCTCAGCGTGGAGAAATCGTCATTGCTGAACCTGCACTTCTCCTCCGCCTTTCCGGAGTGCGTGACCTCCCGCGAAGCAAGTTCCTCGTCCATGTGAGTGACAATGGCGACACGATATTCCACAGCACCCTTCTCCAGATTCTCCGGCCGCGCCTTCCACTTCACTTCGAGCTTGGAGTAGTCACCAGTCTCTTGAGCATCGGGTTTCAGGATCAGAACCGGCGGTTCGTCGGAGTCGTCCCCGTCACGCAATCCGGACCACTTTGCGATCTTGCCGGTGATCGTTCGCCAGGGCGAAAGCTCAATGCTCTGGAGGAACTGAGCGCCCCCCTCAATGCGCAAGGCATTGACCCACAGATGCTTCCTGTCGGCAAGTTCCGCCAATGCTGGAATAAGCGGCTTCGTACGCGCCGAGCGCAGGAATACCTCCAAGTCTCTGCTTTGCTCATGTGAGGGATTCAGCAGCCTCAGGGCTTCGACGCGGCTGGAGGGAGTGAGGCCGGAAACCGCCGTTCCCAACAGGCGATCCACGAACATCCGGGAGACGTCCAACCCATCCAGCCCCTCAGATTCGTCCGATTCCCGGACGGGCCAAAGGCCAAGGAGATGCAGATATTCTCCGGGATGCCGCTTGTGAGCCACGACGCGGCAAAGGAAATCGAACTCCGTCCATCGCGAGATACTGAAGCGGCGGCCGTGCCCACCCGCCTTCTTGATCGCGCGTTCCGCATACTGCCGGTGTTTGCCGGACAATTGCTGTGTCACTTCCCGCCCGGCTAAGCGCAGAGCCTCGTCGAACAGGCTTGTCTCATTCACTTCGCGTGCAGCGCTGTAGATGCCGTCCATACCGGCGCCGGCCAGCTCCGTGTCCACCAGGAGCAGCACCGCATCTCCCTTCGCCTCGCGCATCTCGACGGCGCGGTCCGCACTGACGGTTCGCGCGCCCTCATTGCCCGAATCCGCGACGCGCCAGACTCGCCAATCTCGAGGAGCGAAGGAAGCATCATTGGCAAGGACCTCTACCACATCGGGTGTCAGGCAGCGCACGAAGGCCATGGAACCGGAATCCGCCTTACCGAGGATCTTTTCGAACGCCAGCCCGAGGATTCTAGCGTGAAGGTCAGTCCATTCCATGTTCGTCCTCCATGTCGGGTTCGAAGCGGGGCCGCAGGCGCTTCATCGCCTCGGCGTCGTTGACGCCCACGAGCAATCCCAGATCACGCAGGCGTCGCTCCAGCATCGTGCGGTTCGCTTGGAGAAGGTCGTTCGAAATGGCCATCCCGGGCGGGGATACATCCACGCAGAAACCATAGCGAGCGTGGAGCTTATGGATGAATTCCCTGAACGAAAGGGGCCGGGTACCGTGTCGATTGCCACTTGGCAGGACGTGAAGATGCACGAGGTAGTCCAGGACCGGGTCGGTGAAGACGAGCGAACGGATTTCCCTAGTTCTTTTTCCAGTCACGGGATCGGCTTGATGAATTCGTCTCTTCGCAGCGAGACCATTTGGCCGGTTAACATTCAGGAAACCATCCAAACCGCTGTACAGATTCCCCCATAGCTTGCTCTTGGACATCAGAACGCACAGCCCTTCCGCGAGACGCCAGGCGGCATTCCGATCGGAGCAGTCCCCTCTCAGGAGGGCTGCCACATCTGCATTCTCGTCAGACAACTTGTCGGCCAACGCCTGGGCATCCTGATCCAGCCTGTTCAGTATCGCCGTTGATTCAGGCCGACGTTCAAACAGGATTTCGCCCAAAAGAGCAATCCATTCCGTGGCATATGGCGTCGTCGTCGTGCTCATCCTCCGTATCGTGGCAGTGCGTGTTGCGCCCCAATCGAGTAATCGGAGTGCCATCAGTATGACTGGAAGTCTGTCCAGGCGTCGGACGAAATCGTCGAATGACTGCTCCGCAGTCCAGACAATACGGCGGTATATGCCATTCGAGCAGTCGACGAAAAGATAGGCAGGAGCCTGTTTGGACTTGTCCACGACCTCGCCGGTCGTCGCCCACTCAAGCAGTATCCCGGTGGCACTCATCAGGACGGATGTCAATCCCACTGCCACACATGATTCTACGAGATCCACAAGGCTGTGCCGTGGAACAACGCTCGCATACGATCTCAAGAATCGCCGGATATCCTCGGAGAACTGCGCGGCAGCCCTTTCGGCTATTGGGCGCTGATTTGAAATCCGCTCGCCCTCGCTCCCTCTGAGTGTGTCCGGGGCCGCTTTCAACTGCTGAGCCAGGCGAATCATCAGCAATTGGTCCAGGCCAACGTGGGCGGCTTCATCAAAGCGATCAGAGGTGCGACTCGCCCTTTCACCCACTATTCTCATGCCTTTGTTGAAAGCCTTGAGGAGCACGTTATCGCCGAAGTCCTTGCCGACGGCGAACCAAGTGCGCTTCGTCTCAGGATGTTGGCAAACATATTCACCGTCTTGATCTGCCAGCATCGCAACAGTCATCTCAGGGACATATCGCAGGTGTGCGACTGCATCAGGCAGGTCCACCCAACTCGCCATGTAATGCGCCGGAGCCACCCTCTGGACTGGTTCCTTCCTCCCCAGTTCACGCTTGGCATTTTCAAGGCAGAACGAAAGCAACATGTCCCCCATGATTGCCTTGCCAATCTCCCCCTCGAACCCTTTTGAGCAGTCACCCCTGACGAGGCTTTCGGCGACCTTCTCAATCGTTGCACGCCTTCGGCGGTCAGGGGTTGTGCCGCTACCCCCACCAAAGGTCTGTGCAAAGTTTCCTCGCCCGCGTCTCTTTCCGAACCGGAACATGTAGAAAACGGCCGGCAAGACAGCGCTCAGGTCAAAAGGCTGCAAGGAAATGGGAAGCGCTTTGGGATAATTGCCCGTCCAGACATCCCTTGTCATGTCACGGCCCAGCACATCCTCTACCAATCGACGATATGTGGTGCTCATAAGCGCCCCTCATTGGCTTCGTCAAGCAACACCATCTCTTGTACAGCGGCCTGCGATCTCTCATCCAGAACGGCACATATCCGATAGATGGCCTGGTCTTGCATGGGATTCCAGGCCAGCATTTCGCGTTCATCTTCGCGGACGAGACGCTGCACAAAGATCGAGAGGTGAGCGAAAGTGTCGTCCGTTGAGACATCGCCCAATTGATATCCATCGCTCAGCTCAAGGAGGACATGGAAGAGCTCGGCAGCCAGTCGGAGACGCTCGTCCCTTCCGTCGCGATAGCGGTAGATCAGGAAAGCCTGCCGGTGCAGCCGGTCCACCGCTGCTTCTGTTGGGACATCGGGTTCGAGTCGGAAGGCGGAGAGAGGCTTCTCCACCCAGAATGCCGTCTCCGTGGGTGTTCGGGGCGTGATCCGCAGAGGCACGACATCCGGGCGGTCGAGAGCCTGGGGCGGAAGGTCTTCGAGGCGTGAAATACCGGCGCATAGACGCGCGCACAGCCTAGCTTGTTCCTGGCCGTCCTTTGGGAGGACGAGGTCTCGGAAAAGGCGCAAATGTCGCCCGCGCGCAAGATCGAGCGCGTGACGCTCACCGCCGATCTGCTCAATGTGTTCCTCCGTCCACTCAAAGAAGGCCCGGCGTCGCGCCGACTCCAGCGTCAGTTGATCGTAATGAGGCGCTGTCTTCGTGCTGTCCCGAGAAGGCTTACTGAGCAGGTGCCGGTCAATCTGAGGATGGGCTTCGAGGCCCGGATCGAAGCGAGCCAACTCTCTCAGCAGTTCCCCTTGCCGTCCTGGCGAATTCGGAGAGAATGCGCGATCCCAATAGGAAAGTGCGGGAACATCGGCCTCACCATGATAGTCATCGCAAAAATGGACGCCGAAAAGGACATAGACCAGAGCGGCGCGTAACTCACGGACCGTGACGTGCGTTTCCCCGCGCAGGTGGACAGCCTGGATCGCTTTGAACAGCCGTTGCCGCGCGCGTGAGCGAATCTCCTTGGGCGCCATACCAGGGAGTCCGTCGGGACCGAAGATCCGCATGGCTCGGAGGACTTCACAACGGTCCTTCGCAGAGCATGATTGGCAGGGCGCCCAAATGGCGGAGGCTCGTTCCCCTCCATACAAATGATCCAGCAGACGGTCCAGGAAGCTGGTCTCGATTCGAGCTCGATCTGGTGTGACGCCCCCGACAAGCGAGCGTTGGTTGAGGCTGATGAACCGGATGTGGGATTCCTGGACGCCAGCTTCGCCCTCGAGAAGATCGTAAAGCTCCTTCGTAAGCGGCGTTTCGTCCCTCAGTCGACGCGACTCCGCTCCCTCGATCCACTCCAGGAGACGGCCGTCGTTGATCGCGAGAAGATGCACGATGTCCTGGGCCGGCGGACCTTCCTGGAAAGGTTCTAGGAACTCGTCGAGAAGCTCATCGGCGGAGCGTCCCCGCAATGCCGCCGATCCATCCAGATTCATGCGTACAACCAGACCATCATTCATCCGTCCTTCGAGAATGCGCTCACATGATGAGTGCCTGCCCATCCCGAGTCGAGCGGCGAGATGCTGAAGCAGCGCCGTCTTGCCGTCGCCCGCGTTCCCGCACAGGATTACAAGGCGGACTCGTCGCTCCCGAATATCGCGATGCAAGGTTTCCTCGAGGCTTGTTTCGACGTATGTCGCAGCGGCAAAATCCGTGTCGAGGCCACGCGTCTCCCGGTTCCCCCATCGTGAACCTGGATATGATTGCAGCAGAGAAAGCAGCCATTCCACCTTTTCCTCGCGCACTCCTGTTTGTCGGCCTTCTCTTGCATCGGGGCCGGATGGCGTTTCGGTCTCTGGGTATCTTGTCTCTTGCTGCTCCGTTCCAGTCCGCGCCCCTATTGGCTGCGGTGCCTGGAGGCCGACTAGCGCATCAGCGATTGAACTGAACCGCTGCTCCGGGTCGCGGTGAGTCGCCTTGTCCAGGAAGGCGGCCAGCGTGGGCCACTCTCTCCGATCCACTCCTTCCCAGTTCAGCCCGCGTTCTTTGGCTTGAGCTCCCCCGTATTGGAACGGCTCTTTCTCGAAGATCACATGGAAGAAGCTGGCCGCCAAGGCGTAGATGTCGTCCGAAGGAGAGGCCGCGCGCTTGTTTTGATAGGAGGGCGAGCAATATAGGACGGTGCCGGGGGCAGTAACAGGTTCGCCTATCTTGCCGACGAAGTCGTAGTCTGTCAGGACGAGGTCACCCCCCGAAACAATCACATTGCGAGGACTGATGTCGCCGTGAACGAGGCCATTGCGATGAAGTACGCCCAGCGCCTCGCACATAACACGCAGCCAGCGCAAAGCCAGTGCTTCACTGGAGGTCTCCTGTTGCTCTTCAACCAGCAGCGGAAAGACACCGGTGAACTCGCGAAGCGGCGCGCCTTCAATCCAGGTCATAAGGGCGATAAAGTCATTTTCTCGCCACTCGCGCGCCACCTCGAAGATCGCGGAAAGCGCCGCGTGGCGACCGAGGTGCGAACGCGCCAAACTGTAGGCTTTCAGGACTCGCCGGCCTGTTTCCGCATTGTGCCCGACTTTGCCGACGTAAGTCCCGAGGTCTTCTTTCGTTGACCGGTCGACTTCCACCACCTTGAATGTTGTCCCCACGCCGCCGGAACCGAGACGCGCGACAATCCGATAGTCGCGATCCCGGAAGCGAACAACCTGTTCTTCGGTCCAGAACCGGGCTGGGGGTGGCCCGGGCGGGGGTACGGATTCGCCGAGCAGTTCGGAGAGCAACCCATCGAGATCTTGCAGTGTGCCGCGCTCCTCGGGCTCTTTTGCCAAGCCTTGGGCAAGTGTTTCCGTCGCCTGCCGGCTTGCCTCATCCTCCCGCCCTTGAAACAGCCCGGTAAGGCAAGCGCAGAGCGAATATACGTCCGAGCGATGATCCGCGGCGCCCAGACCCTGCGTGCGGACCTCAGGGGCAACCGTACCATCCCAATCCCCAGCCGGCGTTCCGGCGGGAGCCACACTGATGTCCGAAGGTATCTTTGTGTGCTCAAAGCCGGTCAGGATCGGTGAATTATCGTGCTTCACAAGGATGGTTTTGGGAGCGAGGTTCCGATGAACCATTGGCTCGTGGCCCGCTCCCGCTTCGTGCAACTCTTTGAGAGCGCGAACGGCGCTCCGCGCAAACGCCAGCCGTGCCGTCGTCTCCCATGAAGCGTCGCACACACGCTCCTCGATGCACGGCGCGGCGGGGTCGACCACCGTGAAGAAGAACATCTCCCCCGCATATCCCGGCGCGTCTTGATAGGAATCCAGAATGCGCGGCGCCCAAGCGTGCAGTTGCAGCCTGTGAAGCGCATCGTACTCCCGGCGGGCTTTCGTCTCGGTGTTTCTTTCATCGCTGGCGGACAGGTCGTAGAGATGCAGGACGACCCGGTCCTGCCTTGCGGAATGGCTTCCCTTGTAGACGCGGTGAAATCGCTCCTCCTTAGGCGTCTGGAGTTCCAGATTGACGTAGCCGGCGAGTCGCCGGAGAGAACCGTCCACTGCGACCGCGCTCTTCGGCTCTAAGGCGCGGCCCAACATCTTCACTTGTTGAGAGGTCAGTATGATTGGAGAATCGAACCCGATAGCGCCTTTCCACTCGTTCAGCGAATAGAACCCAACTCCACGCACATCCCTACCGGCAAGCCGCTTCATCTTGGGCGCCTCCTGGGTCAGCAGGATCGCACCATCCACGCGTGGGAGGCCCGGGAGAATCTTGCGGAGCGTCGTCCCAATCTTGCGCGCCTTATTGGTCACGCGGTCGGCTTCCCGCGTCACAAGGTCCTCGTGCGCGTCTACCCATTGCGCGGTCCAGTGTTTGACCTCGATAACCCGAATGCCCGGCGGGCCAATTGCGACGATGTCGATTTCATCGGACTGGAGCTGGTGGGTAACGGAGAACGCGAGATTCGTCAGCAACACCCATTCGTCCTCGCCTAGTGCGGATTGCAGGCGGGCTCCCAAGTGCTTGAAGGCAGTCAGCTCGCTCTCATTCGCCGCTGGCCCACAGGAGAAGAGGGTTACCCTCATGTTCTTGCCTCCCATTGATAGCTGCAGGACTTCCTCTGATCGAGTTCGACTCGCCATTGCTCGACGAGCATTCCGGGGCAGACGGTCAGGCGGCGGTGCAGACCGCCGCGGGTCCAGTGTCGCCTCCGCGCCTCGGGGCAAACGGCGGTGATCTGGTGAGGCAGAGGATCGATCAACGAGGTGTGGGTCGCCAGAAGGGGGTCGAGCAAGCAGGCCAGGCGAATGCCGTAGGCCTCCGAGACCAGCCGCAGCACACCGGCACCGCTATCGAAGCTCCATGGCCTGCCCTCGGCGACAATTTCCAGGGTCGGCTCGCGATGCCGGTAGATCAGCTCCGTGCCCAGGCGTCCCTTGGCATCTTTGTAGACCAGTTCCACGACGTTGGCACCGTGGAACTTGGCCTCAATTACCGTCACCTGAGCGTCCGGTAAGATGCCCTTCATAGTGGCGCCGGGTTTTAAGTCTTCCAGGCGTGCCATTGAACACCTTTTGAGAGCCGTTGCTTGCCCCGCCGATGGCTAACGTGTAAGCAATAGGGAAGAGGTGCCAGCCGACAAAGATTAACATTTCTACCGGGTACGAGCCAAGGGGCTTTCGCCTTCCCTCCGTCTTCCCTGGCAGGGTGCCGCGAGGTGGTGCGGGGGGACGCCCGCGCTCCCGGGTCTGATAAGATGTCGGCATTGTGAGAAACAAAGCGCTGGTTCTTTTGCCCCTTGCCGTTGTGGTCGCGCTGCTGGTCTGGTTCACCGGCGGCCTGCCCGCGAACTTCGGCGGTATCTCGATCATCGCCTTGTTGATAAGCACCGCCACCGGGTTCAGGTCGCTCGCGTAGGCTTCGAGCCCGAGCCGCTGCGCCTCCAGGGGCAGGCTTCCGCCGCCGGCGAAGGGATCATGGAAAGCAGGCAACTTGTGCCGGTCGAACAGTTCCTTTGCCCTCGGATGGTCCACATTCTCCGCGCAGGCCCACCGCCAGCTCTGCCAGATTTCCGCCCGCGCCCGCTCCAGCACCTCCTCGTTCGTCGTGTTCTCCCACAGAACGAGATCCTCGATAATCCGAAACAGCCGCTGGTGCTCCTTCTCCTGCGCCTTCTCGGTGGGAAAGACGTCGGGATTGGCCGACGGGTCGTCCACCATTTGCGTGAAAATCACCGCCCGTGCCGCCGCCAGCGGCCGCCGCGCCCACCAAAGGTGCAGCGTGGACGGGTGCCCGTGCCGGATGGATTTCTCCCGCGCGCTGGCCT
>Ga0315284_10011723_pt1 | contig 12487 bp, 18 predicted proteins | sample YL17G09_16_MG_FD_203696 | JGI IMG/M metagenome (GOLD analysis project Ga0315284, IMG submission 203696) | Sediment microbial communities from Yellowstone Lake, YNP, Wyoming, USA - YL17G09_16 | ecosystem: Environmental > Aquatic > Freshwater > Lake > Sediment | place: USA: Wyoming | collected... | reverse complement strand
CACCTGAAGAATATTTTGCAATGGGAGCAAGTGCAATGCAAACCAAAATTAGCACCTAAAGTTTTGGAAATATCATCCCCAAGGTTTAGTGAACCCGAAGAATTTATAATTGGAAAAGATAAATAGATCTGCCCGTCCTGGATTTAAAGGAGGTGATGTAAATGCAAGAGCAAGGCGAGTTACAAATGAAAGCTGGTTGCCCATTATGCCAAGGCTTAATTGAACGAGGTATTGCTCACGTTTGTCAATAACAGCGGGGGGAAAGGAGGTGATGCCAACTGCCATACGACCCAGTAACACCATTGTAACTGCGGGGGGAATTTAACTGGTGAAGCATCCCGCTGAGGGAGGGGAAGATGTATTCAGATAAAGCAGATGTTTGGGGGTGTAAGGCAAACGAAATGACCGAGCAAGCTGAGAAAGAGTTTGAGGAGTGGGAAGAAAAATGCACTTGCTCGTTAGGTTGGAATAGTGAGGGCAAAAGATGTGTTATTCATTTTGATAAAAATTGCCCCTTTCATTATCCAGATTCAGAATTGGCAAAGCTAAAAGAAGCCCACTCCCGACAACAGGAGAAGATTGAGGGGTTGAGGGATCGGGCTGATCTTGTAGAAGCCGAAGCAAAGGTGGAAGAGTTGGAGGGGTCATTCAATCGGTTAACTTTGGACTTAATAGAAGCAAAACGCAATCATGCTTTGGAATTGGCAGAGAGATTGAAGGTTGAGGAGAAGATGAAGGAGTTGGAATATCAGTTGAGAGACGATACGGGACGTATTATCACTATGCTTAGGGGAAGAGTAGAACAAGCCGAAGCAAGGGTGAAGGAGTTGGAGACCGAGAATAATGATATACTCGGAGAACTTGAAAGGGCAGCAGATAAACATTTAAGGAATCTATGGAAATTAGGTGAAGGCGAAGCAAAGGTGAAGGAATTAGAGAAAGCAATCCAAGTACATGAAGATTTGGAGTTGAGACTTGCAGAAGGTAAACATAAGAACTGGTTAGATTGGAAGCAAGCCGAAGCCAAAATCAAGGAGTTGGAGGAAGAAGCAAATCGGCAAGAAAAAGTGTTTATGGAAGTAGTAAACAAAAAAGAAGAATTCGGTGAAAAACTTCTTCAGACCGAATCCCGAATCAAGGAGTTGGTGGAGGAGGTTGAAGGATGACTTATCTCAAAATTCGATGGGAACGGTGGGAAGAAGCCAGAAGGTGTAGAGTACCAGTTCAAGTTTAGAATGGCGGGATTTCATGATGAGCTAAAAGTTATGAGATTTCCCCTTTCGAGTTCTGTCGGGGCGGACGTTTTTGTAAACGTTAAATTGGAGTTGAAAAAGTAGAATGCGGCTATAATTTTTATAACTTTTAAAAAGTAATAAAAAGTAATAAAAGACTTTCGTTTAATATAGTAATGAAAACAAAAATTCGAACAGTCAAAGAATCCTCTTACAAAGCTGCTAATAAACTTGTGCTTAAACTTTTGGATTATGGGCATGATCCAAATTCTTTTTATGACCACCGAGAAATCGATGGATTGCACCATGAAACGATTTTTATCATAGCTGAAGCTATGGAAAATTTTTGCAAAGGAGGATAATTTAGATGAGATTATACAATCGACCAGATGCATGGAAAAAGGATAGCATGAGATGGAACATTTACAAAGTTGGGGTTGTCATGGATTTGACGATTTCAACATGGGGAGCCAGAGCAAAGCTAAATCCGGAAGACTTGGGATTTACTGATGTTCCAGAAATTGTAAAACTTGGCCACAAGGAATTGATGCAAAAGGAAAGACTCGCTAAAATCAATACTATAGTGAGTCAAGCTTGGGCATACATATACAATCACAGTTTTGCATTTCCTTTTGGAGATGCCAGATTCGTTTCTACAAACCTCATTGATGAAGTCATTGCCAGGATGAATGAATTCAAAGAGCAATTTGACGAAGCGGTAAAAGAATTTATTGATAACTATGAACAATATCGGAATGAAATGATCGAAAAATGGAGGATTGCTTTTGAAGATATCCTTACTCAACAAATTGGATTTCCATCACATACTAAAAAGGAAGAACTGCTCCGAACCCTAATCAACAAATATCCAACCTCCCAACAGCTTTGGGGAAAATTTGGATTTGACCTTTCAATTTTTGAGATTTCAACACCAGAGTTTACTCCCATTTCCAAACGTGATGCCCTTGCTAAAACAGAACAGGCTCCTGTAGAGGCAATTTATGCCAAGAAAATTTCAGAAAAGCTTGATACATTCCTCGATGACGTTGTTGCAAGGTTGAGGGGGATGGTGCTGCAAACGATTGGCCATGTGAAGGAAATGAATGATGCTGGAAATTTGGGTGGTAGGACAATCAAATCCTTTTTGAAATTTGCCGAGAGCTTTAGAAAGATGGATTTTGTTGGATTTGATGTTGACAAGCAACTCGATGAATTATCGAAGAAGCTTGTAGGTGCAGAAAAAGCTGATTTTGGAAGTGAAGATTTTAAAAAGGAACTCCAAGCCAACCTTGATGAGATAAAAGAAAAGGTTGTAAATTCTGACATCATCCTTGGGAGATTTAAGAGAAACATTGAACAGGAGACAGAGGAGACAGTATAGTTAAAAGGAGAAAACAGATGAGCCATTATACTCAGTTACATGTAGAATTTACTGATGGTGAATGTTTGAGAAAGGCGTTGGAGAGTCTTGGTTTTGCCGGTCATGTAGAAGTTTATAGCACAGCCCAGAACCTATACGGTTATCAAGGGGATTTAAGAGCACAAAAGGCACACATTATTATTCGTAAGAAACATGTAGGACAAGCTTCCAATGATTTAGGATTTGAACGTCAGGCGAGTGGCAAATTTGTGGCCCATGTTTCCGAATATGACGCAAGCAAATATGATAAAGCCTGGTTTGGAAAACTGAAACAAGCATACACCGTGGAAAAAACAGCAAAAGGTGTAATGAAACAAGGTTGGAATGTATTCCAAAAGATTAAGAAAGCCGATGGGACAGTGCAGATGGTTCTGGTAAAAAACTAATGAAGACAATCAAAAAAAGTATAAGGAAACCATGTCCTTTCTGTGGTAATACCTTAATTATTCTTTCGAAAACTGAACGATTGGATGGTGCTACAACTTTTAGATTGGAGTGTGCAAACTGCGGAGGACGCACAACGGATTTTTCTGATTCAACTTGGAGCTTTCCTGAAGCACAAGCTTTGCGAAGATGGAATAGAAGAGATAAACCAGATTTGGCACTTAATGTATGGAGGCGGTAAAAAATGAATACTTTATGTTGTGGAGATAACCTACCCTGGTTAAAGACATTTTCAGATAATTATGTGGATCTTATATACCTTGATCCACCTTTCCAGAGTGGTGTTAACTACAATTTGATTTTCCAAACTGAAGCAAAGAAGAAAAAAGGTGCAACCTCACAGATCAAGGCTTTTACAGATACTTGGAAATGGGGAGAAGATGCTGTAAAGGAGTATCAAGGATTGATTGATGGGACTCTTACGAGAGAGAAACCCAATCTTAAACTTCTTACTTTAATTAAGGCCATGATGGGATATTTGGGGGAATCATCTATGATGGCTTACCTTTGTAAGATGTCTCCAAGACTACTGGAAATGCACCGGGTTTTGAAAGATACGGGTTCAATCTATCTTCATTGTGATCCAACCTCAAGCCATTACCTGAAACTTCTGATGGATAGTATTTTTGGAGTGGAGAATTTTCAGAATGAGATTATATGGTGGTATGGGCAGGGTGGGGCAAGTAAAAAAAGATTTGCTAAAAAACATGATATCATCTTTTTTTATTCCAAGAGCGAAAGTTATATTTATAATTTGATTCGGGAGCGGAATTATTATAATTCACCATTTTTTGTTAAAAAAAGTGATCTTGAAAAAGAGGATTCATATTATAAAAAGGATTATCAAGGAAGGTTATATGCTGAAATTTTACCACAAGATGTTTGGAAAATACCTTCTTTAATCAATATTTCTAAAGAACGTCTCGGTTATCCAACCCAGAAACCTGAAGCCTTGTTAGAACGTATTATTAAAGCCAGTTCCAATGAAGGTGATTTAGTGCTTGATCCTTTCTGTGGATGCGGAACTGCCGTAGCAGTAGCCCAAAAGTTTAAACGTAGATGGATCGGAATTGATATTAGTTTGCTTTCTATTGAAGTTATAGTAAAAAGATTTATTGAGAAAGGACAGATTGAACTTGGGAAGCATTTTGATTTAAAAGTTTTTCCTAATGACCAATATTCTGAGGAAAGTATAAAAAAGAATGATCCAAATGGGTATGAGGCATGGTGCAGAGCTGCTAAATCTGCTAAAGAGGAAGCTGATAATGGTGATTTAGGTTTGCTTCCTAAATATGATCGCAACGAAGTTTTAAAAAAACTTGGGGTTAAGGAGAAAAGATGAGAAAAAATAATGAAAAACGGGAAGTAGAGGTGACTGATTCACAACAAGAAATAAGTGATTTACCAATGACTTTACCACAAGAAATTATTTCTGCCGTGGATATTGTAAGAAAAGAGATTAATATTTTTGAAGGTTGGCTGGGTAGAGAAAAATTAGTTGGAAGCAGAGGTCCAACTCTTCCCCTTCTTGTAACTTGTGATTGGCACATTCCAAATGTCAACCCAAAGTGGATGGAAAGGTTGAGAAGTGTGCAGAAGAAAAGAAATATTTCAAATTTGGTAATTAACGGGGATTTTTTGGACGAGGTTGCTGCCTCAACTTATGTGAATGTAGGCCCTCAGGCAACTTTGAAAGAGGAGTTGGTCATCGGTTCAGCGGTTCTCAATGACCTTTTGGACTACTTTGAGAAAATTTATATTGTGTTAGGAAACCACGATTTGAGGCTGCTTAAAATGGTGGGAAAGGAAGCTGAGGTAATGCTTTCCGAAGGCTATGCCAAAATTCTGTTCGGACATATGATTGACCCTTATTTATTTGATACCCGTGTATTTGTATCTAATCTTAAATGGTGTGAGACCTCCGATGGAAAGTGGCTTATAGGCCATCCAGATAATTATTCAAGAGGGGGTAGCGTTGTTCCGGTAAAGGTTGCCCAGATTAAAAACAAGAATGTTATTTGTGGACACGGGCACCATCTTGCTATGGCATACACTGATAATGGTGATTATTTGGGTATTGATGGAGGGGGAATGTTTAATTCTGATTCCATGTTATACAAGAAAATATGTGTGGATCTTCATCCAGAATTTAACAACGGTTTCGTGCTTTTGAATGAGAAAGGGGAAGCAAAACTTTACGGTGACGGATTGGAAGATTAGCCTGAAGAGAAGAGGTGATAAAAAATGAAATCCATCAGTTCAAATACAGTGAGAAAAGTAGCAGGGTATTATCCGCATATTTTAACAGATTCAAGGTCAATTTCTAAAGTAATTGGTGTTGAACGAAAAAAGGTGCAAAGAGCGCAGCGACTTATTAATTACATACGTTTAAATTTTTAAATAAAAAGGAGGTTAAGGGATAAATATGGAATTTACAATTGAAAAGGAAAAGCTACTAAAGAACCTTGGAATGATTCAAGGTGTTTGTGGGAGAAAACTTGTTGTACCAATTCTTGCCATGCTTTACATTAAAGCTGATGAAGATGGTACAGTCAGTTTTCAAGGGACCGATTTAGAGATATGGCTTAAAGGCATGGTTAAAGCCGAAGTTAAAGAAGCCGGTATCGCTACGGTGAATGCAAAGAAACTTTTTGAACTCGTAAAAGAATTTCCAGAAGCACCGATTAAGATCAAAACAAACGATAAGGGTGGTGTTACAGTAAAGTGTGGAAAATCAGCATGGAAATTTAATGGAATGGAGCCAAGCGAGTTTCCTGTGGTTGCTGAAACACAGTGTACTTTTCTTGACATCGATTCAAAGTTTTTTAAGGAACTTGTTGAGAAAACCTCTTTTGCCGCTTCTAACGAACCATATAAGTTCAATATTAACGGTGTTTTTATCGTTTGTGAAGAGGGTATTATCCGAATGGTTGCCACGGATGGTAAACGTCTTGCCCTTGCCGAAAAAGAAGGTGCAGTTGTAGGTTTAGAAACAGGAGTTTTGATTCCAAAGAGTGGGTTGCAGGAGGTTTCGAAGAGCATAGAAGGTGGTAAACTCCAAATAGGATTTGACCAACTCCAAGGACTTTCATTTTTTAAATCTGGAGATGCTCTGGTTGCTATCAGGTTACCAACCGATGTTGATTTTCCTAACTACAAAAGAATAGTGCCTACCGGGGAAGAACCTTCAATTTTGGTTGACAAGGCAACTCTTTATGGTCCCTTAAAAAGAATGTCTATTCTAACAAACGAGAAGAATGAATCTATAAAGGCTACTTTAAAAGACCATTCTATAACGTTTGAGGTTGTGGACAAGGAATTTGGAGAGGGGACAGAGGAAGCTGATTTAGATTATACTGGAGAAACAATTGTTATGGGTTTTAATGTTAACCATCTAATTGAAATTCTTGACCACGTGGTTGGGAATAAGATTTCTTTGAAAATTTCTGGAGCAAAAAAGCCTGTACTTATATCTCCAGAAAAGACAAATGATCAGCTTTACGTGATAATGCCAATGAAGGTGTAAATAAGAGAGGGGAAAATATGGATATAGAAAGACACAAGAAGATGCAAAAAGACTTACTAAAAATTATTGATGACTTTGAAAACGAAACAGGAGTCATAATTCAGGAGATACAGTTACGTAGGTCGGGTATCACGGATTTACCCCCACTCAAACTTTGGGGACTTTATATACCAGTAACACCAAAATTTTAAGTGAGGTAGTAAATGCCAGATAAATTGTTAACCGTTAGCCAACTTGCCACGAGACTTCAGGTATCTCCTGTATGGATTTATCAGAAAGTGGGCAAAGGGGAGATTCCAGTCATCCGGCTCGGACGAGTGATACGATTTTCGGAAGATGCAATCAATGCCTATCTTGCAAACAATTCATCGTTTCAGGGAGGGAACAAATGATTGAAAAAGTTCTTTTATTTGTGATGCTTCCCTGAAATTTGAAATTAAAGGATCTCCACAAACAATTAAAAATTTTAACGAGGTGAATCGCAAAAATGGCAGAAGAAGCAGATGCCCAAATATGGCTCGAAGTTGTCAGTGTCAGGTTATTATTGAAGATGGAAAAATCAAAGAAAAAATAACCAATGAATCCAATTGATGTATCGGGACAAAAAACTGGAGGGATTAAAATGAGAAGAATCCATTATAAAGACGGATCGTACAAAGATGTGAAGAATAATCAATCATGGGAATATGAGAATGATCCCAATTGGAAAGAAACTGAGGATTTAGAACCAACAAATAAATGTGAAGACGGAATTGGTGAAGGTAAAACAGAGAGGTAATTATGAGCGGATTTATTCTCCAAAACCTCAAGAACTTCTAAAAGAGTCGGAATCCCAAAAAATGAATGAGCTTGACTTTCCAAAGAAAATGGTTATACTAATGGAAAGGAGATAAAAATAAAATGGAGTATGACCTTTGTAAACGATGCAATATTCCTTTGACAGAAGATACCATCTCAGTCAAAGCAGTTGGAATTATTACACCTGGGGGCAGATTTTGCATTCCTTGTTATGACTCCCTTTTATCAAAGGGAGCGATTAGATCAGCACGAGTTCGGAGATTAAAACTTACTCCAGCGGAAAAATATAAGAAAAGAGTGGTACGCTGCGGAGTTTATAAGAAACATCAAAATGGTGATATACTGACCCTAAAGGATTTAAAGAAAGGTTTACCGGGAATGCCTTGGCCGCGCAAAGATTTAAAACCATTAAATATTGGACAGGATGCAAAAAACTGGGGCAAACTATGGACACCAGAAGAAACCCTAAAATTAAAAGAATTATTTGATTTTTATGGTTTTGCAGATGCTGAAAGATGGACTGAAATAGCTAAAAATAACTTTGAGAGAACCATTTACGGAATAGAACAACAACTACGTTTCGTAGCCTCTGGTGAAGATTGGATTTTTGAAGCCGTAGTTGAAAGAAGAATGATTCTCCAGAAATAATAATTGAGAGAAAGGAGGTAAGATGAAGAAAGCAATTCTTTTAACTCTAATAGTAGCGATTGCGTGGAGTTTATTTTGTGGATTCATTGTGTCACCCATGATAAAAATTGAGTTTGCTATAATTATTGGTATGTTTGGTGGTACGATTATTGGGGCAACCACTATGATGTGGGGAATGAATAAATATTATAAAAGATAGGGAAGTTAAAATGCTAAAACTGCTGACAGCTGAAGAGAGATTTAAGAAATATAATAAATTGATCGAATGGGCCGCAAGACGATACACAACCAAGATACCATTGAATTATCCTGGGGTTGAAGAATTTTCTGGTGAGGGAAGAGAGGTTTTAGCACGCTGCCATTTAAATTGGGGTGGTAGAGGAAATGAAGAAGCCTTCGGTAAATTTTTTAAGGCATCTTTATTTCATAAGTTTCAAGACATGCTTGTGAAAGCATATTCTAAAAAGAGGGGGACATATACTACTCCGGTTTCACCAGAAAAAACTGCACAAATGGTTGTAGCAGGAATTATACCAGTTGAACCGGAAGAGTTTTCGTATTACCAAGAAGAACCGATAGAGGAGGCTTATAAAAACTTTAAGAACAGACCCGGGGAAAAGAATCCTCTTATAACCGATGAATTTAGAGACGTGCTTTTTAAAGAATTAGTTGATCATGTAAAATCTAAGATTGAAACTTCTTTGGAGAAGAAGATATTTACGATTTTGGTAGACCCTCCGGAAGACCTTTGTAAAATGGCGGTAGCACAAAACAGAAGAAAGATGAAACTTAGCATGAGCCGGCATTGCAAAGGCGTCAATATTGTCAAATTATCTTCCAAATTGATTATCGCTTATTTGAATTCCGAAGGCACTCATATAGATGAGAATGCTTATTACGTTAGCAAAAGAAATATCAAGCGAATTGTTATGGAGACCATAAAAGAGGGATGAGAAAAGACAAGAAGGATGAATTAGCTCCAGATGGAGTTGTTTATTATGGAGATCGGCTTGTACGTCCAGGCGGAAAGGTGAAATTCGCAGGTTCCTGGTGGCAGAATGATAAATTAATTTCTTATGTTGGTCAATATGTAGGAGTGAGAGCGGATGGGTATTGGATCATCTCTCCAGAAATTTGGTTGCCGACATATCCTGAAGGGAAGTATGTGTTTAGTTTGTGAGACCATAAAAGAGGGGTAAACTAAGAGATGATAACCAAATACGTTGAATATGATGTTATTTGTGATGGTTGTGATACAGATGGAGCCCAAAATTCGGCCTGGGATTGGCAAGAACAGACATATGAGAATTATGGTCGTTACCCTTTACAATGTTGCCGTTCAAAAAGAGAAATAAAACAACTTGCAAAAAGTGAGGGATGGGTTTTTAAACGCGAAGACGGGAAAACCAAACATTACTGTCCAAAGTGTATTGCTTTGCAAAAGAAGGAAGATAAAAAGTAGCAAACATTTTTCGTTTACTATAATAGAGCGTCAAAGTATTTTTCTTCCCGGCAGATTTTTAATGAAAGGATGGTGATATTTTATGGATTTGAAAGAGGCTAAAAAAAAGATAAAATTAGAAAGCGCTAATCCTGATACGAATAGGTATTTCCAAAACATGATTCAAGATTCGGAAGACTGCTTTGGAAAGAACTATAAAGAAGACCATCTGGAGTGCCAAAACTGTACAATCTTGGCAAACCTTGATGATAGGAGAGAACCAGTTTACGTTTTTTGTAAAGAATTGGCAAAGGGGATTCAGGGAATAGACTATGAGGAAATACCCTACAGTCAACGTATTGCAGAACAACAAAGAGAAGCGCTCGTAGAACCTGTCATTTCAGATGAATGGAAAAAGTTGGTAAAAACATTACATACTCAGGGTCTTCCAAAAGAGGAAATTATTGCAAAGGTAATAGCAATTTATCCTGACGTTAAACCCGGTAAAATTGGTGGAGTTCTAAACGGTTACAGGTTTCAAAAGGCTGGTGTAAAAGCGAGGCAAGAACGAGCACAGACAACTGCTACGGTATAGCTTTTCTTTATGAGGATTAGTTACGTTTAAACCTTCTGTGATTGATATAGACGTATAAGAGACGTATATACTGATGACACATGGCAGATGTTTTATACTTGTTTGATGAGGAGACTCTTTTTGGGATTAAAAAAGATGCTACTGGTTACATAATTCCGAGGAAAGAAACCCAACAAAAGAAACCCAAAAAAGACCAGAAACCAAGGGAGATAGACCCTGATTTCTTTCCTTGCGCACACTGTTCGATAAAAGGCTCACCTGTTTTATCTAAAACATGTTCCGCAAAAAATCCTGTCATGTTTATAGGTGCATACCCCGGTTATCACGAAGCCAAGGCTGGGACTGTTTTTGTTGGGGATAGCGGAACCTATCTTTACTCTGTTCTCAATAGTGTTGGTTTTAAAGTAGAAGAAGACGTTCATCTTACCAACATGATGCGGTGCCGTCCATTAGATGCAAATGGAAAACAGCGCCCGGTTACTGATGGTGAGTTGAAAACTTGTGGCTGGTTTGTCGAGAGAGAAATAGAAGATGTAAAACCAAGTCTTATTGTTCTTTGTGGAGAATTGCCAGTACGCTATTTTTTAAATAGAAAATTTGTAACATCGGTTAGGGGACAGATAAAGATTCGACATGGGCAGAAATTCCTAATAACTTTTAATCCAGCCCACATTATTCGTGATGATACCAATTACACCGATAAAAAAGCTTTTGAAGATGACGTAAAAACAGCTTATGAAATTTACAAAGGGATCAGTAGGATCAAAAATCAGGATTATCGATTAGTAGAATCTTTGGAAGAATTAGATAAGGTTTTAGCGGAATCATCTAAAAAACCAGTTTCAATAGATTTTGAAAGTTATGCTCCTGGAAAGTGGGAAGAAAAAAAGTCCCTTGATCCATATGCACCAGGGTTTAAAATCCTTTCCCTTGCATTGACAACGGAGGAGAATAAGGGTTACTGCATATTACTTGAACATCCAGAAAACAAATTGGATGTTGTTAAAGTTGTGGAGAAGATAAAGGTTTTTCTCGAAAGTAACGTTCCAAAGTTAGGGACAAATATAAAGTTTGATTATAAGATCGCTGCTATTCATTTTAATATTTTTATAGAAAACATTGTTTTTGATGCCATGCTTGCATCTTCATTATTGGATAGCAGAAAAAATATACACAATCTTGACAGACTTGCAATGGATTGGCTTGGGGAACGAAGCTATAAGTATGAAATGTATAAGATAGGAACATATATTCCGGAGGTTGACAAACTTGTAGAAAGGAACTGTACTGATGCAGATTATGTTTTACGTTTGTATCCGATACTGACTGAAAAACTGAAGGAGCAAAACCTTTACAATTATTTTATGGAACAAAGAATTCCAGCAATTTCTGGTTTAGCCCTTGCTGAGATTAGGGGAATACCTGTTGACAGGGAATATACGGAATCTTTGTGCAATCGTTACGAAGGCGAAATAGAAGCAATAAAGAGCCAAATTTTTCAAATGCCGGAAGTACAGTCTATTCCTAATTTTAATATTAATTCAAACAACCATATACAAGATATTCTTTTTAATAGATTTAAATTTACTCCAGGAAGAAAGACGAAAACTGGTTATTCTGTAGATAATGAAGTTATTAAAAATCTTTTTAAAAAGCATTCAGACAATAAATTTTTAGATCTATTTCAGGATTATAAAGATCTTGAAAAGTTTCGGGGGACATATGTTGAACCTCTTTTAAAAGAGCATATAAAGATGGATATGCGTGTTCATCCCACTTTTACTATGCATGTTACATCTACAGGAAGGTTAAGTTGTATAGATCCAAATGTGCAGAATGTTCCTGCCAGGGCAGAACGAGCCAAAGAAATAATGGATTGTTACTGTGCACCTCCGGGTTTTAGGATAGCATTGGCAGACTATTCCCAAATGGAATTACGTATCCTTGCACAAATGAGCGGGGATCCAGTGATGCTCGAGGCTTTTAGAAATAATGAAGATTTGCACACAAAGACAGCCGCAGAATTATCAAAGATGGTAGGGAGAACATTGTCAAGGACTGTTGGAAAAGGCCTTAACTTTGGTATTGTTTACTGTATGACAGAATATGGATTGGCTGCTGAACTTGGTTGTCCTGTAAATGAAGCAAAAGAATATATTACCGGTTATTTGAACCTGTATCGTGGTGTTAAAGAATACCAGGAACGTCAGAGAAGTTTTTTGCGCCAGAATGGTTATGTTCAAACGCTTTTTGGAAGAAAGAGATGGATTAAATTAACTGGTGATTCTAAATTAGATGAAGAAGCGTATAGAAAAGCAGTGAATACCCCTATTCAAGGAACAGCGTCAGATATTAACACAATGGCATTTTTTATGTTGATTAA
>Ga0315284_10011721_pt1 | contig 12488 bp, 5 predicted proteins | sample YL17G09_16_MG_FD_203696 | JGI IMG/M metagenome (GOLD analysis project Ga0315284, IMG submission 203696) | Sediment microbial communities from Yellowstone Lake, YNP, Wyoming, USA - YL17G09_16 | ecosystem: Environmental > Aquatic > Freshwater > Lake > Sediment | place: USA: Wyoming | collected... | reverse complement strand
TATGAGGCAAGCTGACTTTCAAATATAATATTTCGGCAAAATTTTTAATAGTTTGTTTACTATCTAAAATGATCATTATGTTGACTAAAAAGATACAAAGTTTTATGAGGCAAGCTGACTTTCAAATATAATATTTCGGCAAAATTTTTAATAGTTTGTTTACTATCTAAAATGATCATTATGTTGACTAAAAAGATACAAAGTTTTATGAGGCAAGCTGACTTTCAAATCTAATAATTCGGCTAAATTTATAATAGTTTGTTTACTATCTAAAATGATCATTATGTTGACTAAAAATATACAAAGTCTTATGAGGCAAGCTGATTTTCAAATCTAAAATTTCGGCTAAATTTATAATAGTTTGTTTACTATCTAAAATGATCATTATGTTGACTAAAAATATACAAAGTCTTATGAGGCAAGCTGATTTTCAAATCTAATATTTCGGCAAAATTTATAATATTATGTTTACTATCTAAAATGATCATTATGTTGACTAAAAAGATACAAAGTTTTATGAGGCAAGCTGATTTTCAAATCTAATATTTCGGCAAAATTTATAATATTATATTTACTATCTAAAATGGTCTGATTATGGACTAAAAATATACAAAGTCTTATGAGGCAAGCTGATTTTCAAATCTAATATTTCGGCAAAATTTATAATATTATGTTTACTATCTAAAATGGTCTGATTATGGACTAAAAATACACCAGATTTTATGAGGCAAGCTGACTTTCTTTATATTTCGGCAAATTTATATTAGGTTGTTTGCTATCTTAAACGTTCTAATTATGAACTTAAATTATACAAAGTTTTATGATGCAGGATGATTTTCAAATTTTATATTTCGGCATTTTTTTTATAGTTTGTTTATTGTCTAAAATGGTCATCATATGGACTAAAATTGTAACATGTTTTATGATGTAAGATATCATACAAATTTAATTTCACGGCATAATTTATAATATTATGTTCACTGTCTAAAATGATATACATATGGACTAAAAATATACTAAGTTTTATGATGCAATATGATGTACAAATTTAATTTTTCGGCAATATTTACAATATTATGTTTCCTGTCTAAAATGATCGACATACGGACTAAAAATATACCAAATTTAATTTTACGGCGAAATTTATAATATTATGTTTACTATCTAAAATGGTCGACATATGGACTAAAAATATACAAAGTTTTATGATGCAAGATAACACACAAATCTAATATTTCGGCTAAATTTATAATATTATGTTTACTATCTAAAATGATCTAATTATGGACTAAAAATATACCAAATTTTATGAGGCAAGCTGACTTTCAAATTTTATATTTCGGCAATTTTTTTTAATATTATGTTTACTATCTAAAATGATCTAATTACTGACTAAAATTATACTAAATTTTATGAGGCAAGCTGACTTTCAAATTTTATATTTCGGCATTTTTTTTAATATTATGTTTACTATCTAAAATGATCTAATTATGGACTTAAATTATACAAAGTTTTATGAGGCAAGCAGACTTTCAAATTTTATATTTCGGCAAACTTTTTTACATTATGTTTACTATATAAATTGATCTAATTATTGACTAAAAACATACAAAATTTTATGATGCAGGCTGATTTTTAAATTTAATATTTTGGCTGAATTATAATAATATGGTTACTGTCTAAAATGGTATGATTATGGACTAAAAATATACCAAGTTTTATGAGGCAGGATGATTTTCAAATTTAATATTTCGGCAAAATTTATAATAATATGGTTACTGTCTAAAATGGTCTGATTATGGACTTAAATTATACAATGTTTTATGAAGCAAAATGATTTTCAAATCTAATATTTCGGCTAAATTTATAATGTGTTGTTTACTTTCTAAAATGGTCTAATTATGAACTTAAATTATACAACGTTTTATGATGCAAGCTGACTTTCAAATCTAATATTTCGACAAAAGTTATAATAATATATTTACTATATTAAACGTTCTAATTATGGACTAAAAATATGTCAAAATTTATGAGGCAAGCTGACTTTCAAATCTAATATTTCGGCAAATTTTATAATAAGTCGTTTACTATCTAAATTGGTCTAATTATTGACTAAAAATATACCAAGTTTTATGAGGCAAGCTGACTTTCAAATCTATTATTTCGGCAAATTTTATAATAAGTTGTTTACTATCTAAAATGGTCTAATTATGAACTAAAATATATACAAAGGTTTATGATGTAAGCCGATTTTCAAATATAATATTTCGGCAAATTTATAATAGGTTGTTTATTATGTTGAATGATCTAACTATGGACTAAAAATATATCACCACACACTCTATTAAAATTATAAAGTTTTTAATTTTTCTTTCTCATCTTGCGTGCATTGCAAATTTTCATATCATGCTTTTTATCTTGAACAAAACATTCTAATTCATAAGCAAATATCTAAAAATTGAATCATCAATGACAAATTTTATTATGAGTGCTTTTGGCGGCAATGTTTGATAATTAGATGTTACTTTAGCGCTAATTCATGCATTTGGTATATTATGATAAATCAGATGAAATCTTGTGTTGACATATTTTTTATATGCTCGAGTCAACGCTGTTTTTTCATATCAAACTACTTTCATAAAATTTAATAACATACTAATAATCTAGAATAAATATATATTTATCGTCATATCATTTCACATTTCAAATTTATGCTATAAAATATTCGTAAAGCGTATATCAGTATTTTTGTCAAGTCGTGACTTTTGATGATTTATCTATTTAACGCTTTTTGTATATTTTTTATATTGATCGATTTTTTTGACGCGACGATATTTGCGTCAAGTATCATATTTTTTTAGAAGTTTTATAATATGTATGTCAATGCATCGATATACGCGTCTCATCATCAACATCATTTTTTCTCAATAAAATATTTTTATGTTTTGCGTATTGGTACATTTATATATTTAATTATAAAATTGGTCTGAATAAACATATTGGTCATACGTGGCCCGCTTCACGGCGGCCGTAACCGCTTGCGTGCTCTTGCCTTCGGCGCTTTCTAAATATATATTTGATTGATAGTTTTTTTGAAAAGTTGAAACTTTTCGCTTTCGCTTTATAATAAATATGTTGAATATAACCACATCTCAACTTATCATGGTATAAATCAATAAATAAATTATTTTATCGATGCATTTATCAGAATGTTTATCAAGTGTATTGGTATATATTTGATATAACTTTTTTTGATATTTTTTTTTTGTTCATTCTTCTAAATGGTAGGTTCATCATTTTAGTTCTAACTTTTTTAAAATTCTCCTGTTCTAAAATCTTGCGTATATTTGTTGTTTTTGTGATAAATTATCATGGATTTGTGTTTATTACTACAAGCATAAATATTATTGGATGTTTTATAAATTAAATTTTGATTCATTTTTCTATTCAATTTATAATCATTCGAATACTCGCGAAATTTCTTGTTATTTCAATATTTGTTCTTTCGTTTAGTAAATATGTCTTTGAGATTCTTTTTTTTGATATTAGAGATCATATAAGTAGTCCTCGGATTAAATCTGCTTAAAATTTTGTCTTTTATAAAAAGGACAACATATTATGTGCTGATTTAAAAGTTTGACATTATTATATATTCCAATTTAATTAATTTTATTTTAAATTTTAACATTTTATATAATATTATGATTGTGCTTAGATTATATTATGGCGAAAAATTATGTCGTATGTATTTTAGAATATTCAGATAATATGTTGAGTTTATAATTGCATCTCGTATGTGTATAATCAGATGTATGCTTACCAAAACATTTCTTTACTATATCAATGTGATAACCATAATGTTTTAGTATAGAATTTATTTTTATTAAAAAATTTTTAATCGTTGCTTTTGGTAGCATTTTCAATTCAAATATACGTAAGGAGATTTCTGGTTTTGTATATAATTTTGATTCTTTTATTATTTTGCTAAATTTTTCTTCAAATTCATTACGATTTAATATTATATTACTATTCTTCAGATCAAAACCTAACATTCTTATAATTTCAGTTAAATATTCTACACGTAAATATCTTTCGGTATTTTGTGATTCTAAATCATTTAAATCATCCGGTTTGATTATTCTTGATGAGTTTATTAAATCCAAATAATTATCAACATTTTCAAAATTATCATAACATTTGTCTAAAAAATTCATATCTATCACATCTACATTCCAATGATTTTTATATTTTTGTTTTAGATACATAAAAGTCTCTTGATATGTTAATCCTTTTTGCATCTTTTTTCTTCCAATTTTTGATATTCAGTTATATCGACAATATCCGGCGCTTCGATAATTTTCGTTTTGATCAAATTATTTTTGTCTTTGCTCATTTTATGTGTTATCACATCTGTATCTACCAGTTCTTCATTTTCAATATCGATCTGTGACAACGTACCAATATTATTGTTTTCTTTGCGTTTTCTTATATATGATTTTTTACAATTGAATATATGAATTTTATCATCTATCATTCCTGATGTTTTATTTGATATGTAGTCTAAAACTGCATTGATTTTATTTTGTGAACAACAGATATACACATAACACATCTTTTTATTCTCACATATTCTATTTCCTCTACATATTCGTTGGATTGTATTTTTAATTAATATCATCACTTGGTTTTGTTATGAAGACTGTATCACATTCTGGTATATCAACTCCTTCATCTAACACATGAACGTTTACTAATACTGACATCGTTCTTGATGTTCGAAATTTATTTATATAGATTTCACGATCCGATTTTGATGTCATACATGTTATCGTATTATAATAAATTTCAATATCCATAAAACCTGTCATCCATAATAATATTGTTTCATATAATTCGGCTTGTGCAATTGATGTGGCATAACATATACATTTACGATTTCCATTGAAGAACATTCCTTTTAACATAAAATATATTTTTAAGATTGATTTTCTATTCTTTTTTGTATCTGACAGTTTATTCAATAATGCTTCAAATAACATTATTTCTTCATTATCTTCTGGTATTATTATACTAAAATCACAGATGTATCCATTTTTGATCGCTTCCAACCATGAATATGTATATATATCTACATGTCGTACATTCATTATTGGTGTTGCTGACATATACATTTTTTGATGATTCGTATTTAATATATTATACATATCATTACTTGGTTTGGTTATATTTGCATCAGATAAATTATGAAATTCGTCTATTATTATAAACACATCTGTAAGAGAAGAGAGTATTTTTAATACAACGTCACATGAATCATATGTTGATGCAAATATATTTTTCTTTCCGATATGTTTTTTGATGCATTTCATGTATCGTTTTCCATCACATGATATCAATATTGGCTCATACGTATGTTGCAATAATTTGGTCATTGTTGATAATAATTGTTGTGTCAAGTATCTCAATGGAGACAATATTATAATATTCGAATATTGTCGGGCAATCATACTTGATACGACAGTCTTACCCATACCACATAGTAATGACAAATATTGATTCTTTTGAATTTTTTAATTTATCGTATGCTTCGATTTGGTAATCTCTTGGTATTATCTCTTTCGGAGGATCATTATTCACACAATTCTTATTTTCATATGGTAAATTTATATGTTCGATTGTATTATTTTTATATTTTATGATATTTTTGCTTAGTTTACCATTGTAATAAACCACTCCTTTTAATCCATATGTTGCTATAATGAAATAAAAACCCGACAAATCTTCAATATGAATTGAATCATTGAAATTTTTACATTGTATAAAATATATTTCGCCTTTTTTACACGCTACTATATCTATTCCAATGTCATTATGAAAATCTTCGATACAGTGTTTATTTGTTTTTAGATTGGTTTCATACAATATTTTTTCTGGAACATCACTATGATGATATACATATTCATATTCTGATTTGATACTTTCCATTGTAAAATATTCGTATTCTTCACCTATTTGTTGTTGATAAGTTTTTGGCATATTTTTTTCGATATGATTTATAATAATTTTTGTTATTTTTTATATTGTTTCATCTTGAATTATTTTTAATTAAATTTGCTTGTGCTGAAGAATAGTAATATTATACTAATTTATTGAATTAATTTCGCCGATATTGCTTTGGTTGTTTATATGTTTTTGATGGAATAATATATTGTCACTAAAATTTCTCGTGTTTTCATTTTCGCATATTTTAAACAAGTATGTTTGTTTTGTTCATTTGATATGTTAAATTGTGCTTGTATTTTTGATTCATTCTGGCGAACATGAGTTCGCATTTGATTGTTTATATGTTTTTGATTGATTGATTGATTTGATAGATTCATAAATATTTGCTAAATTTCTTGGGTTTTCAATTTCACGTAATTTTAGCAAGTATGTTTGTTTTGTTCATTTGATATGTTAAATCGTATTTGTATTTTTGATTCATTCTGGCGAACTATAGTTTGCATTTAATGGTTTATATGTTTTTAATTGATTGACTTGATAGAATAATAAATATTTGCTAAATTTCTGGTGTTTTCAATTTTACATAATTTTAACAAGCATGTTTGTTTTGCTCACTTGATATGTCAAATTGTATTTCAGAAATTATACTTGTATTTTTGATTCATTTTGGCGAACTCGAGTTCGCATTTAATTGTTTATATGTTTTTTAATTAGTTAACTTCATTTTATGGAATAATAAATATTTACTAATTTTCTGGTGTTTTCAATTTTACATAATTTTAGTTTGATGTGTCAAATTGTATTTCAGAAATTATACTTGTATTTTTGATTCATTTTGGCGAACTATTGTTCGCATTTAATTGTTTATATGTTTTTAATTGATTGGTTTGATAGAATCATAAATATTTGCTAAATTTCTTGGGTTTTCAATTTCACATAATTTTAACAAGTATGTTTGTTTTGTTCATTTGATATGTTAAATTGTATTTCAGAAATTATACTTGTATTTTTGATTCGTTTTGGCGAACTGGTGTTCGCATTTAATTGTTTATATGTTTTTTAATCAGTTAACTTCATTTGATAGAACCATAAATATTTACTAAATTTCTGGCGTTTTCAATTTCACGTAATTTTAGCAAGTATGTTTGTTTTGTTCATTTTATGTGTTAATTTGTATTTCATAAATTATACTTGTATTTTTGGATTCATTTTGGCGAACTAATTGTTCGCATTTAATGGTTTATATGTTTTTTAATTAGTTAACTTCATTTTATAGAATAATAAATATTTGCTAAATTTCTGGTGTTTTCAATTTTACATAATTTTAACAAGCATGTTTGTTTTGCTCACTTGATATGTTAAATTGTATTTGTATTTTTTGATTCATTCTGGCGAACTATAGTTCGCATTTAATGGTTTATATGTTTTTTAATTAGTTAACTTCATTTTATGGAATAATAAATATTTACTAATTTTCTGGTGTTTTCAATTTCACATATTTTTAGCGAGTATGTTTGTTTTGTTCATCCGATATGTTGAATTGTATTTCAGAAATTATATTTGTATTTTTTGGTTCATTTTGGCGGACTGGTGTTCGCATTTAATTGTTTATATGTTTTTTAATTGATTAATTTGATAGATTCATAAATATTTACTAAATTTCTGGTGTTTTCAATTTCACATAATTTTAGCGAGTATGTTTGTTTTGCTCATTTGATGTGTTAAATTGTATTTCAGAAATTATACTTGTATTTTTGATTCATTTTGGCGAACATGAGTTCGCATTTAATTGTTTGCATGTTTTTAATTAGTTAACTTCATTTTATGAAATAATAAATATTTACTAATTTTCTGGTGTTTTCAATTTCACATATTTTTAGCGAGTATGTTTGTTTTGTTCATCCGATATGCCAAATTGTATTTCAGAAATTATACTTGTATTTTTGATTCATTTTGGCGAACTGGTGTTCGCATTTAATTGTTTATATGTTTTTTAATTGATTAATTTGATAGATTCATAAATATTTACTGAATTTCTGGGATTTTCAATTTTATACTATTTTATTGAATATTATAGATCTATTCATTTGTTGATCATATTATTTATCATATTATATTGATAATGTAAGAAGACAAAACATAAAAAATAATATATATATTATAGATTTTAATGGTAAAGTTATGTACACGACGCTTCTGATCTTATATTTAAAAATATGTATTTTGCACACAGTGCATTTGCCCTTTATTTTTTTAGATTTCGTGATCAAATACTATATTTTTATCAGTTAGATTTCATGATAATTTTATAAAAAAAGACAAATATTTGTACATTGATTAATTTTTATTGGGATTTGTTATCATGATTTTAAGGATGATAACAAAATTATTTTCGTGTTAAATTTAACGATGATATGTATTCCAATATGATTAATTTCAATTTTAAATTTTAAAATATTGTTGTTTTTGTGTTATGGTATTTTGTATGAATATTTTGATTGTGTCAATGGCGAAATAACTATGTTGAAATCAATATGATACATATGATAAAATTTATTTTAGCTTTTTTGTGGTAACAACTGTCTGAGACAATGACAACAAAACAATAATTGGAAAATCATAGCGAATGTTAACATATACTGTGATTTTTTATCCAATTTAATCTTTTAATAATTAGTATTTTCACCAATAAAATTGATCTAAATTATTTTTGTCATGCAATACTTGTGACGTATGTATTTTATAATATTCTGATAATATAATAAATTTATAGTTATATCTTGTATAAATATAACGACCATAATTTTTCAATATTGAATTTATTTTACTGAAAAATTTTTAGTCATTTTTTGGTCGTATGTTCAACTCAAATATGCGTAATAAAGTCTATGGTTTTGTATATGGTTTAATTCTTCTGTAATTTTACAATGCCCGCAAGATAACAAACGCTAACTTTGAATCAAAATGACTTTTTATCTGATTTCTTTAAGTGATTTCATACAATTCTTTAAGTCATGATTGCCAAAAATTTTGTCTGTTATGATCAATTTTTATATCAACATGACTTAAAGAATTGTATGAAATCACTTAAAGAAGTCAGATTGAAATGCATTTTTGCGGCTAATACTTGACTGTTATCTTGCGGGCATTGGTAATTTTATTGATTTTTTCTTCAAATTCATCTTGATTTATCATCATACTATTTATTTTTAGACCAAAATCTAACATTTTTATAATTTATGTTAAGTGTGTTATACACATGAATATTTTTCGATATTTGTTGTGATGACATGTTAATGTTTAGATTATGTTATGGTGAAATAATTATGTTGGAATTAATCTTCGCAACATATATTCTAAATTTTATTATTAGCTATCACCACATTTTTAAAATATATGGCCATCCTATACAGTAATAACACATGAAAAAAATAACAACATGTCAACAATTAAAAATTCATAGTAAATATTATTATATATTATGATTTTTTTACTTTAACACGATCTTTTAAAATATAATGACATTTCTAGTGATTAATTTTATTCAAAAGAGTTTCTACCACATAATATTTACGTTGTATGTACTTTAGAAAACTCGGGTAATATATTGAGTTTATAATTACATCTCGTATGTGTATAATCAGATGTGTGCTTACCAATATGTTTCTTTACTATATCAATATGATAACCATAGTGTTTCAATATAGAATTTATTTTTATCAAAAAATTTTTAGTTGTTTCTTTTGGTAACATTTTCAGTCCAAATATATGCAAAGAGATTTCTGGTTTTGTATATAATTTTGATTCTTTTATTATTTTACTAAATTTTTCTTCAAATTCATTACGATTCAACATTATATTACTATTTTTCGGATCAAAACCTAACATTCTTATAATTTCAGTTAAATATTCTATACAAAAATATTTTCTTGTTTCATGTAATTCTAAATTAGTCGATGTATTTGGTGAATTCAACATTGATGGATTTCTTAAATCGATATAATTATCTATACAATCGAATCTATCATAACATTTATCTAAAAAATCCATATCTACAACATCAACATTCCAATATTTTTTATATTTATGTTTTAAATACTTAAATGTTTCTTCTTCAGTTGTTTCATGTGCCTTCGTCTTCTCACCCAATCTATAATATTCGCTATCATCAGCTAAATCTTTTGCTTCGATTATCTTCTTTTTAATTGAATCATTTCTTTCTTTATGTTTTTCTTGTGATGTTGTATCTTTTACATACATGTATTCTGTCGTATATCCTTTATTTTCTGCTAATCTGATCAATAATGGAATAAATAAATCAGATCTCTTGTTTTTTTCTTCTGTAAGCCAATATATCATCATTCTAGCATATAAGTTTTCTTCATATTTGACTTTCATTATTGTTTTCTTAGGATTTTGACAATGAATAAACTCTAATTTTGGTGTTAAATTTTTGATTTCACTTATATATTCTCTTACTTCATTGAATGAATAATAATTTCCTGTTGTTTTATATGGTAATTTATTCGTATAGATCAATATGTTTTTGTCTTTTGATTGTCTAATACGTGATAACATCTGTAAAAACGCTCTTTGTGAACAACTATTAGATGATAATATACCATAAATTTTATCAACATGTTGGACATTAAAATTTACACCACTTTCTATGTGACTAGAATATACAATTAAACGAAATTTTGACCAATATTCGTTAACATCTTTAAGTTTATCTTTAACATCAACACCAGATAATGATGTATGCAATGTACATGAATATTTATTTTTATATTTTTCTGAATAATATGTTGCATATGTTGATGACATTGATACAATCGCAATATTGAGACCTTTTCCTAAATCTTCATCTATTTTATTCTCAAATATTTCCGAATTATTTGTAAAAATTAGGTGTTTGTCTTTATTTTGATATTGATTGTTGATTATAATAGAATTGCCGAATGAACTAAAAAATTCATATGATCTATCTGATAAATCACCATCTAATACAAGTAATTTTTCTGATACTTTGATTATCTCACATAATGCATCAAATATATATTCACTATTTTTGAATGATGATGCACCAAAATGATGTAAATCAGATTCACATTCATCCATTATGATTAAATCATATTGAGGCAATTCATATGTATCATAATCGAGACATCCTTTATTGATAAGATGATCAAATGAATCTAATTGACAAATAAATCGATCAGAACAATACATATTATCAGTATAACTTTCAAAATTATGTTCTTTGAATGATCCATGAATATCATTTGTCAGTGTTTGTCTGTATGATACGTATAATATTCTTTTGAATTCGTATTTTTTAATAATTTTTGACATCAATTCAGTCTTTCCTGAACCATAACAACTTTTAAGTGCAAATGTTTTGATTGTATCATCGTCGATCCATTTTTGAATATTTTCTTTGAATTCATTATCAATTTGTGATAATTCGTCTTCTAAATCTAATAACCATTGTTTGTTCATGTTGAGAGTTGAAAATGATAGAAATAATTGTTCGATATCTTCTTTTAATGTTATTTCTTCAAAAATTTGAGGATTATCTATTTCCAAAATTCGCTTCAAACCATGATATCCAAGACATCCTGTCCAGAATTTTGACCAAACATATAAACATGTTTCATAATCATAACAAGTCGCTTTCATACTAAATTCATTCCATATTTCAAACGATTTATCATTACAATTGAATAACATAATTCCTACTCTAATCCATTCATTATATTTAATAGATCGATCGACATGTAAATGTTCTACAATTTTCTTTAAACGTTCTAAAGGAATAACTTTCTTATCTATAAAATTAATATTTAGTTTTTCAAGTGGTTTTTCTTGTTCAGATTTTTCTTTTTTAGTTTTTACTTTCTTTGGTTTATCTTTTTTAGGTTTTTGATTTTCTTGATTTTCTTGAGTAACTTTTGCTTTTAATTCATCTATGTTTGGTAATTCATATTGGACATGATAAGTTGTTTCATTACTGTTGATATTACAAATAAATGTATCATAAAATAATTGTTCATCTGTTGAATATTTATAGTTGACGGATTTATCATAGACTAATTTATTAGTTTTGCCAAATTTAGAACAATGCAATATTCGAAACGAACCACATTTGTAGATATACATGTCCATTATACCATCATTGATAATTTCATCTCTCAAGTCTAACATAAAAAACTTTAAACATCTGATATCATCAAATATAATATTATTATAAATAATATGTGCAGATAACTTTTCTTCGGTTGATGATGTTAGTATAATAATTTCTGGATTTTTTTTGCCTCTTTTTCGAAGACTGTCATTGACAAGAACGATTGCTTGTTTGATATATCGATATAGAAAATTTTCCATTGTTTCTTCTGATTTTTTTTTGTTGAAATTATCTTTCTTTATATCAATGTCAATATGTAACTTCACATTTTCTCCATATTCATAATGTTCATAAA
>Ga0315284_10011719_pt1 | contig 12489 bp, 7 predicted proteins | sample YL17G09_16_MG_FD_203696 | JGI IMG/M metagenome (GOLD analysis project Ga0315284, IMG submission 203696) | Sediment microbial communities from Yellowstone Lake, YNP, Wyoming, USA - YL17G09_16 | ecosystem: Environmental > Aquatic > Freshwater > Lake > Sediment | place: USA: Wyoming | collected... | reverse complement strand
ACAAGGCAAGAAGACGAGTGGCGGCGGCGACTCGATCTGGGACTGGATCAGAGGGCAACCATGACGGGAATCCTCGGAAAGTACCTGGCGGGTAAGGAGGCGGGGGAGCAACGCAAAGACCGCCTCCCGGCACAACTGGAACGGTTGCAGCAGATGAACGTGGCTCGGCAGGAGCGCGAACAGGCCAAGGCACTACAACGGGCGGGCGACATACTCCAACATACTGAGTCGTGGCTGCACGATCCCGATGCACGGCTGAAGGCCACCGACGTTGAAGTGAACACGTACCTCAAGTTGAACAACGAACAGAGAACACTCTTCGGTCTGCCCCCGATGGAGACGGCTCCCGACCCGGTGGGCGACTTGATGCAGAAGGACATCCTGAACATCCAACAGGGCGGGTTCAAGGTTCGGAAGATGATGGGGGCCGACTATACGCCGGATGCCCGCATCCAGGCCATTGGCGGTGCGTCCAACTTCATGCTCACCAAGTACGGGGACTACTGGGTGAAGTTTCTGCGCAACACCTACAATCAACACGTCCTTGCCCAGGGTGCTGCTCAACAGGCCGCACCTACCCAGGCTGGGGCGGATGCAAAACAACCTTTCGCCGCACCTCCGGCAGAGCCGATGGTTCCCTTCGACCCCGACGAGATTGGGCGCAAGATATTCGAGGACTCCTTCCCGAATCCGGTAACAGAGACGGCATTATCCCCTGAGTTGGCGAGGATAGCGACGCAGTTGACGCCGGAAGACGCTACCGCCCTTGGGGGTCTCACGGGACATCCCCAACTCGGTTCACTAGGCGGTTCGGCGGCGCGTGCCGCAGCGGTGGCACCACCGTCTCCCGAACAGGACCGCCTCATAAAGGAAGAGACCCGGCAACAGGCGTTGGGTGCGATTCTGATGCAGGCGCTCCATGATTCACTGTCACCTCCCACCATGCGGGAGTTTCCCGGCAAGTCGCAGGCGCAGATCATGGAGATTCTGGTGCCCCGGTATGCGTCCCGCAAGGGGATTCCCGTTACGCGGGCAGACATCACATCTTTCATGGCCGCGACTGGGGCGATGGAGACACGTGCGGGGATCGCAGGAGAACGCGTCAGAAGGGCCGGCGAGAGTGACGCGGACTGGGCACTCCGCCTAAGGCAGGAATGGTTCCGTGAATTGGTAGCCAGCGGCCAAGGCGGAACTCTGCCGTCAGTCCCTGGGCGAGGTGGTGGTGGGACGGCCCCTGCGACGCCTGGCCGACCGTATCCGGTTCCCAAGGGACCCATTGCCCCGCCGCCTGGTGGTTGGGCGAATCAGGGGGCGTACCTTGGTGGTCTGCCGGCGACAGGGTTCACACCGAAGCCGACAGCGGCCAATGCCCCCACGTTCGACCCATACACAGAACAAGATGCCCAAGGCAGAAACATGTTGCACTCGATGGGTGTGGTCGGCCCGCGCCAAGCGGTCTCGAACCTGCTGGGAACGGGTGTGAAGGTCAACGCGACGCGCCTGAAGACCTATCTCCGCGACATGGCGGACGTGCAGCAACTCCCCAACGAGTGGATGTTAGGACAACCGATCCGCGAACGCCGCCGGGCATGGAAAGCCGAGATCGCCGCGGCGTTGCGGGTTACTGGCGCAGCCGTTCCAACCTCTTCTCGTCTAACCAAGACCGATCAACTCAATGCCCTCGTGAAGAAGTTGACTCAGTGAGTATCTTCGACGCGATAGAGCAAGCGGCTGGTGGTGTCACTACCGACAAACGGAAACGACCCCTTCCGACCCCTCCCGTGGCACGCGGTAGCATCTTCGACATGATCGAGGCGGGTGCTACGCCTGCTGATCTAACTGCCGTGCAAGCGCGCCCTGCGCCCCAGGGTTTCCTGACCAGGACGCAAGCGATGATGCGGCAGGCCACCCCGCCTGTGGAGAAGTTGCCGCCGGCTGCGCCGGCCGCGCCGTCCGCACGAACAGAACCGCCCCTCGTGGAGCGCATCGCCCTCAAAGCGATGGGACTTGTCGGTGTCCTTACGCCCGAGAGTGAGAAGATACGACCGGCAGAGATTCCTGGCGTCGCGGTCGGTGCGGGACGAGAGTTCGTGAAGGCTGCGCAGATGGCCCCGCACTATCCGGGGCCGCCCCTCGGACTCCCCAAGGCCAAAGAGAGGGTCCTTGGCGCGGCGGGATTTGCAGGGACTCAGGCTGGCAGTATCGCCCAGTTGGCTGCGGGTGGCGTCTTCCAGCCGTGGGGCGAATCGGCGGCAGCGGCAGGTGCGTGGCTTAGCCGTGGTGGGGCGTATCAAGCGGCGAAGGCCGCGATGGGCGAAGTCCTTGCCAACAGGTTCGTGCGGACGCTGAGCCAGGCACCACCGGCTTTTATCCTCTCGGCTTACGAAGAGTTCCACCAGAATGGGTTTCACCCGGTTCGCATACTGAAGGCCGGAGGCGTAGGCGCGGCGACGGTCATGGCATTTCAGGGAGCGTTGGAGACGGCTGGGGCCGCAGGTGGGGTGGCGGCGAAGGCGCTCCGGCCTATACCCAAGGGAAAGGCGCTTCCCGTGGAGTCCCCCGTTGACCTCACCCAACCTGCGCCTCTGCGGGTAGGGAAGGCCCAAGAGGCGGCGGTGGTGGAGCCCGCCACAATACCGGCGGGCAAGCCGGCGGCCCCACAGGTTGCGCCAGTCGCGGCCCCAGCGGCTCCTGTAGCGCCCAGGGCGCGCGTTCAGAAGGCGGGTGGCGCTAAGGTCCAGGCGAAGGTTGAAGTCGCGGCATCCGACTACCTCGTGACGAGAACCCAGGAAGTTGCCGATGATCTTCTGAGCCGCCAACCCAAAACGACTGTGGGGGAAATACTGCGATCCGGGTTCTCGACGATGACCAAGGCACCCGTAAGGTCGGGACGGGCCATCGCCGATGCTCTCGCCGGGCTGGGGTACGTTCTGGAGGGCGGGCGGCGACCCGGAGAAATACTCAAGATGCAGGTGAGGAAGGCTGAAGTCGCGCCTGTGGCCCCTATAAAGCCCCCCGCTAAGCCTGCCGGGGCGACTGTGGAGGGGAAGCAGCCGTGGGAGATGCCCGAGACTCAATTTGCAGCGAACCCGCCTTCAGGGTTCGAGTATGTTCCTGGGCGGCCGTTTGCTGCAAGGCGCCAGCAGGCTGGGAATCCGGGCCTGACCCGCATATCCGATGGATTCTTCCGTTTGTCTCCAGACGCCAAATCCGGCCTAATTTACCATGAAGAAGGCCATGATTTAGTAAGTCCGCTAGTAGGACACGAACAGTCCCTTATCGAGGACTTCCGAGTGGGCGAGGCGGCGGGTGCAAGGACTCAGTATGAAGGGGGTTGGGATTTCCGGCCGCAACCTCCAGAAGAGATCGTGGCGGAAGCCTATGCGACACTCCGCGAGGGTACTTACAAAGGATTTCTCTTTCGGGAGGATGGTAGTAGGGTTCCCAAATACGACAAACTGTTCAGGGCCGTAGCGGGCGAGGCCATCAAGCAGGGCAAGCCCGTCCCTCCCTCCGTCCTCGCCGACTACCCCGACCTCGCCAAGCCCGCCCCCACGGTGGGCAAGGCTCCCGTCGCGGCACCGAAGGTGGGGGGGGCGAAGGTGGTGCCCAAGGTCGTCAAGGGCGCAACCCTCAACATCATTCCGCCCCCCGAAGGTCCCGTGAAACTGACCCCGGTGGCCCTGCCTGCCGAGGTATTGCACCTAACGCGCCCCGAAGAGAAGGTTGGTGCGGGCGAAAGGGCTGCCAGGGCTACCGCGAATCTCGTACAAGTCGCCGCCAAACCCAGCGGGCGACTGGCTGACCTTGCCTACACCGTGGACCGCGAAGCGTTGAAGGAGTGGGGAGAAACCTTCGACGTTCCTTCGCCGCCCTGGATAACAGGGGAAAACGTCACCGCATTCCACCAGCGCATTCTGAAGAAACTGGCCGACCCATCGAAGCGAACTCTTCCCGAGTTGAAGGCCGACTTCGAGCATATCACCAACCGCAAGGTAACGGGCAACCCCACCAAGGAACGCATGATCCAAGTTGTGGGGCGGTTGCAGGATCACGCAGTAGGCATCGAAGTGCGCCGGGTACTGGGGGAAGCCGGTTATCGTCTTGACAAGCGAATCTTCGTCAGTTACGGCATCCCGTCGAAGGGGCGATGGAAAGGGGGCGAGTTTGGCCCGTCGCCTGATTACAGTGTTGGCGCGGGGATCGAGAATGCGCGCCGCACAGGTGCCGCGAGGGCGATGAATGAGGGTCAAGACCTAGGGTGGGACCGTGAGGACCCCTTCGCCCAAGGCCCGGAGGCAGGGGAGAAACCCTACTATGCCGCTGCTGGTGGGCCGGGCCGCACCCCTACCACTCCGCCCGTCGTCGGCCACCAGAAGACGGTTCCTCCCGGCGGGGCGACTGGCAAGGTCGAGTTTCCCAAGGAGGGCAACCGCGCCTTGGGGGGCGTTTATGAGAAGGAGATCGGCCCAAAACTTATCACGGGTGGCCTGCGCAAGTGGCTGGGCGTGTTCTCGTCGGCGATCCCGCCGCGTGGTCGCGTGCGCGTGCGAACCCTGGCGGATCTCCGGGTACTCGGCCACGAGACAGGGCACTTCCTCGACTGGATTACCGGCGGCTTCAAAGCACCGAAGGGTTCCATCTACCGCGAGGAGTTGAAGGCTCTGACCCGCGAGGTGAATCCCTTCGAGGAGACCTTCAAGCATTGGGTGGACGCGACAGGGAAGCCCCATCGGCGGCAGACCGGGTACACCGCTTATCGCTACAAGAGCGCCGAACTCTACGCCGACTACATGGCGACCTATGTGCAGGACCCGGAAGCGGCTGCGCGCCTCGCTCCGAACTTCACCAAGTTCATCGAGGATCATATCGCCTCGAAGAGTGACCAGGGCCAGGCGATCCGGTACGTGGTGGACCGCCTCCGCGAGTTCAACAACGAGTTCCAGCCGCTGAAGGATTACGTTGACGGCCTGCGCCAGATACCCGAACTGCAAACGACCCTTGCCACCTTTGAGCCGAAGGGCAACCCCTTGGGGATGCTCTGGCGCCGGGTCGTGGGCGACCGCCTGTGGCGCGGTATCCAGAGAGGGTTTCAGCGGTTCGGGCGCACGAAGGTCGGCGAGGTTGTCACCGAGCAGAAGGGACTTCCCCAGGGCGTCTTTCAGATCCTCCAGTCGCGCCGCAAACTGATAGACGGGCAACAGGCGCGGATTCACGATACCCTCACCGAACCCCTGCGCAAGTTGACGCCGGAAGATCAAACTGCCGTTGCCGATGCGCTCCAGAGGTTCGAGGCCCTGTCGGCCGACAATCCCCTGCGTGGAATCACCGAGACGACCAAGGGGGAACTGGCTCTGTGGGGCAACGAGGCGCGGAAACTGGGCCTCCTGAACGACGCGACCTTCTGGAGCAATGTAGGGCAATACTTCCCCTTCTTCTACACGACCAAGGAGTTTGCGTTCAACGCTGAGCGCTTGGGTCCGCCATTTCCCGGTAAGGCGCTGCGCGCCAACCTGTCCAGTTTCAAGCACCGCCTCTCCGACGTGGAGATGGGACAGAAGACGTTAGAGGCGCAGTTGGGGACCTGGCCCAGCAGCAAGGCGAAGATTGCCAAGTACACCGAGGAGCAGTTGGCGGCCATCGGAAAGAACGCCCGCGAGGAAATGGGTCTGATTCATACGGCGACCTATCCTGTCACCCGGCGCCTTGACCTGATGGTGCAGTCGGTTTATACGACGAAGGCGCTCAATGCCATCGCCAAGGCTCCGGGCATGGTCGGCAGCGCCAACATGGAAGGGTATGTCCGCCTCCCCGAGGGCAAATCTTTGGGCGATCTGTCGGGCCAATGGGTTCCGAGGACCGTTGCGGGCGAGATCAACAGTTGGTCGCGGAATGTGGACACACTGGGGCGCGTGTGGGATGCGGTCAACAGCGCATGGAAAACCGCCAAAGTGCCGATGGACCCGGCGGCGACCTTCCGCAACTTCGTAACGAACCTCGGTCAGATGTGGATGGACGACGTTCCAGTGGGGAATCCGCGCGTCACCTTGGGAGGCCTGCGGTCATTCGCCACGCGGGATGCGACCTACCAAGTCCTGCGGGATCACGGCCTTTACCGGCACACCTACGGTGTCGAAGAGTTGAAGTCCCTTGCCAGCCTGGCGGAAACAGACCCGACCAACGCCTTCGGCGTGATCGTGAAGTGGGCAGCGAAGGCGGCGAAGACGCCCGGCGAGTTCTACGGTAGGGTCGAGGACGCCTGCAAAACCATCATCGCCAAAGACGCCATGAGTAGGGGGGCCAGTCCCCAGCAGGCGGTTGCGCGCGCCGACAAAATCCTCTTTGACTACGGCCAGGTGTCGCCCCTTGTGGGTGTCGCACGGCGTGGGCCGCTACCGTTCGTTACCTGGTCGGCGAAGGTCCTACCTCGCTTGGTGGAAACCGCGGTGCGTCGCCCCGAGAAGTATCTGTTCGTCTATGGCGCCCTGGCCGTGGCGGGTGCTGTCGCTCGCCGGACACTCCATGTAACCCGCGCTGAAGAGGAAGCGTACAAACCGGAATACCTTGAGGGCAAAACGAAGGCTGTGGTCATGCTCCCCTTCCGTGACAAGAATGGCGATCTCAAGTGGGTGGACTTGACTTACTTCGCCCCGTGGGGCGGGTGGACGGAAACGATGAAGGGAAGTGTGGTGCCGCAGCCGATGCAGGCGAGCGGCCCCCTGCTGGCTCTCTACAACGCTTACGGCCAGGGATACGATCCCTTCGTTGGGCAGATCGCGCCATCGTACATGACCGAGGCGGAGAAGACAACGGCGAAACGTGAGTACGTCAAGCGGTCCCTTCTGCCGAACGTCCTGGGCGGCTATTCGTCAAAGAGAATCATCCAGGCGGTCAAGGGCGAGAAGGACTACTACGGCCGCAAACCCTCCCTGCCTCTCGCCGTCGCGCGATCCACGGTCGGGCTGTCGGTGGTATCCGGCGGCCCATTGACTACGGGGGCAACGAAGTTCACGCAGAGGATGGCTGATCTCCGCAAAGAGACAAGGCGCCCCCTGGTGCAGGGATTCGTGGATGCCGTCAAGGCGAGAGACAGAAAGACCATAGCGGCAACCTGGGACAAGATCGTTGCACTTCCTGAGGCGGATCGGGAAGCGGTCAGCGATTCGATCCTGCGACTGCTGACGGCCCAGGCGTCTCCGTATCCTGCCCTTGAGAAGATGCCGAGGGGTGAGATCACGGCCTATGGGGCGTTTCTTTCTGCGTTGAAGCAAACCCACCGGGCGAGAGCAAAACCAACGCAGCCCCAGTCAACCCGATGATGATGAGACAAGTCAGGGCCAACCTCCCAACGTCAAGTTCCCTCTCGGTGTTCCACCAGAACCCACCTTTCAAGGTGTGGCAGTTACTGGAGGAGAGATGCCAGAGGGGCCGATATGTCACATAGTCCTTGAGGACCATCCTCAGGGATGGCGGTTCATTATCCCGCATTACAAGACGAGAGTGCCACGGCGGCACAGCGAGGACGCATAGAAGCCCCACGATGCCGCATAAGATGATGATCCGCTGTCGTTTGTCCATCTGAATTCTCCAGTCGGACGCGGATTCGGTACACCGCCTCCCATCTCCTCTTTCCACATTTGAGAGGACCTTGTGAACCACAAGGAACAGCCGAAACTCGCCACGGCGCTGTCTTACGCGCCCGATCTCGCGCTCCGTGACGCCATCAAGGAACTTGGCAAGATGTACGGCGTCGGAGCCGTCGTTCCGACCGCCGACGGACGTTTGGCTGGGATGCGGTTGCAACCGGGGGACCTTGAGGACCTGCATCTCGAAGGGTACGTCGCCAAGGACTGGCGGCGAATCGGTGGTGCTGCGGGTGCGGGTGCTACGGGACCCACCGGGGCAACTGGAAGTGGAGCGACGGGACCCACCGGGGCAGTAGGGCCAACAGGCGAGACAGGTGCCACTGGACCTACTGGAGCCACCGGACCCACAGGACCTACCGGCGCGGCAGGCACCGCGGGTGCTGCGGGAGCAACAGGACCTACCGGCCCTACCGGCCCTACCGGCCCTACCGGGCCTACCGGCCCCACAGGACCCACCGGGGCGGCAGGGGCAACTGGGGGTGCAGGTCCTACAGGCGCAACCGGCCCGACTGGACCGCAGGGAACGGCCGGGACGGCTGGCGCAACAGGTCCTACTGGTGGAACCGGCCCTACCGGCCCCGCTGGCGTCGCCTTGCACGTCATTCAGCACACCCTATTCGTTGACGGCACGCTCGCTGCGTCCACCTCTGTTGCTGCGAAGAACTACCAGGCAGACGCCCCTGCGAGTGGACTTGTCCTTACCGAAGTTCGCCTCGTTTGTAGGACAGCGCCGACCGGTGCGGCGATCATCGTGGACGTTCACAAGGGCGGCACCACGATCTTTACCAACCAGGCCAACCGGCCGCAGATCGCGGCGGGTGCGACGAGCGGGACCTCTGGCGTTCCCGATGTTACGGCCGTCACGAAGAACGACCTCTACGACTTCTTCGTTGACCAAATTGGCTCGACCATCGCGGGCGCTGATCTCACGATAGAGTTGCGGGCTTCGCTGACCATTGGGGGACCGACCGGGCCGACCGGGGCAACCGGCGCGACAGGGGCAACAGGGGCAACCGGCACGGCCGGCGCTGTCGGGGCGACGGGACCGACCGGACCCACAGGACCGACAGGAACCGGCGCCACTGGGGCAACGGGCGCGACAGGGGCCACCGGGACAGGGGCTACCGGACCAACCGGACCAACCGGACCTACCGGGCCGACAGGACCTTCAGACGGGCCAACCGGACCTACGGGACCAACGGGGGCCACTGGAGCAACAGGGGCAGCCGGCGGCGGTCTTATTGACTGGTTTCCACGACTGAACAAACGAAAGATATGGTATCTGTACGCCTACAATGTCGCCTTCGGAGGATGGCTTCCGACTACCAACACAGGCACCCTTGCCAACGCCAATGACAACACGAGTACTTGGGTGAGTTTCACCTCGGCCGCCACTGTCGGAGCCGGGGCGGGCAGTGCTTCCAGTAGTTTCAACCTGGAACGTCGAGCCCACAACCCGACGTTCATCGGCTACATACAGACGGGGGCAAGCATCGCCAATGCCCGCATCTGGGTCGGACTTGTGTCGGCTTCGCCGGGCAATGCGGACGCTCCGGCCATTTCCATGTTCGCCTTCCGCTACTCGTCGGGCATTGATGGAAATATCTACTACTGCACGAGTGACGGGGTGAATCTGACCGCTACAGACAGCGGCGTTGCCTTGGCAGCCAGCACGATTTACCTGCTGCGCGTGGACGTGGATGACGTGGCAGGGACGGCCACCTTTACTATCAACGGGGCGAGTAGCCTGGTACTGAACACCAATCTTCCGGCGGCTGCCACGAATCTCGGCTATGAGGCAAAAATCTACACGACCGAAACTGTGCTGAAGGTTCTCCTATTGAGTGCTCTGTACTGCGAATTCGGTGGCGTCTTACAGACGTAGGAGGAAACATGGCGACCATTTCCGCAGCGTTGATCGTGAAGAACGAAGCGAAGGTTCTGAAGCGGTGTCTCGATTCCCTGCGCGGGCTCGATCAGATCGTGGTGGTGGACACGGGATCACAAGACGACACCCACGCCATCGCGCTCGCCGCCGCGACGAGGGTCTTCAGTTGCGACTGGTGCGACGACTTCTCCGCCGCCAGGAACAAGGCCCTTGAGCACTGCACCGGCGACTGGATACTCTCCATTGACGCCGACGAGTTCCTGCCCAAGGGCGAGGTCAAGAAGATCAAGAAGGCGGTCGCCAAAGCCAAAGGGAACACGATCTCCATTCGCATCAAGCAGGGTGCGACCGAGGAGTTCTGGTATCCGCGCCTGTTCCGCAAGGGTGGACACTTCGAGGGTCGCTTGCACGAGTTACTGATTCCGGCAGGCGAAGGGTGCGACACCAGCGAGATCACGATCATTCATGCCCAGGACCCCGACCACCGGCGCGATCCAGAAAAGAACATCGCCATCTTGCTCGAAGAGGCGCGACTGGGCAAGCCAAGGGAAACGTACTACCTGGCCCGCGAATACTGGTACAAGGGCGACTACATCACGGCCGCCTGGTGGTTCCAGCGGTATCTCGAAGTGGGTGGGTGGAAGGCCGAACGCTGCGACGCCTACCTGTACCTGGCGCGGTGCCTGTGGGCGCTTGGGCGAGGCGACGAAGCACGGCAGGCGTGCCTGCGGGCCATCGAGGGGAACCCCGACTTCAAGGAGGCGTTCCTGTTCATGGCCGAGATGAGTTACGAGCGCGAGGCGGCCCTGTGGCGCAGAATCGCCAAGCAAGCAGAGAGTACCGACGTGCTGTTCAGGAGGGCGTAACGTGGCAACCGTAACCTACACCTTCGCGGGAATCACCCACCCCTCGTCCACGCATGTCGCGTGGCAGGGTGTGGACAGCGATCTGCCGCCAGCCAGTGGCGCTCTCATCTCGACCTGGGAAATCCTTACCGTCAGTTACGCTCTGGTTGCTGCGAGCGACGAGGATACGTATGTAGTCTGGACCAACCAGATTGACCATCACCAGTTGTTTCAGTGCGACTGGCTCATCACGGTGGACCGCGCCACCGTCACCCGCATTGACATCAGTTGCAAGGCCAAAGGCACCGCCGGGGTGACAAATGGGTGGAATCTTTACATCCGCAACAACACAACCCCGGCATGGGAACTGGTTGACCAATGTCCCGACGACCTTGAGGATACCCTAATCGGCGCGGTCACGGCGAACATCTTGGACTACATCACGGCCGATGGTCATATCTACGTCCTAGCCGAGCAAATCGGTGTTCCTGGGGAAGAAGGCAACTCCATGCTGGAAGTGGATATGACCTCCTGCCAGTTGAACTACACGCCAGTCTCCGGGTTCGTGAACGCGGGATGCGTGGGATGATAAATCGCCCTCTTTTCCTCCACAGCCCAACCCACGACTGCCCCTATGAGGAGGCAGGTCAGCGGCACCACGGGTTCGATGAACCGTGCCTGCAAGTACGTCAGAACTACGACGGCGGCATAAATCCAGTAGGCGGCGGCCACCAGGAGTGCGGGCTGGTGGCGGCGCTTCCAGGCCAGCACCGTACCCAGGACTGCGAGAGGAAAGAAGACCAGGCGCATCCATCTCTCGACCTGGGCAGATTCTTCCGACAGGTAGGCCGAAAGTTCCTCGTCCTGGGCGGTGGGTGCAAGACCGCTCCATCGCGCAGCACGAGTGACGCATCGGAAAGTATAGGTGGCCGGGTGTTGCCGAATCTCCATCAGGGTCTCGCGCAGGAAATATCCGCTGCCGTTGGGCCTGTCACACCGGCGGATGTTCGCGTCGGAGAGCGGCGAGTCGAATCCACCCTCCGCGTTGTCGGGATGGTTGCCCATCCAGACGTTGAAGGTCGTGGTGCTCGACAGGAGTGTGGGCGTTCCCAAGACGATGCTGCGATTCACCGACCAGGGCGCGACAAAGATCAAGACGATGCCCGCGGAGGAAACCAACAGGCGCAGGTTGCGTTCCCGCACCCAGCAGGCGACCAGCAGGATAGCGGCGATGGGAACTGCGGCCTGCCGAGTCAGCAGGAGCAGACCCATTACCACGGCACACCATGCCCAGCGGCGAGTCAGCGCCAGCAACAAGGACAGGACCACCAGGGGGGCCATGAGATTCTCGGCTTGAAGGGTAGCCGCGTAAACTCTCGCTTGCAGGTTGAAGGCCCACAAGACGGCGGCGACCCATCCTGCCAGGGGATGAAGGCGGCGGCCCACCAGGAGGAGGAGCAAGGCGGTGGCGACGGCCAGTGCAAGGTTCCCTACTTGGGCGGCACGGATCGAGGCATCTGTCCAGACATAGATACCTGCGAGCCAGGCAACCCAGAGGGGAGGCCAGTAGGAGGCGATTTCGCGCCAAGGTCCGTCCTTGCCCCAGATATAGGTCGGTCCTCTTGCGGCGAGATCGGTAGCCATCTGGTGATAGTTGGCGGCGTCTCCCCCAGGCGGATGAATCACACCGAACAGCGGCCAGCGCAGAGTAACCGTGAGCGCGATCACCGCCGCCACCGCAACGACTTGCCAGACCTTCACCTTCATCAAGGACTCCCAAGGATGCTATACCACATTGGGGGCACCACGTCAACGCGAAAGGCTACTTGTGACAACTGAGCGACGCACCAACGGAAACGGCACTGGCAGCAAGGCACTGACCTGGGCGGTAGGGGTACTCTTGTGTTTCCTCGCCATCTTCGGGGCTATCGCAGGCCATTTCAACGCGGCATTGAGCGCGCAGGATACTCGTATCCGATGCGTCGAGAACTCCCAGGCGGCCTACTCGGAAGGCATCAAGTCCATCAAGGACGACATCGGCGAGATCAAACAGACCCTCAACGAGATGAAGAAGGCGAAGTAAAGCATGGACAAACTCTTGCGACTGCAC
>Ga0315284_10011718_pt1 | contig 12489 bp, 10 predicted proteins | sample YL17G09_16_MG_FD_203696 | JGI IMG/M metagenome (GOLD analysis project Ga0315284, IMG submission 203696) | Sediment microbial communities from Yellowstone Lake, YNP, Wyoming, USA - YL17G09_16 | ecosystem: Environmental > Aquatic > Freshwater > Lake > Sediment | place: USA: Wyoming | collected... | reverse complement strand
CGCTGAACGCTATGCCGCGCACTACAGGGAAGCGGTTGCGGCCATCGCGGCGTGGGCAGGTCCACCCTCTGCCCGAAGCGATGAGGAGCTGGAGCGCCGCCCGGGACTGTCGGTGAAGCTTTCGGCTTTGCACCCGCGCTACCAGCCCTCGCAAGAGGCGCGCCTCAAGGTCGAGCTGTTGCCGCGTCTGAAGGAACTGGCCTTGGCGATGCGAGAGGCTTGGCTGCCGTTCACCATCGATGCCGAGGAGCAGGACAAGCTCGATCTCAGCCTCGGGCTCTTCGAGCCATTGCTTACAGATCCCGCCCTCTCCGGCTGGAACGGCCTCGGGCTCGCCGTGCAGGCCTATGGCAAACGCGCACTTCCCTTAATTGCCTGGCTTGGCGAGGCGGCAGCCGTGACCGGCAGGCGCATTCCGGTGCGGCTGGTCAAGGGTGCCTATTGGGACAGCGAGATCAAATGGGCGCAAGAAGCCGGCTATCCCCTGTTCACCCGCAAGGTCAACACCGACGTCGCTTATCTCGCAGCGGCACGCGAGCTGCTCGCGCGGCCCAAGCTCTTCTTCCCGCAATTCGCCACCCACAACGCTCACACAATCGCCGCCATCGCCGTGCTTGGCAAAGACGCGCCTTACGAGTTCCAGCGCCTCTATGGGATGGGCGAGGCGTTACACCAGGAGGTGGTGAGACCCGAGGCATTGGGTAAGCCATGCCGCATCTACGCGCCGGTCGGCGGGCATAAGGATTTGCTAGCTTATCTCGTGCGCAGGCTGCTCGAGAACGGCGCCAACACCTCCTTCGTCAACCGCCTTGCCGATGACGCGGCGCCAATCCCCGCCATCATCGCCGATCCCGCGGAGAAGGCCGCGACGCTTGAGCCGAAAGGCAATCCGCTGATCCCGATCCCGCCGGACCTGTTCGCACCGGAGTGGCGGAACAGCCTGGGGCTGCCGCTGTGGGACGGACCCGTCCGGCACTCTTTGATCCACGCCATCGAACAGGCGCTGATGCTGCCGGCCGAGGCAGGTCCCATCGTCGCGGGCGAGGAGGTGAGGGGTGACGAAATCATCGAGATCGCCTCGCCCCACGATCGGCGTGTCATCCTGGGCACCTGCCGCTATGCCGATGCCGACGCCGTGGACAAGGCGCTGGCCGCGGCAAAGGCGGCGTCTTGGGACTGGGACGCCCGAGGCGGCGAGGCACGCGCGGCGATCCTCGATCGCGCCGCCGATCTGTTCGAGGCCGACCGAGCGGCGCTGATGGGGCTAATGGTGCGGGAGGCCGGGAAGACGCTCGCCAATGCGCAAGGGGATTTGCGGGAGGCGGTTGATCATCTCCGCTATGCGGCGGTGGAGGCGCGCCGGAGCTTCGCCGAGCCGCTTCAACTGAAAGGTCCGACGGGAGAGCGCAATGAGCTGTCCCTGCATGGCCGGGGCGTCTTCGCTTGCATCTCGCCCTGGAACTTCCCGCTTGCCATCTTCACCAGCCAGATTGCCGCGGCGCTCGCCGCCGGCAATGCGGTGGTGGCGAAGCCCGCCGAGCAGACGCCGCTTACGGCCGCCCGCGCTGTGAAGCACCTGCATGCGGCCGGCGTTCCCCCGGATGTCCTTCATTTCCTTCCCGGCCGGGGAGAGACGGTCGGGGCGGCGCTGGTCCGAGATCCGCGCGTGGACGGCGTTGCCTTCACCGGCGGGACCGACACAGGTATCGCCATCAACCGCGCGCTCGCCGCACGCGAGGGCCCGATCGCCAAACTGATTGCCGAGACCGGCGGGCTGAATTGCATGATCGTGGATTCCTCCGCGCTGCCTGAGCAGGTGGTGGACGATGCGCTGAGCTCAGCCTTCGACAGCGCGGGCCAACGCTGCTCGGCGCTCCGCGTGCTCTTCCTGCAGGAGGATGTGGCCGACGGCATGATTGAGATGCTGCAGGGTGCCGCGCGGGAGCTTAAGATCGGCGACCCGCTCGACTACGCAACCGATGTTGGGCCGGTGATCGACGCGGAGGCGAAGAGCACGCTCGATCAGTACAAAGCGCGTATGCGGGTCGAGGCGCGCAGGCTGATCGACCTGCCTTTGCCCGAATCTTACGCGCACGGCACCTATGTCGCGCCCGCGATCTACGCCATTCCGTCCCTCGAGCTCCTGCAAGGCGAAGTGTTCGGGCCGATCTTGCATGTCATCCGCTTTGCGGGCGACCGGCTGGGGGAAGTCTGCGAGGCCATCAACGCCACGGGCTACGGGCTGACGCTCGGAATCCATACCCGTATCCAGGCCACCGCCGACCTCGTGGTGGCAAGGGTGAAGGCCGGCAATTCTTACGTGAATCGCAACCAGATCGGGGCGGTGGTGGGGGTGCAGCCATTCGGCGGCGAAGGCCTTTCGGGGACCGGGCCGAAGGCGGGAGGGCCGAACACTCTGAAGGGCTTCGCGCTGGAGCGGGTGCGGACCACAGATCTGACGGCGTCCGGCGGCAATGCGGCGCTGCTGGCCGCCGCTACCGACGAGGAGTGAGCCCCACTCCCATTGCCCACCGGCATGGGAGGGTCCATCTTTAGCTGGGGGGCCATGCGGATTGGAGGCTTGAAGCTCGATGGCGGCGGAATCGAAAACGCCGGTGAAGAAGCCCGATGGCGCTGTCGAAGCTTCGCGCTCGAGCGGCGCCGAGATCGATGCTTTCCTTGCCCGCGTGAAGACCATGGCGCCGGCCGCTGCGGGGCGCGGGCGGCTGATCTTCGCCATGGACGCAACCATGAGCCGGCAGCCCAGCTGGGACCTCGCGCTCAAGCTGCAAGCCGACATGTTCCGCGCCGTCAAGGAGGTTGGCGGCCTCAACGTGCAGCTCGTCTATTTCCGGGGCTTAAACGAGACGCGGGCGAGCAAGTGGGTAGGCGATCCGGAGGCGCTTGCGCGGCTGATGGCTGGCGTTTCCTGCCAGGGCGGCTTCACACAGATCCGGAAGGTGCTGAGCCATGCTCGCCGCGAGAGCGAGAAGACCAAGGTGAACGCGGTTGTCTATGTCGGCGATTGCATGGAGGAGGAGATTGACGAGCTCAGCGCGCGCGCGGGCGAGCTTGGCCTGCTCGGCGTGCCCGTTTTTTTGTTCCAGGAGGGACGGGAGCTGAAGGCCGAGCGCGCCTTTAAGGAGATCGCCCGGCTGACCCGCGGCGCCTATTGCCATTTCGACGCGGGCTCGGCCCGGCAGCTTCGCGAGCTCTTGGCGGCGGTCGCGGTCTACGCGACGGGCGGCCGTACGGCGCTCAAGGATTTCGGTGCGGAGACGAAGAGCGCCGCCGCCTTGCATCTGCTCGAGCAGCTCGGCGGCGGGCCGCTCGGCTCCGAACAGCCCGGCTGACGCTCTACCCCATGCCCTACTTTCTGGCCGGCGTCGCGCTGCTCTTGGTCCTGATCTTTGGCGCACGCTTGCTCGCAACCGCCAACCCGCAAAAGCTTGCCACGGTCGTCCGCAAGACTGGCGGCGTTGCCGCTCTGGTAATTGCCGCCTTGTTTCTTGTCCGGGGCTTGATCGTCCTGGCGATACCTCTCGCCGTATTCGGCCTGGCCCTGGTCGGTCTGCCGGTGGGGTCCTGGTTCGGCGGAAGCGGGCCCTTCGGCGGCACGTCGCGCAAATCTCCCGGACAGAAATCGCAAGTGCGAACTGAAGCCCTCGATATGGAGCTCGATCATGACAGCGGGCGCATGGAAGGCCGCTGTCTCAAGGGCAAATTCGCCGGCAGGACTCTGTCCTCGTTGAGCGATGATGAGCTCACTCTGATGCTCGAGGAGCTGCGCGTCAGCGACCCCCAGGGCGCGCTGCTGGTCGAGGCCTATCTCGACCGGCGTTCGCAAGACGGGCGCGACCGGCGTTCGAACGAGGCTCCTAGAGCCGCGCCGCGGGGGCCGGCACGAAGCCGCCTGAGCGTCGAGGAGGCCTATGCCTTGCTTGGGCTTGGCTCAGGCGCGAGCGAGGAGGAAGTCCGCGCCGCGCATCGGAAGCTGATGATGAAGCTGCACCCCGATCAGGGCGGATCGAATTATCTCGCGGCCCGCATCAACGAGGCAAAGGACGTCCTGCTCCACCGCAAATGAGCCGGGCGACGCCCTAATTGGCGCGCATCACCACGCAATCGAGCGACATGCGCTTGAGCGCCGCGCAGGCGCTGCGGGCGGTGCCTTCCGAGAAGTCCGCAAAGCGCGCCCGGTACCACTGCGTGTCGTCCTTCTGAAATGCAATCGCGAGCTGCGGATGGCCATCGAGCAGCGTCGCCGCACGCTCTTTCACCACACCGAGACGGCTTTCAGCCTCCTGCTTGGAGGTAAAGGCGCCGACTTGGACGTGGAACGGGCCTGCCCTCTTTCCGGCTCTGCCGGCGCTTGAGGGTTGAGGAGCAATTGCGGAGGCTTGCGCCGGGGCCGCGGCGGGGGCGGCGGCCCGGCTCGTGGGGCTCGTTGGGCTTGCCAATCTACTTTGCTTGCCGCCGAAGGAGGCGGACTCGATCGAAGAACCGGTATCGGCAAGCGCGAAGACCTGTTTCTTGGGTGCGGGAGGGGGGGGTGGCGGCATCTCAAGGGCCAATACCATGGGCGCCGTTGAGGGTTTGGCCGCGACCAAGGATGGCGCAGAGGATTTGGCGGCCACAGCTTGGGGGAAGGTCTGGTTGAGGAGCGCGCGCATGGCGGCGTCGCGCCCTCCGCCGGTCCTGCCGCCCAGCACCACGGCCACCAGGTGCTTGTCGTCGCGCCTGACCGAGGCGGTCAGATTGAAGCCCGCCTCGCGGGTATAACCGGTCTTGATGCCGTCAGTGCCTCTATAGTCGAACAACAGATGGTTGTGATTGCGGTAGCGCCTGCCGTGATAGCTGAAATATTTCGTCTGGAAGCAGGTGTAATCGTCCGGGAAGTCGCGAATCAGATGCTGCGCCAGGATGGCCATGTCGCGCGCCGTGGTGACTTGCTCGTCATTTGGTAGACCGGAGGCATTGCGGAAGGTCGTGCCGCTCATGCCAAGGGCCCGGGCCTTCTCGGTCATCATTCGGGCGAAGTTCTCTTCGGTGCCGGCCATGTTTTCGGCGATGGTGACGGCGGCGTCGTTGGCCGACAAAGTGACGAGGGCGTTGATGGCCTCGGCCGTGGTGATGGTCGTTCCCGGCTTTAGGTTCAGCTTGGTCGGCGACTGGCTCGCGGCATGAGGCGTCACCGTGAGCTCGGCGTCGTAGCTGATGGTGCCCGCGCGCAAAGAGGTGAAGAGCATGTAGAGCGTCATCATTTTGGTGAGCGAGGCGGGACGGCGGGGGGCGTCAGGCGCCTGCGCATAAAGGATGCGGCCCGCGTTCATGTCGACCACGATCGCCGCGGCGATGGTATTGACGCTCGATCGCGGCTTTGGCTTGGCGATGGCTTGAGGCGAAGCGGCGCCCAGCGCGAGGACGAGAGCGAGAGCAAGCCCAAGGTCACGACGCAGCACTGCCCAACAATTAAGCTGATTGATGCTCACCCCGTGTCGAAGGCCCGAAAGCCTTCTCCCCCTCTGCGACTCTCCCCGTGGGGCTCCCGTTACCGGTGTCCACCCCGAACGCGTCGTTGGCCTTGCGGGCCCGACTGAGTTCGGAAGAAGGCTAAAATCCGGCGATTGCCAAAGAGTTAAGGGAAGGGCTGCGCAGGTCTATTGTGCAGTGCAAAAATTTGATTGACCTTGCATGGTGCAATGCATATATATCCTTCGCGTTTGCAACACACACACGGCCTAGCCGGTGTCGAGAGAGGGCTCAAGATGGTCACGGTAAAAGGTTTCGAGGATTTTCAGAAAGTGGGTAAGGACGGCTTAGATGCGGCCGTCAAATCGTTCGGCGAGGTCAACAAGGGCTTCCAGGCCATCGCCGCGGAAGTTACCGACTATTCGAAGAAGGCGTTTGAGGACGGCACTCGTGCTTTCGAGCAGCTGATCGGCGCCAAGTCGGTTGAGCAGGCCGTCCAGATTCAGTCGCAGTACGCCAAGAAGGCCTATGAGAGCTATATCGCCGAGGTCTCCAAGCTTGGTGAGATGTATGCCGGTCTGGCCCGCGACGCCTATAAGCCGGTTGAGGTCGCCTACAATAAGAAGGTCGCCTAGCGCCGCTGCTACTCCACCTATTCCATCGAAAAGGCCCGGGGTCAGACCCCGGGCCTTTTTTTTTGCCGTTTTCCTGTCAGCAATCGGCACTATGTTATGAAGTGTCGGGCGACCCGATTTGCTGTGGCGCGCTCGATGCAGCTAGAATGGATTTGGATAATACGTGGGAACCTCGACTGCTCGCCTTGGCAGATGAAGAACGAGACGCCACATACGGGGTGACGATGGCGCGGAACGGCGACAATCGCCGGGGCAGCGACACCGGCACTCATATTACCACCAAGACGCGTCCGAAGACGAAGCGGCCGAGCCTCTACAAGGTGTTGCTTCTCAACGACGACTACACGCCGATGGATTTCGTCGTGTACGTGCTTGAGCGCTTCTTCAACAAGCCACCGGAGGAAGCGACTCAAATTATGCTCCACGTCCACCAAAAAGGTGTCGGCATCTGTGGAGTCTACACTTACGAGGTGGCTGAGACTAAAGTAGCCCAGGTGACGAGCTTCGCCCGTCAGCACGACCACCCGCTACAATGCACCATGGAGAAAGAGTGAGGATCTAGGTGGCTTCGTTCTCTTCCAGTCTCGAACAGGCGCTCAGGCGCGCGCTGCAATACGCCAATGAGCGCAGTCACGAATATGCGACGCTGGAGCATCTGCTCCTGTCGCTGATCGACGACCGCGATGCGGCGGCGGTGATGCGCGCCTGCGACGTCGATCTCGATGTGTTGCGGGACAAGCTCACCGGCTACCTCGACAACGAGCTGGCGGGCCTGGTGCTCGATTCCCATAGCGATGCTCAGCCGACCGCCGGGTTCCAGCGCGTCATCCACCGCGCCGTGGCTCATGTGCAGTCCTCGGGACGCGAGGAGGTGACCGGGGCTAACGTGCTGGTCGCTATTTTCGCCGAGCGGGAAAGCCATGCCGCCTTCTTCCTGCAAGAGCAGCACATGACCCGCTTCGACGCGGTCAACTACATCAGTCACGGCATCGCCAAGCGCGCCGGCATGTCGGAGCCGCGCCCGGTGCGCGGCGTGGAGGACGATGCGGCGACCGTCGACGGCGGCGAGGAGAAAAAGCGCGGCGCCGATGCGCTCGAGGTCTATTGCATCGACCTGAACCAGAAGGCCCGCGCCGGCCGCATCGATCCATTGATCGGCCGCGGGCCCGAGATCCAGCGTACCATCCAGGTGCTGTGCCGCCGGCAGAAGAACAATCCGCTGTTCGTGGGTGACCCCGGCGTCGGCAAGACGGCGATCGCGGAGGGTCTCGCGCGCCGCATCGTCATGGGCGACGTGCCGGAGGTGCTGGCGGACTCCACGATCTTCCAGCTCGATATGGGCGCGCTGCTCGCCGGCACCCGCTACCGCGGCGATTTCGAAGAGCGGCTCAAGGCCGTGATGCGCGAAATCGAGAACTATCCCGGCGCTATCATGTTCATCGACGAGATCCACACGGTGATCGGCGCGGGCGCGACCTCGGGCGGCGCCATGGACGCCTCTAACCTGCTAAAGCCTGCGTTGCAGAGCGGAACGCTGCGCTGCATCGGCTCGACCACCTACAAAGAATACCGGCAGCATTTCGAGAAAGATCGGGCGCTCGTCCGCCGGTTCCAGAAGATCGACGTGAACGAGCCGAGCATTCCCGACGCGATTGAGATCCTGAAGGGCTTGAAGCCGTATTTCGAGGACTTCCACCACGTCCGCTACACGCGCCAGGCGATCCGGTCGGCGGTGGAGCTGTCGGCCAAATACATTCACGACCGCAAGCTACCCGACAAGGCCATCGACGTCATCGACGAGACGGGCGCCTCGCAGATGCTGGTGCCGGAGCGGCAGCGGCGAAAGGTAATCGGTGTCAAGGAGGTGGAGTCCGCCATCGCCACCATGGCGCGGATTCCGCCAAAGACGGTGTCGAAGTCAGACGCCGAGGTTCTGCGCGCCATCGACCAGGATTTGAAGCGGGTCGTGTTCGGTCAGGACAAGGCGATCGACGCGCTTGCCGCTGCCATCAAGCTCTCGCGCGCGGGTCTACGCGAGCCCGAGAAGCCGATCGGTAGCTACATGTTCTCCGGGCCGACCGGCGTCGGTAAGACCGAGGTGGCGCGGCAGCTCGCGAAGCTGCTTGGCGTCGAGCTCTTACGCTTCGACATGAGCGAATATATGGAGCGGCACACCGTGTCGCGGCTGATCGGTGCGCCGCCCGGCTATGTCGGCTTCGATCAGGGCGGCCTGCTCACCGACGGCATCGACCAGCACCCGCACTCGGTGCTGCTGCTCGACGAGATCGAGAAGGCGCATCCGGACCTGTTCAACATCCTGTTGCAGATCATGGATCACGGCAAGCTGACCGACCATAACGGCAAGAAGGTCGACTTCCAGAACGTGATCCTGATCATGACCACCAATGCGGGTGCCTCGGACCTCGCCAAGGCGGCGATCGGCTTTAACCGGTCGAAGCGCGAGGGCGACGACGAGGAAGCGATCACCCGGCTGTTCAGCCCGGAGTTCCGCAACCGGCTCGACGCCATCATCACCTTCGCCAATCTCCCACCCGAGGTGATTTCCAAGGTGGTGGAGAAGTTCGTGTTCCAGCTCGAGGCGCAGCTCAGCGACCGCAACATCACCATCGAGCTTACGCCGGAGGCGAATGCGTGGCTCGCGGAGCGCGGCTATGACGAGAAGTTTGGCGCGCGACCCCTTGGCCGGTTGATCCAGGAGCACATCAAGAAGCCGCTCGCCGAGGAGATCCTATTCGGGAAGCTCAAGGACGGCGGCACCGTGCGGGTGTTGGTCACCGAGGAGAAGGGCGAAAAGGTCTTGGGCTTTGAGTACATCAAAGCCGATGCGCCGGTGCGCCCGCGCGGGCCAGATGGCGTCGAGCCCGAAGATTTCGATTCTGAGGATTCTGATCTCGGTGGTCTCGCCGGCCTCGACGCCGAGGGTCGCAAGCCCGCGGCGAAGCCCAAGGCGAAGCGCGCGCCGCGCCGCTCACCGGGTCCGCGCCCGCCAGGCGCCAAGCGCGGCACGGGCTCAAGCCCGGTGCCGAAGGTGCCCTTGGGCTCGCGCTAGCCTGACGTACCGCGAATAGGGACACTATCATCGCCGGGCTTGACCCGGCGATCCCGTAATCCCTTGCGTTCCGAACAATCCTCGCCGGGGTTGCTGGATTCCCGTCTTCGCGGGAATGACAAAGGAAATGACTCGCGGTCCTTAATCCGACTGCAGCGTCTGCCTGATCTTTTCGGCGGTGGCGGCGAGCGCCGCCTGGTCAGCCATCTGGCCGGCGTGAGGCTTGAGCGGCCGGCCTTCCTTTATGGGCAAGATGTGAAAATGCAGGTGGAACACGGTCTGGCCCGCAGCCGCACCATTGAACTGCTGGATCAGCACGCCATCCGCGCCGATCGCGTCCCTGATAACGGGCGCAAGCCTTTGCACCGTGCGCATCAGCGCGGCAAGCGCCTGAGGGGTGATGTCGAACAGGTCGCGGGCTTGCGCCTTGGTGATCACCAAAGCGTGGCCGTCCGTGCGCGGCATGATGTCGAGGAAGGCGAGGGTGTCCGCGTCCTCATAGATCTTGTGGCAGGGCAGCTCGCCGCGCAGGACCTTGGCGAAGACGTTGCTCGGATCGTAGGCCATTGGCGATCTCCTTTTGCTGAGTCATTTCGATTCTCTACGGCCGCAACGTTAACCGGAGAACGAAGAAGGAAGTCTGCCGCTCATGACAAGGTCACTCAGTTTGCCGGTAAGGCGACTCCTCGCCGAGCAGGGCGATCTCCTGGGCCACCGCCAGCCGCTCGCGCTTGAGGTAGTCGGCTATCGCGCGCCGCAACCCGGGATCGGCAATCCAGTGCGCGCTATAGGTCGGCACGGGCAGATAGCCGCGGGCGAGCTTGTGCACCCCTTGGGCGCCGGCCTCGACGCACGCGAGCTTATGCGCAATGGCGAAGTCGATGGCCTGATAGTAGCAGACCTCGAAATGCAAATGAGGGTGCTCCTCGACCGCCCCCCAATAGCGCCCAAACAGCGTGTCGGCGCCGATGAAATTCAGCGCGCCGGCGATGGCGCGGCCCTCGCGTTTGGCAAGCACGAGCAGGATCTCGTCCCGCATAGTCTCGCCGATCAGGCTGAAAAAAGCGCGCGTGAGATAGGGCATGCCCCATTTGCGCGAGCCCGTATCCGTGTAGAAGGCGAAGAAGGCGTCCCAATGAGCTTCGGTGAGATCGGAGCCCGTGACCCACTCGATCTCGATCCCAGGGTCAAGCGCGCCGGCGCGCTCCTTGCGGATCGTTTTGCGCTTGCGCGAGGACAGCGCCAGCAAGAAGTCCTTGAAGCTGCCATAGCCCTCGTTCCGCCAATGGAACTGCTGGTCGGTGCGCTGGAGGAACCCGAGCTGGCCGGCAAGCTCCCACTCATCGCGCGTAAGGAAGGTGACATGGGCCGACGAGGCGTCCAACCGCTCGGCGAGGGTCGCCGCTGCCTGCAGCAGGATGGCCTCGTGATCGGTCCGGTTGGGGCTATCACGGACGAGAAGGCGCTTGCCGGTGACGGGGGTAAAGGGCACCGCCACTTGCAGCTTCGGATAGTAGCTGCCGCCGGCACGCTCATAGGCGTCCGCCCAGGCGTGATCGAAGACATATTCCCCGTAGGAATGGGATTTCAGATAGCAGGGCATCGCGCCTATGGGGCGTCCCGCGCCGTCCTTGAGCAGAAGGTGCTGGGGGAGCCAGCCGGTCGCCCGAATGGCCGAGCCGCTCGCTTCCAGTGCCACAAGAAAGGCGTAGGAGATAAATGGGTTATCCGGGCGGCGTGAAGTATCGCTCGAATCGCCGCCACGGGCGCAGGCATCCCAATCGGCAGCCGGCACGTCGGCGATGCGGGGCGAGACCTGCACCACCATGGCCTCGTCGTCCGCACTATCGGCGCCGGGCGCCTCGGAGCGCTGCTCGATATCGCTCATGGGCTCTTGTCCGTGACTCATGATCTTGTCCGAAAGGTCTGCAACTTTTCGGGATCATGGCTTACGGCACAACTCCTTCGAAGATCATGGCGTCGGCATAGCGGAGCGCGCGGGCCTTCTCGGCCTCGTTCCGCACCGTCCAGGTCAGCAGCGGCAGCCCGAACAGGTTCCGCGCGATCGCCGGCGCCACCGCCGGAAGGGCTTTGATATCGTAGGCGATGAAGTGGGGCCGCGCGATGGCGGCGGTGAAAAGGTGACGCATGGCAAAGCGCTGGCCCGCGGACAGCTCGGACCAATAGTGCTTGTCCTCGAACCGCTCGGAGATCAGGCCACGCGGCAGCGAGGGCGAGAGACGCCCGAAGGCCGCGACGGAGTGCGGATCGAACGACATGACCGCCACATGGCCCGGATAGGTTCTCAGCCTGGCGGCGATGTTGGCTTCGTAGCGGCTGTCGCCGCCCCAAGTACTCTTGACCTCAAGCAGCAGGGGTACGCGTCCGTTGACGAAGGCAAGCAGCTCGTCAAGGGAGAGGATGTGGTCCTTGCTGTTGCGCAAGGGAATGGTGCAGAGGTCGGCGGCATCGCGCAAGGCGAGGGGACCTGTCTCCGCCGTCAGCCGCTCCAAGGTTCGATCATGGAATACGACGGGCAGACCGTCGCGCGCGCATTGCAGGTCCACCTCGATGGCGTAGTCCTCGGCGATCGCCGCCTCGACCGCCGTCGCGCTGTTCTCGATGCCGCCCCTCTCATCGAGCCCGCGATGGGCGATCGGCCGCTTCAACCAATCGAGCGCATCGCTGGTCATAGGCTCATGCCTGGCCCTTGCGGTTAATCCACCGCGAAGATGGCGTCGATCTCGACCGCGGCGCCAAGCGGCAGGCTCGAGCAGCCGACCGCGACGCGGGTGTGCCGCCCTTTGTTCCCCAGCACTTTGACAATCAGTTCGGAGGCGCCGTTGATCACTTTGGGATGATCGACAAAGTTAGGCGCGGCATTGACATAGCCGGTCAGGCGAAGACATTGGACGATGCGGTCGAGATCGCCCAAGGCCGCCTTTGCCTGGGCCAGGATGTTGAGTGCGCAGAGCCGCGCGGCGTCCTGACCTTGCGTCACGTCGAGACCGGCGCCGAGGGTGCCCGCCACGGCGATACGCCCTTCTTTCAGGGGCAGTTGGCCCGCCACGAAAAGCTGGCCGTTGAGGTGGAGATATGACACGTAATCGGCGACCGGGGTCGGGACCTCGGGAAGGACGAGATGCAGGGCCTTCAGCCGCGCTTCGATTTCGCCTGCCATGGGGCCTCCGCATACGTCGATCGACCGAATAGGACGTGGCGACCATCGGGCAAATTCGGGCTCGCCGCAAGCTCGGCAACGAGCCCTTGTCCCGAGCGGCGGTTGGTGCGAAAAATCGTTGCCCGAGGCGG
>Ga0315284_10011717_pt1 | contig 12490 bp, 12 predicted proteins | sample YL17G09_16_MG_FD_203696 | JGI IMG/M metagenome (GOLD analysis project Ga0315284, IMG submission 203696) | Sediment microbial communities from Yellowstone Lake, YNP, Wyoming, USA - YL17G09_16 | ecosystem: Environmental > Aquatic > Freshwater > Lake > Sediment | place: USA: Wyoming | collected... | reverse complement strand
CCTTTGCGGCAGTGGTCGACGTGGAAGCCGACGGCCGCCATCAGCATGCGAGCGAAGGCGAGCGGCTCGAAGAAGAGCGCGCGCGTCATGAACAGCTTGGAGTAGTCGTTGTACGCGACCGCGGCGTTCTGCCCGGTGGTGACCAGGCAGGTCGAGCGGCAGTCCGTGGAACTGCCAGCGCAGAGGGTGACGAGGCGCCGCCCGTGATCGACCATCGTCAGCCGCCGGCCAGCTCCGAGCCCCAGCGTGTCCTTGTTCCCCAGCTTGTCGGGGAACGGTCCACCCGGCACGGTGTCGAAGAAGATGGGCATCTCAGGCGCGCCCTTCCTCGCGTAGTAGGCGGGCTCGACCACCGACCGCGGTTCGACCGAGCGCTTCGCAGCGTAGCCGGCTGGCAGAAGGTTGATGCCGACGGCGTAGGAGGGCAGGACCATGCCAGCGACCCCCTGCACGGCCTTGGCCGTCTTGGCGTTCGACTTCAGCATCTTCCTGGCCATTGTATTGGCGCTTTTGCCCCACTGCGAGAAGCCGTGCTCCTCCGGGGTGTTCGGGAAGTACGCCAGCAGACACTGCCAGGCACGCTCGAGACCGTTCGCGTCGAGCGGGTACTTCTTGAGGACCTCGGCCATGGTGATGCCGACGCCGCGCTCGTCGCTCCTCGCGTTGACACCAGGCCGCTTCGCGTTCGGCCTCCACGGCAGCCCCGAGGCCGCCATCGACACCGCCGGCGTCGCCGGCGGGTTGGGCAGGCGTTCGGCCGGATCCGCGGAGGACGCGTCGGCGGTGGTGAAGATCGGTGTGTGCTTCGGGTAGTTGAGGTCGACGACGGCCTGGGCGACGCTCAGGCTGTCGCTGCCGATATCCCTCTCGACCTCCCCCCGCGCATTGACGATGACGTACATGCGCTCAGTACTCCCAGGGCTGGATCGGGTTCTTGGCGTACCCGCCCACCAGCTTCGCCGAGGGGCGGGCTGCGGTGTCAGGCGCGGAGGGGTTGGGGCGTCGCGCGTGGTGGGCGTGGAGCGCCCCGGCGAGCACGGCCCTCGCGAGAGGCGTGCCGAGGTGTGCCTTGCCGATGAGCTTCTCCACCGTCACGATCACCTGAGCTTCCGTCGCGTTCGCGCTCATCCGACCGACTACCGTCCGGAGCAGCGCGCGGTCGCCAGAGCTCAGCGTGGTCGCGTTCCAGTCGGTGCCTGCCTTCCGAGTTGTCGGGTTGCCCTCGCGCCCCTTCTTGGACTTCGGCTTCGACTTGGTCTTCGGCTTGGTCTTCGGCTTGGTCTTGGACTTCGGCTTCGCCTTGGACTTCGCCTTGGACTTCGGCTCGTAGTGCTCATCGAGCTGCGCGTCGTCGTCGTAGGCGCGCAAGTCGGCCGACTTCTTGGCCGCCCGGCGCGCGTGCGCCTCCTTCAGCTTCGCCGCCGCCGTCTTGCCGTGCTTCGACGCCGCGGCCGCCGCCGCCTTGCCGAACCGAGCCAGGTGCCCGGCGACGGCCTTGCCGTGCTTCGCGCCAGCTCGCCCGACGCGGTGCGCTGTCACCACGGCGGTGGCGTCGATCACGGTGCGGCCCTTCCTCAGCTCGCGCGCCATGATCTCGGCGTCGGCCTTGTCCTGGTAGACGACGGTGCCCTTCCTGGCGACCACAGCTCGCTCGCCTGCGTCCGACTTCCTCACCACGATCCATCCGTCGTCCCCGCCACCGGCGTCGCTCAGCTCCGTCACCCGGAACGTGTCGCCGTACCGATTGGCTTCAGCGCTCGGGTTTCGTCGACGCGCTCGGGCATCGACGCGTCCCCCGGACCGCATGACCATCCCTCCGCCGGAGGCATGCGACTCGGCCATCGCGACGCCCGTGTGCACAGCGTCGTCCAGATCGTCGGTGTAGTACCCCTCGTCCTCGGTCGCCCCGCGGAAGCTCACGCGGAGCTCGTTGTCCCAGTCCGTCTTCTGGATGACCAGGCCGAGCGGCGTGAGGATCTTCCTGGCCTTGACCATCGTCATGCCGGGCTTCCGCGGGTTCGAGAGCCGCTCCTGCCGGTGCGACACATGCCCCGCGGCCGGATCCCTGTGCCCCGCACCAGGGTGCCACGCCGGCTCGTCCGGGGGACGGTTCGGCGCGCCTCGGCGCCAGTCGTGCGGCACGTGCCCGCGCTCGGGATCCCAGTGCCCGCCGCCGCTGTGCCAGGCCGGCTCGCGGCCGGCCTTCCGCGGGTTGTGCTCGCGAGCGCTCTCCTCCCCGTCCTCGCGCCCCTGCTCGTAGGCGTCAGACCGCGCGGGCGCGCCGTGCCAGCTCGTCGGGCCCGAGTGGATATGGCCTCGCCCCACGAAGCCGCAGTGACGACACGTCTGGACGGGGAGCTCGTCTCCGGACTCCTCGGGCTCGTTGCGGCGGTGCGACCTGGGAGCGTGCATCGTCTGACCTTTCTTGCGCAGCGGCTCATAGCCGACGCGCCCGTTGCTCTTCACGACCCTGACATGCTTGTCCACGCCAGGGCCTTCGAGAGCGATGATGTTGCCGTGTTCCGTTGTTCGAGCGATACGAAGAAGCAGGTCCATCTCCTGCTCGAGAGGAGCGACCTCCACATCGAAGGAGGCTAGCTCGCTGCCGTCGGGGCGCGAGACGGTCGCGTGCAGAACAGAGACGGGGTTTCCGCTTCGCGCGACCTGCCTCTTGTTCCACCAGTCCATCGTCTTGCGCTGCGCCGTGCTACCCGTGGGAAGACGGCCGTTACCGCGAGCGATCACCGTGAATGACTCGCCAATCGAATGCGCCGGCTCTCCGTCAGGCTGCCACTCGTCAGGGCTATCCGAGAGCACAGACACCGGCGCCAGCCCACCCGAGACGACGGCCCACGCGCGGGAATCGCTCCACAGAAGCGTCCCGACGGGCAGCGCCGCGACATCGTCAGGCGAAACGGCGGCGTCGGGGCGCAAGACGGTCGCGTCGCTCGGCCCGGCGCCGCGGCGGGATGGCCTTGGGTTCCGTTGCCGCGACTCCATCTCTTCGAGGTGCGTGTAGTACGCCGGATCCTCGACCAGGTGGTCGGCGGCCGTCCGTCTGGCGATGAGCTTCGACTTCGAGTGCTCGAGCTCGTGGGCGGCCCCCTTCGCCAGTTCGCCTGGGGCGAACGACGAGAGGCGCGCTCCTCGACTCATGCCTTCCCATTCCTTCCGGTTCGGGTGGAGCACGATGGGGTTGCCCGCTCTGGCCTCCTCCTGGTAGCCGCAGCGTCGTAGGTCGGCCTTGATCTTCGTGAGCACCCGGAAGTCGCTGGGCGGGCCGCTCGCGACGACGATGCACTTCCCGTTCGGAGCGAAGAGCTTGATGTGCCCCTTCTGCGTCGGTTCGATGCGCCAGCCTTTGGTCGCCAGGTCTTGCGTCAGGTGTCGCCAGTCACTCCCCCTCGGGTTCGCTTGGCGCGCGGCGCCAGCTCGCACGCGGGAGCCTGGCGCCGTCTTCTTGGCGGTCGCTGCCCGCTCAGCCGCCGAGGGCTGACGGGGGGAGCGGTCGAGGGCGACCCCGCGCTCCTTGGCTGCCCAGAGCGCCCAGCAGGCCCGGCGCGACGCCAGGTTGCGAGCCTCGGGATCGTGGCCTGTCGCCGCGATCTCGTCGTTCGCCTCCGTGTGGTACCTGGCGAGCTCCGCCCCGGACAGCTTCGCGAGCTTCCTGTGCTCGGCTGCCGGCGGCTTGAGCGGCACCGGGTTCGGGAGGCGCCCGACCGGGGCCTCTCCACGCTCCCAGGCAGCACGAGCCTCCTCGACCGGCCTGTCCGCGGGCCAGTCGGCCTCGCGGAGCCAGTCTTCGAGGGTGAGCGACGAATTCATCCCCGCGCCTTCCGATGCGGGCCCAGCTCACGCGGGGCGCTCGAAGGGAAGCACGACGGCTCGTAGCACGCCTTGCCGAGCACCTTCTTGGCGAGAGGCCGGAGCGCCGGATGCACCAACGTGCTGGCGCCCTTCGCGCCCTTCTTCGTGCCCACCTTCTTCTTCGTCTTCTTCGTGCCCACCGTCTTCTTCTTCGCGCCGACCGCCTTCTTCTTCGTGCCGACCTTCTTCTTCGTGCCGACCTTCTTCTTCGCCTTCTTCTTCGTGCTCTTGCTTCGCTTGGCGAGCTGAGCGTGCCTGCTGCTGATCAGACGCGCGACCTCTTCCCAGTACATGGCCTGGATAGGTGGACTTACCCGAGCACCCTCCTGGGCCTGACGCAGAGCGCCTTCGTACCCGAGCTCACGGATCAGGCGCTCGGCAGATTCCTCCTCACCGGTCGGGTTGCTGTGCCGCGCGCGCTCGCTCCGAGGCGGGCGGCCCGATCGCTTCGCCTCGAGTGCTCGGACGCGACGTTCGCCCGCCACGCACTGCTCGCACGGGCACGTCGATGGATCGTGAGAGACGTCGCACGTCCCACCGCGCTCGCAACGGCAGCCTGGCGAGACGAGCACGGGGTTGTCGTATCGCTCGTTCTCCAACTGCGCCTCGGCCCGGACCACCGACTCCGCCATGCCCATGACGTAGTCCTGCTCGGCACCGTCGTCCGGCAGATCACGGTACCTCACCCCGTAGGCCTCCATGGCCACCCGGTCCCGGAGCGCCTCGCTGGGGGGCGCGCTGCGGCCAAGCGGATTTCGCCGGCGCGGCTCGAACCGGTGGTGTCCTTCTGCCCCGCCGCTCCGCCACACGACGCTGTCCTCGCTGTCGAGCTCGCGATCGACCACGAACGTGTGCTCCGCGCCAGCGCTTGCGAGCTCCTCGGCGTAGTGGCGGGCCTCGTCGAACGACCGAAACGCTCCTTCGAGATCCCTCCGCCCTTCCGTCTGCGCCCGCACCTCGAACCTGCCGCCCGCGGCACCCCGCCGCGAAGGCCGGGCTGAAGGGTTCCTGCCGCGCCCAGCCAGGCTGCTCACCGGGACCATGCCATGGTCGTCGCAGAGCATGCAGGAGCCATCGCCGCACGTGCAGGGGACGCGGGGTCCAGGCGCATTGCGGGACGCGGCCGCGCCTGCCCTCGCTGCTGCGGCGCGATGCTTTGCCTTGGGGGGCGACTCGCACTCGCGGCACATGCAGGAGTGATGGTGGCCGTGGTGGCCGTGATGCTTGTGCATTCGTCTCCTCCGGTGGGTTCGCTGACGAGGCTATCATCGGCTCGCTTCGTTTTGCCAGGACTTGTCAAGGGGCGCGTGCCGCCGTAGGCTCGAGCCCCATGAGCAAACTACTGCGTTGGCGCAGCGGGCTTGTCCGTCACTGCGAGAAGGGTTGCAGACGGTAGCCGCACGCAGGACCAAATTCCTGCGTGCGGCGCCCTCCTACTTCAGGGACGCAGGCGGCGCCGCCACTTCATCTCGTTGGCCATGGCGTAGTGATCTCGGTCGACCTCCCAGAACTCATCGAGAGCCTTCGCGAGCGTGTCGTGGGCGAGCGGATCGTCCGAGGTGACCTCCGCGACCAGGCGGCCCTGGCGGTCGAGCGAGAAGGTGACGGTGGCGTGTACGGTGGGCACCTGGACACGGTATCACGCAGCGACAGCGGCGACCGGGTAGCTGCCCAGGAAGTCCGACTGCACCACGTCGTAGTCGATGATGATGCCCGGCGGCATCGTGCGGTTACCAGGGTAGAGCTGGACGAACTGGTACCCTCGCGTCTCGACGTTGGGGCACTGCCCCGCCGTCTTCCAGTACCGGCTGACGCTGAGCGCGTGGTAGAGCTGGCTCGACGAGAGCAGCACCCCCGGCTCGCAGTAGATCCCGAGGGCCGAGCCGTACATGCCGCCGGCGACCGCGCCCTTGTACCAGGCGTTGGTGTACGCGATGGTCAAGTCCACCGAGCCGGGGCTCGCGAGGTCGAGCCACAGGCAAGCCCCCGGTGGGTAGCCCAGCGAGAGCGCGTAGACCGCCGCGGCCTCACCGTCCGCGAAGCCGACCTCCGCGGTCCAGCCGTGCGTTCGTCCGAACTGGACGAGCATCATGGCGAGCCCAGCTTGCACCAGGGTCTCGAGCTCGGCCTTGTTGATCGCCGCCGAGGAGGATTGCCCCGCGAGCGGCACGTAACGGACTCCGAACTTGAGCCCGGCCTTCACGAGCGCGGCGGCCTGGGCCGCGTTCAGAGACTGGCTCGTGTCGAACCCGATCATGCCTACGGACAGTGACTTGGGCGTGAGGATCATCACCAACACCTACCACGACTTCTTTCCCCCACGCGCCCAAGCGGCGCTAACATCCGGACCATGTCGACCTACCTCGTCCGTCCTGGCGACCGCCTCAGCACCATCGCTGCCCTCCACGGCGTGGCGACCGAGGCCATCGTGCGAGCGAATCCACAGAAGTCTCTGATTCGAGGCCCCGGCGGCGCGCCGGTCTTCGCCGTGCTCTCCGTGGGGGAGCGGCTCGCGCTGCCGGAGCGCCACCAAGCCCCCCAGGCCGCCCCCGAGGCCCTGGCGCACCCGATGGTGTACGCCGTGCTCAGCGGAGGCGGCGGCTACAAGTCGCTCTTCCAGGGGCTCCCGTGCCAGCCTGGCTTCGTGCGCGACTCCTTCGGCGCCTGCGTGGCTCAGTCCTACGAGGAGCTCACGGAGGAGCAGGATGCGCGCGTGGGCGACTACGACGACCAGGGCCAGCTCGTCGTCGACCAGGCCCCGGACGCCGACACGCAAGCGCCGCTGCCCCCGGAAGACCTGGCCGACCTGCCGCCGTGCCCGCTCCCCGGCTTCGTGCGCGATGCCTACGCGGCTTGCCGGAGCGAGGCGGACGGTCGCCCGCTGCTCGCGTTACCGCAGCTCGGCCTGCCCGCAGCAGCACGTCCACGACGTCCAGCGTCGCACCATGCCGCGACCGCACGAGCAGGTCTTGGCGGTGACCGTCGCCGGGCACGTGTGGTCCTCGGTCAGCAGGCCCGCCTTCCGAGCCATCTCCAGCGTCACCGAGGTGCCCCTGGTCGTGCTCCAGGGGGCGAGGAGCCCGACCGTCTGCACCGTCCAGCCCGCGGCCTGCTGCTTCGCGAGCAGATCGACCATCGCCTGGTTGCGTTGGTGGGGCCGCGGCTTGCCCGCGCCGTTCCACCAAGCGTGGCTCTTGCCGTCGCTGCCTGTACGCATCCCGTCGATGCGGTATTCGACCCAGACCACGCTCGCGCGCCCGCTCAGCTCCGACGCCCACACGTCGGGGCTGCCTGGGCAGCCCCCGGAGAGGACCACGTCCCAGTCCCCTGGAGCGATCAGCCCAGCGAGGAGCCCCCAGGCCCAGTCCTGAGCCTCGGGGAAGTCGGAGAGGGCACGGCTGCCCGTGACCAGGAGAAGGCGCTTCAAGAGCCCGTCACCGCCGCTGCCTGCGCGCCACAGCAACCCCGGCCGCGCCGGCGCCGACCAGCCCAGCGAGCCCGAGCGCCCAGCCCCACCAGGGCACGCCGAGGGGCGCCCGGAGGCGCGCCAGAGCTCCGCTGCTGCGCACGCCGCTCAGGTAGGGGACGAGGAGCGTCTGGAGCGTCTCCTCGGTCATGTGCTTCACGATCCCGCCGTGGACATCCGGGTTGCCCGCGAAGAGATCGCAGTAGTTGAGCACCCAGAGATCTCCCGTACGGTAGGCGCCGCACTTGGCCGCGCGCATGCCCTCGGGGGTCGGGACCTCCTCGAGCGCGGCACCCGCGTCGGCGGCGCCGGCGCCTGCCGCGTTGAAGGCGCACTCGTAGCCCTTGCTCGTCGGCGGGAGCCCAGGGCCGTTCTGCCCGGTGGACCCGAGGAACACCATCAGCTTCTCTCCACGAGCTGCCTTGGCGGCGAAGTCGCGGTACCCGGCCTTGGGAGCGGCGGCGGTGCCCTCGAAGCAGGCGTCCAGCAGGATCGCCGCGTCGATGCTGTCTCCGTCGGAGAGGAGGAGCGGGTTCGCCAGGCCGTGGAACGCGGAGAACCCGGCAATCGCGATCTTGTCGTAGTCGGATGCGTTCAGCCCCCTGCTGGCCAGGAGCCTCGGCAGGATGCGCCCGTCCGCGTCGCGGAAGCTGCCGGCGAGGAGGCCGAAGGACGAGCTGCCCCACCCCCCGTCCGGCCCGACGTTGAACGTGACGATCTGCGTGGGCTGCCCCCACTCGACCTTGCCGATGTCGCCGCCCGCCGTCGAGGCGCCACCGGGCCCGTAGACGGGGCCCGCCCAGATGATCAGCCAGTTGCTCATGTGGCTCGCCTTCGCCGCTTCTCGGCTTCTCGATGCTCTGCGGCTGTCGCGACGACGCGGACGAGCTTGTACTTCCTGCTGGCTCGCGCGCCCTTCGCCAGCTCGCGCGCCCCCTCGATGGCGTCGTGCTTCGACTCATAGGTGACGACGTGGCGAACCGAGCCGACGGACATGTCCTCGCCGTCGACCTCCAGGTACTCGGTGATCATCACGTCCCACTCTCCGCTCTCCTTGTCGCCCTCGAGCACGTAGAGCTCAACGCCCTCGAAGTCGGTGCGGCGCTTCGGAGCCGGACCGGAGCCCTTCGCCCAGGGGTCCGGCTTCTGGCTCTCGACGAGGACCGTCGCGGCGCCGTAGAACGCGACGGCTCCGACGCCGATGCCGAGCACCCACTTCCACCAGTCGCCCGCGGGGACCTGAGACTGCGCCGTCATGCCCACACCACGCGCTTGCCGTGCGCGGTCAGCCTCTCGACGACGAGCGACGTGCCGCGCCCCTGTCTGATGCGGAGGTCGGGCCGCAGGTAGACGAGCCCGGTGTTCCAGCCGCTGTTCAGCGCTCTGATCGCTGGAGTCAGGATCGCACGCGAGGCCCGCCAGCGGTGTTCGCTGAACGCGACCGTCCTGGCCGCGCGCTGGTAGGCCTTCGACATCCCGGCATCGCGCGCTCCCATCGTTCCAGCGGACGACGACACGCCCTCCTGCCCAGGCTCGACGACCTCGAAAGCCTCGGTGTGCGCGTGCTTGGTCGTGCGGAAGTTGGCGTTCTCGACGGCTTCGCGCAGGCGCTTGTCGATCATCGTACGCTCGGCCCGCAGCGGCACGTGGCGACCCCATGCAGCCCACAGCGGGTCCCTGAACTCGCGCGCTTGAACGCGCCCGGAGTGCTTGCTGCGGCGAGCCTGGAGCTCGGGCCCGGCCACCAGCGTCGCCAGGCCGCCCATGGATGGGTCCTTGTTCTGGAGAGCCCAGTGCAGGCGCTGCCGAGGGGACAGGGCGAGGAGCCGCTTGGCCTCCGCAGACGTTGGCGTCTCGACGCCACTGAACGGGTGGGCGTCGGACCGAACCCGGGAGGTGGCCCACCCTGAGAGATCTTGGTTGATCTGTGCCTCGCGCGCCTCGACCAGCTCCTGATCGGCGCCGGGGAACCCGAGGCGCTGACGCAACGTCGCCAGCGCCCTGTCGTCTTGGCGGGCCATGGCCTCCAGGTCCTTGCGGCCATCGAACCGGGTCGGGACCAGGAGCGCCGCCTGGAGCCTCACCTCGCGCGGCACGGCGGACGGATTCCAGCGGCGACCGGAGTGGCCGTCGAAGGTCCTGTCCTCTGCCGAAACGAACCGAACGAGAGCGCTCATCGGGCTAGGCTATCCGAAATGCCTCGCAGGAACAGGTGGTTTCGGCAGCGACCCCAGGTGCGCCAGTGTGCAGCCGGCCACCTACATGGCCCTGGCCTGAAGGAGCAGCGTTCTCGTCCAGGCTTCGCCGACGCGTCCTGACCGGGACACCTCGAGCGCGAGATCGGGCACCGGATCATCATGTACCAACCTCATGAAGGTGGTGTCCACGTCGAACGGCTCCACCACGAGGTGGTCGATGGGCGGCAGAGTCTCCAGAAAAGACCTCACGGGCAGCAGCTTGGCGAGGTCGATTTCGCCGTTGTCGCGCATGGCGGCCAGGGCAGAAGACGCGACGTCGGTCATGGCCTTCATCGCGGTGGCCTCGTCATAGGCGGGCTTCCCGAACACCGACACGAGGTAGGGGTGCTCCGTGTCGGTCGACGCGGGGTCGAACTCGGGGAGGCTCGCGAGCGGGTCGCCGCCGGCCGCTGGCGCGGCGGCCGAGCCCGAGTACGCCTTGTACCCGAACCAGCCGATCAGACCGAGGACGATGGCGCCCAGGCCGTAGCCGACGACGACGCGGGTGTCCGGGTTGTCGCGTCGGCTCACAGCGTCTGCGAGCCCAGGTGGGCGAGGATGACGCGCCAGGTCCAGGCGAGGGCGGCGCCGGCCATGCCGGAGGCGAAGACGACGATGCCGCGCGAGGCGAGCTCGGGGAGCCAGGTCGGCAGGTGCATGATGGTCGCCGAGAGGGGCGTGTAGCCGAGCGCGGCATAGCCCCAGGCCACCCACGTCGCGAAGCAGGGGGTGCAGCGGAGCAGCGTCCCGAACGCGCTCCCCCATGTCACGTGGGGACCGGCGTCGCAGGGGAAACGGTCCCGCAAGGCCGCGAACAGCTTGAACGTCGTCACGATCATCGCGACGCCGTACACGGCAGAAGCCCACACCAGAAGGTCGACTGCGCCCATCTCAGCGTCGCGCTGCCTCTGGCAGCCCTGCAGGGTGTTGTCGTAGGATCCTGTTGTACATCTTGCGAACTTCGTCTTTCACGCTTTTCGGAATGCGCTCGGGCCAGTCGTAGGCGATCCGTCCGTCGTCGTAGCGAATCGCAGAGTCGCTGAACGACTCGTGCTCAATCCAGATCGTGCGGGGACGGTTCGGTGCCCACTGGAGCACCCACCCGTTAGGCAGGAGAAGCGACTGAGCGACGTTGGCCGGCTTCTGCTCCTTCGTCAGTCGCTTGACGGGGTTGCCCTGGCGAGCACCAGACCGGGACATGGCGTAGATGCCGCCGCCTGCGAGGAGCAGGAACACCGCGCCTCCGGCTGCCCACATCCAGACGTTGTCCATGGACGCGGCGGGAGCGGGAGGCTGCTGCGCGGGTGGCTGCTGCGCGGGCGGCTGCTGCAGCATGGGTGGCTGCTGCTGCGCGGGTGGCTGCTGCATGGGCGGCTGCTGCTGCCCAGGAGGGGGCACGTACCCCGGCTGTCCAGGCTGGGGGCCCTGCGGTCCCTGTCCCTGGGGGGCGGCCGCCTGGACGCACGAGGCCGACGCCGCGCTCCACGTCTTGGGCGGGGCGCACGTCGGGGCAACGGGCGCAGGGGGCGGGCCGTTGTAGTCGGCCATCGGCTGGCAGAGCTTGCCGTCGAACTCCCAGTCCGGCTGACACGAGGCTCCGGCAGGCAAGTCCCCCGCTCCGAGCACCTGGAGCGCGAGCTCCTCGCCCGCGCTGAGGGAGGCGAAGACCACCATGCCGCTGTCGAGCCGAATGCGCGGCTTCGACGGGTTGGCAGCGACGATGGCCTCGGCGGGCAGACCATGAAGAGCGGCGATGCCGCTCAGGCTCTCGCCGCGACTGACTTGATGGAACCACATGGGCCGAGCGTACCAGTGGTTTCGTGAACGTGACAAGGGCGGCCTGAGAGGCCGCGGCGCCACCCAGATTCATGAGTGTTGTCAGCACCCGAGCCCGTGATAGCCTCGGCGGAAGCCCATGCTGCCGCGCCTCAACGACAAGACATTTGGAGCCGCCATCCGGTCCTCGCGGCCCATCATGGTGGTGTTCACTGCCCCCCAGCGGTGCCCCCATTGCCGGGAGCAGAAGCCGGCGCTCGAGGAGATCGTCGAGCTCGGCGTACCGGTCTACCTGGTCGACGTGGAGCAGCCGGACACGGCCCACATCGAGGCGACGATCGGCGGGCGCGGGGTGCCCTTCGCGAAGATGTACTCGAACGGGCAGCTCCTCTCCGAGCGCCTCGGCATGATGTCGGCGAGCCAGCTCATGGTCTTCGCCGACGACGGCGCGGCCATCGCCGCGCAGATGGGCGCGCGCCGCCCCGCTGCGGTGGCTGGCCCACGGCAGACGACCCAGGTGGCCCCGGTGCGTCCGGCGCGTGTCGAGCCGCCGCTCCACGAGGAACATCCGGATGTGGCCATGGCGGACCCGGTGCGTCCGGTGCGTCGCGAGCAGCCGGCGATCAGGGCTCAGGGGTACCGCAGCCTGCGCGGCCTCCTGGCCGGATTCGGGAGGGAGTGATGGCCTGGCGGGCGCAGCAGTTGCGCGAATGGATCGCCAAGCCCGAGCTCGCGGCCCTGGCGGCTCGGCAGGGTGATCCGATGGCGCACGAGGCGCTCAGCCATGTGCCCCTGCAGGCGCGCCTCGACGCCGAGCGCGCGGTGTCCCCCACAGCGTGCTGCCAGGCCTGCGCCGAGGGACGCGCCTGCGAGGGCACCGTGGGGGCGTGTTGCCAGGCGTGTGCGGAAGGGCGGGCATGCGAGGGCAAGCCCGCCGGCGTCGGCGCGTCCGACGACTCCTGCTACGGATGCCCTCCAGGGATGCGCATGGTGCCCACGCCCGCGGCCATCCCGAACCGGTTCATCTGCATTTTCGACAACCAGAGAGCGCCGACGGCCGCTCCTCGGCGCGCCGCAGCGTCCTCCCGCGCCGAAGCCGACCCTCGAGCTCCTGCGCCTTCACCGGCGGCGCCTCGTCCCGAGT
>Ga0315284_10011716_pt1 | contig 12490 bp, 1 predicted proteins | sample YL17G09_16_MG_FD_203696 | JGI IMG/M metagenome (GOLD analysis project Ga0315284, IMG submission 203696) | Sediment microbial communities from Yellowstone Lake, YNP, Wyoming, USA - YL17G09_16 | ecosystem: Environmental > Aquatic > Freshwater > Lake > Sediment | place: USA: Wyoming | collected... | reverse complement strand
ATAGTTCATGTAACCGATTTATCGCTCTTATATTTCCACCAAACATTGCACCACTTAAATGCACGGTGTTGTAAAAAATCACCTGATTCATTTCTTCTGCAGCGTATGGGCGCAATAACACAATGTCAACCTTGCCATCATTCGACACGTTTTCATATCTCGGAAAGTGTTCCAATTCACTTGACATTGAATCGCCTGGTGCCCTACAGCTGCCAATGTCTACCCAAACATACTTGTCGCTGCCATATATATTCCGCTTCATTGCCTCCTTCACAAACATCAACTTGGAATTCCATATCAAATAACACTCTATTGTTCGACCGCACGATTTTTGCGGGTCCATCGCATATTGTTGAACCCACATTTTCAGCGGATACCGTTTCAATAACTTGAACTCCTTTATTTCCATACTTATCACCGTAAAAGATGCACCCAAGTCATTCTTTTGACACACGGAATTCATGTATTCAACCAAATCTGGAGACGTGAAAATTACCATCTTACAATCCCGACCAACGCGCAACAGTAAATTATTTATCCACGCATGATACTGTTTCGGTTCATGTTTTGACTTTACACAATAATACGCTGTTACAACCGTAACTGTTCCAACTATTCCATTTGTTCCATGATTCGTTTCATTGTTGCTCATATATTTTATTAGACTGTTGTTGCCTCTTATCTAATAAAATATTTTTCATCTAAATAAAATACGAATTAAATACGAATTGAATTATTGTATTATTTTTGCCGCTTCTATGACGACGACAACATCAACGGGACTTTTCGGCGCGTTTTTCTTTTATTAATTAAAACTCGGCGCTTATCTTCTTCAATGCGCTCTCCTATACATATTCGCTTTTGATTATTGTGATTATTGTGATTATTATGACTGTTATAATCTCCATTACCACCACCACCACCACCTTGCGCTGCCGATTCTAAATCAACATCAATCATAAATATTTGATTTGGTTTACTATCCATATTTTTTTTCATTGTATAAATATTCATTTGTTTCGATTTGAATTTCTTGCACACTTCCACATCGTTTAATAAATTACAACCAAAATTACCACAAAATGTAAGTCGTTTTATTGGACCACCTATTCCTATGTCTACATCTGGTACTCCTGTCAAACTCATAAAATAATCTCGAATTATATTCAAAAATTCAAATACTTGACCGCTTTTTATACCATCACCATTAATATCTACACTCACATAGACTGTATACGAATCATCATTTCCAATGTTTCCAAATGTGGCGATAGGCGGCGGCATAGGTCTATTGAATTTATAAAAACTGCAAAATTTAATTTGCTCCATTCCATTTCCTATATCATCTATAATATGAATTGTATGAAACTGCTCTCCATTTGAAGAAGAAAAAAATCCATCATTGTCAGATTCATAAATTCTATTTTTAATATTATTTTGATTCGTTAATGAAATTAAAGAGTTTGTATTTTGATTATAATTGTATTCCTCCAAATATGAAACACCTGTATGTGTAATTGGGTCACTACATATTTTAAAATTATAAGGTGTATCGGGTGTTATTTTTGACTTTCCTTTATACATTATTGCTTTCTTCCCGATGTTATCAATTAATGCTTTAATACCACCAGTAGTATTAATAAAGTCTTCAAATTGCTGTTTCCATCTTGTTTGAATTGAAACTGGTGGTACTAGTCCTCCTGGTGGCGGTTCCTGTGCCGCCACCGGTTTCATAACAAAATCTACATAATTATTACAAATAATTTCAGCCAAACTATTACACTTGGTGTATTCCAACATGAATAAAAGGTCATTTATAAACTTGTGTATTTTTTCTCCAATAATAAAGGTCATTATATATTCGGCATTTCGACCTACAGGAGCTATGGGTCCAAACAAGTTTTCGAACGGCGTTTTCAACGCATATATAACATCCATAATATTTTTAATTTTTTTATCAATGTCATTGCATGGCGAATCCAAATTTATTTGATTTTGATTTACTAGTGCTGCGAATGCTCCTGCTTGTACTGCTGCTTGTGCCAACCCTGCTATTACTAATACTCCTGCTACTGCACCTCTTGCTGTTAGTATTGCATCGTATGCTCGTTGTCCTCCTCCTGCTGCTGCTCTTGCTCCTGCTAGTGCTTCTCGTGCAAATTGTCTTGCTTGTGCTGCTGTTAGTGCTGGTGCTATTCCTGCCGCTTGTACTTCTGCAATAGCTGCTTCTTCAACAGCTGCTTCTGCTGGTGCTCCTACTGCTCCTGCTGCTACTTGTTTTGCTGCTGCTTCTCCTGCTGCTATTAGTACTGGCTTCCAGACTAGCAGTGCTGGTGCTGCTATTTGTGTAAGATAAAGAGTAATCATAGCGTTTAGTAAACCAGCATTCATTTCGTCTAGCCTTGTTTTAGTTACTTTTGAAACTTTTGATGCACCATGATTATGGTCTCGAAAATCTACATCTTGAAGAAATAAAATCATAGAAGGATGAAACTTAAATATTTTTCTCATTTCAATTACCTTGTCAATAAATTTATCAAATTTATCTGACTCACTAGCATCAGTAGCACCAGTAGCACCAGTAGCACCAGTAGCACCAGTAGCATCCTTTTTTAATGTACTCTCTAGTTTCCATTCGCCTATTTGCTGGTAATTAGAACGGACAGTTAGCGGATATTCTGTTATAGAGGATTTAAATGGAAACATATGTGCAATAAATACTTCGCCAGTATCTTTGCGATAAAACATATCCATAATGAAATTATTTTTGCCAATATTATTATTATCATTACTTGCAGATGCAATAACTGCAATATGAGGTGCCGCTGCATCTTTATTTAACTCGCTTACGTTACATGTATACGTATAGTTCATTTTAAAATGTGGTCCAGGTGCATTATTTCGTGTAAAACTCATAATTAATACACTCTGGTCATTATCTTTTGTAAGCAATAATGTTTGTGTAATGTAATCGGCTTCTGGAATTGGCGGAATTGGCGGCGGCATTGGCATCTGTAAAATATTTGACTTTGACCCTATATCATATACATTCAACATCGTATCAACGTTTCCTGGCGCTACATTCAAAAACGCTGTCAAACAAAATAAATACTTTTTTGAATTTATTATTCCGTATTGAAGTGATGCTTGAATAATTGGGTTATTATTTCTTGCAACATTCACAATAGGTTCAATCACGCTTGCTTGATTATACTTACTTGTAGTATCAACATCATCATATTCAGATTTAAGTGTCAGTTTTATGATTCCATTACATGGTGCTACTACGGGTGCAGGGGGTACCAGTGCTGGACCTCCTGCTGCTGCTGCTGCCGCTTTTGCCGTATTATATGCATCATAGTTGATGGCAGTGAATTGGTCAAACCTACCACCTATAAAAAATACAGTTTCAGCTTTATCAGATTTATCAGCTTTATCATTATCTTCATTTTCTGGACATATAATTGATGTCAATTTAAAATTTATACGATTAACATTTGATATTCTACTTCTTCCTGCTGTTAATGCAACTTTACTATCGACTGCAACCAATCGCGCTTCCATGTTATCCAGGTTATTCGGGTTATTCGGATTCGGATTTTTTCTAATCAATACACACCCGATATTTCTGATTTCTTCTCGATTACCAGGAAAATTATTATTATCATTTGTTATATCAATTTTAAACACACCTCCAATTAGTGCAACATAACCTTCAACATTAACAGGTTGTTGTGGTCCCCCTTTCGCTTTAACCACCTTTTTATTTTTACATATGCATACTTTTGACACTGTAGAAACCCTGACATGAGTATCAGGTGCTGAAGCAGGATCATCGTTGAAGAGTTTTATAACCTTGTACGTCTTTAAATTAACCATCGCCGCGCCTACAGTTATATCTATCTGTTGTTGAATTACATTGGCAGCATCGTTATAAGTAGTCATATGGGTAAAATTTCCACCAACCAACATGTAACCACCTTCCGCCGCATCTAAAATATCCATACATAATACATTTGCTTCACCACCAACACCATTATGAACTTCAATACATTTTGTCAACTTGTGCGTCTTCAATTCTAATTTATATACTATACCCGCTCGTGGTGGGGCTGGAATAGACCCCTTGTCTCCCAAAAATAAAAGAGGGTTGTTTCCATTTTTGTAATATGCAATGCAACTGAATCCCAAATATGCATCATTTGGATTTGCTCTCGTAGATGGAGTAAGTTGATTACCTAAATCATAAAAAAATTCATTATTAAACCTGTACTTTTCATTTGCATGAATGTTATAGTACACATCATTATATTTAATTGGAAGGTAATTTAAGTCCTGAGAAACACCGTAATACATCGTGTCACCGCTTTGTGTTGCCAACTCTAAACACATGGGCAAATCGCTCTCACCTTTTTCACCTTTTTCACCTTCTATACCTTCGCCTTCGCCTTCACCCACACCCACATTTTTACCCACATCTTCTGCAAGTTGGTCATCAAGTTTTCTTTCTTCTTCCGATTCAATCAGGTCGCCCCAAAAATTATCCCAAACGGCTGAAAAATTATCGGTAATTAATTTCTTTTTCACAGCACAACCCACCCGAAAATTATTAGTGCTATCCTTATTCTTGTTCTTGAAATCCGTCTCTGTTTGTAAAAATAACTTCAAACACGTTAAATAACTGTCGTCATTATATCCCGGCTGCTTTATCATAGCGGAAATCTTACAACTCCTTTGACTGGAATAAATATAATATGGAAGGTTTCCTCTTACTAAAAATAAATTGTTCGGTGAAAAAAACAACTTGATGAGAAAATTCACATTGGCTTCAACGTTTTTTTGTCGTTTCGCCGCAGATATTATAGACCGTAAATGTGGTGGAACTGTTTTGCTACCCAGACTGGCTAAAACATCGTTGTATTCTTTGGATGTCGAAGATATAATCCCGCCACTTATCAACTTTACAACCTTGAATATTTCAACAATAATAGACTTGTCACTATCAATTATAGAAATTTTTTTCCCGTCATTTTTTGATTCTTCACTTGATGGTGCTGTCGCTACCTTGTAAACTGCGTTCATTGAAACATACACCATGTTCCTTGTTTCTTTTGGTAATTCACTCGTTTTGGCACTGTATATAAATATGCCAGTTCCAGTTGAAATATAAATATATGTATGTTGAAATGTCCATCTGCTTAAAACCGCTTCTGTTTGAAAATACCTTCTGCACAATTCTTGCAAAAGGGTAAATCCGCTTGCATTATCTGCGCCAGTAAATTGTGTTTGTGTAGGCAACGACAATACAATATTGTTGGTTCCTACCAACGTTTTTACCATTAGCATTTTACCCTCTCTAAAATCGCATAACCAAAGCACTACTCTTTTCACTTTAATATCTGGTCGCGCCATTCTTGTTCTATCTTCTCTCAACATTGACGATGAAACATTTGTTTTTTCAAGCACTTGTCTCATACCATAATCGTCACCCATTTGCCTGTATGGGTCAGAACCGTACGGAAACCCGTATTGCGAACCGTATTGCGAACCGTATTGCGAACCGTATAGCGAACCGTATGGCACCCCGTATTGCGAACCGTATGGCACCCCGTACTGCGAACCGTACTGCGCATTTTGAAACTCTTGCTGTTGTCGTTGTCTTATCAATTGCTGCTGCTGCTGATACATGCGCAATTGCTCTTCTTCGTACGTACCCCCAACCTGAACACCAACTGCCTCTTTATCGTCGTCAAGCGAGTTTATTCCCGTCCACCGACTCGAATCAAATGACCCATATGTTATAAAAGGGTTCAATAAAAAAGATGAATTCGCAATTTTGGGAACAAATTCTACAACTTGATTTACCGACGGAGTCATCGTTTTTGAAATTATCGTCTGATTTGGGGTTAAAAAAGAAGAGTTGGCGTGAGCAAATGCACCATAGTCTCCAATAAATCCTCTATCGTTCCACTCATTCACTAAAATTACATTTTTTACTCCATCTTCCACATCGTCCAAATCATAATCATATAAATCTTTCGACAAACTCAATACTGAATTTATACTTTTGTCCACAACATTTTTGCCCATGAACATGTTATCAAATTTAAATTCTGTAAGTTTTGATGAACATAAAACTACTTTGTATGTGTCTTCTATTACAACATTTCCTCTTTCATTATTCGTTCTTGAATTTGTTCTATTTTCTTGAATGGCTATCTCTTCCACCTTTTTTGAATATTTGCATAATGCATCAAAAAAATATTTCCTAGCTTTTTCCTGATTATCGGTTATAAGTGTGACTAAATATTCGTCGCTCATCATCATATCAGGTACGCGAATTTCAATTGTCGATTTTATTATCCGAGTTTCCTTGTTTTTGTTGTATCTTTGTAGCTTTTTCATCTCTTCCAATTCAACCTGTTTTGCTATAATCATCGACGCGGCGTCTTCTCTCCTTCCTCCACCCTTTATAACAACGTTCTTATCGCCTCGTTTTCTGAATCTAACATCTGGAGGCGAACTAGTAATTACACCAAATTCTTCATCATTATAAAGCGAATTTTTAATTTTATCTTCATAATATTTTTTTGCACTTCCAATAATAGTATTCACCACTTTATTTATATACATTTCGTATATTTTCATATTCACGCCTCCATTCCCGTCTTCTATCCGCCTGCTAAATGGCGTAGATTCATTACTTAAATCAATTCCCCACGTGTTCAACACATGCAACTTTGACGAAGCATTCGTCGTCATCGGTATGGATTGCTTTGATGCAACCAATACAAACTCGCCATTGAATAATTCAGTAATGGTTTGTTTATTAATTGTATAAACATAACGAACTGGTGGAAGAAGAGGTAGACCGCGATCAACAACAGCAACATCAACATCTTTCAGCGTGGTTTTAAATGCATTGAACGAAAGAGGATTAAACAAACCCTTGTCAATGTCTAGTTTCCCTGTCGTTGTCGTCCCATCCCATTGATATCCTATTATATCCGCACACATGTTATAATCGTAACAAAGTATACTAGACCATATGTCACTTGCATCGCTGTATTGTTCATCAATTGTTAGTCTCGTTATTTTATGCTCATGAAATCCAATTAGAACTGGTGATGCCGTTTCACTTTTTCTTACTAGCAATGTACCCATATTTTGTTGCGTAGTGCCACTATGAGAAGCAACAATAAGTCCGTCAACACAAGAATAATACCCTCGAAATTCAGGCGTTTCGTTGATTGTAAGCGGCTGGAAATTATTGTATTCAAGCGAATAATATGGTGGTGGTAGTCCTGGTAGTGTCGCCACTCTACCATAATTTACATTATTTTGATTTTCCAAATTCGTGTATATAACCATGACATTCTGAATTGTTTTAGTTTTTGTTGGGTCAACTATATCCCGAATTGTCGCTTTAAACTTTCCAAATACTGTTACTATTTCCGGGTCATTTATGTCGACTTTTATTTTTTCAATAAAATCGCCGTCTCGAAATGTAATTGGCAAATCTAATGGTCTTGTTTGCGCATTTTGATCAATAATAGTACATGAAAGAATTTCTCGTAGAACAACTCCCCCTACAACATATTGTTCTTTTAACCCAATCCATAACATGTTATTTGCTATTTGATTATTTGCAACTTTTAAACCGCCCATATCAGGTGGTGCCGCAACTCGATTTAACGAATCATCCAATTCATCGATTTTATTTTGAATGTTCGTCAAACGCGGAGTACGAGGAGCACCAGCAGGCATCGATGAAACTTCAAGCAAGTATTCCCTCTGATAAAAGTGGATTTTTTTGGTAATGTTGAAAACATCCTTATTTATACTTACTGCACCACAAGTTATTTTTAGAAATGGTCCTGCTCGAAGAATTTCGTTCCAAGTATTCCTCACTACAGGAAGATAAATTTGTGTATCATCATTTCTCATCGATTTTAAAATCATACAATAGTGACACCCTTCAATAAACACATTCAAGGTAAACATAAGAGACCAATTTGGAAGTGGATTAATACTGATAATAAGAGGAAATGTGGCTATATCAACTGTATTTGATGATGGCGGAAATAGAGGAGGTACTAGTTGTCTCGTAACATTCCAAAAAATTTCAAACGAATCGGATGGAACAAGTTGATTTGCTATTTGTAACCCTACTGGTGATCCTGCTATTGGTGGTAGGTTTCCATAAATCATATTAACATTATTAAAAGGTAAACCAACGTCCATTTTACCAGGTGTCCATAGTACAATATTTGATCTTATTATATTGTGTAAAGGATTTCTTCCATCACCACCACCATATTGTGCAATCGCTGCAAAAATACCAGCAATTTGAAAAATAGGGTAGATAAATGACTCATCATCTTTATTAAAATTAATTTCGACAACACTGTTTACGGTTGTTGGTGTTTGTATGGCGGCGGGATCAGATGTAAATAATAAAATGTCATACAGTTGCAACGATTCCGGCTGAGGTCCTATTTTAGTTCCGGGATCGTAATATTTAACACACCCAACCTGTTGCCTCAGTGCACCTGTGAAATCAAAATAATGACCATAAATCAAATACTTGTACCGTTTATTCGCGGCATCGTAATATGGCGTGATTCCTTTTACCGTAAATGGTTTAACAATTGGACGAGGTTGGGGCGGAACTAATCCCAATCTCGGATCAAGAATATCCGGTCGTTTTATTTCGAGTTGAAATTGGTGAAACATTTCCAGCTCATCTGTTTCTCCGTATTGGTTTTGTTTGTTCAACGCCGTGTTACTAAATGCAGGACCGCAAATCGCATAGTGTAAATCGCACATCAATTTGCTGCGCTCTTCATCGCAGTCTTCATACATTAGCGTATTATCAAGCGCTTTTATAATGGTTGAAGAAAGAGACTCGCTCGTATCATTTATTCCCTTTCCCAACCAAACTAATTCTTTGAACTTGGAAACATTCACGCGCTCTTCAATGAATTTATCAAAATCGGGGGTGCCTTCCAGTATGTTGTCCGAAGGAACGCACGGGTACCTGTAAAAAAGACTATTTAATACATCTGTATAAGTAATCACCGGAACTTTTGCGTGAAGTAATGAGTTGTTTATATAAAGTCCCGTTTTTTCCATTAATTCAGTTTTTAATTTCGCACCATTATTCGCTTTGCTAACAATTTTACCTAAATCAACTGCATCTAAAGTAGTTATTGCTGCGGGCGGAACTGGACCTCCTCCTGTCACTTCCACCGTAACGCGAAACCCCGTCCCGCCTGTGAAATTTAAAACACCGTAATCAGATATTCGTTCTAAAACAACGATGGGTAGACGAATTTGTGAAAATCCCAAATAATCCTCCAGCATTTTATATTTTTCTATCGCAAAGTCTCGTATCGTAATTTCAGGAGTAATTGTAATTACACCTTTAGGCGCAATCGATGAAGGAACTCCAAACATTGCTGATGCGTCATACTCGTCTCCGTCAATTTGCATTCTTGTTTTAATTTCAACACTTTTAGAAACTGGCGGAAAGGCGGTAGGAAATTGCATTGTAAATTTGTCGCTTGGTCTTGGTCCTGGTATTCCTACTGTTGGTCCATCGCTAGAAAAAATCAAAGTTGGAATCACCGCAACACCTCCTGGTGCCACTACTTGAGTCAACCCCAATATTATAGATAACGGTTCGGCTAAATCAACATCTAAAAATTCATTTGCTTTAAAAATAAAACTTTCAAATTCAAACTTTACGCGAGTATTTGTAGCATTCATTCTAATTACCATTTTAGTTTTATATTTTTTAGTTGTGATAAAGTCATTGATTATTTTCTCCATTACACGTAATAAATGTTTAATGTCTCTATATTCACCTTGCGGAATTGTCAATGTTTCTGGTCCCCAGTTAATCCTCCCAATTCTCCCCGAAACTTCAAAAGTATTATTTGCCTCACTAAGCGGACTTACATTGTTAATAAATCCAGCAGGATATTCATCATGTATATTTGGAATAATATTAGTAATATTCATTAATTCATTTTCAGGAAAATACAATTTCAGTTGCATTTTTTTATTTTCATCATACTTGCAGCTCCAAATCGTTGAATCCAATAATCCGGTTTTCCACTTGCATTTATTGCACAGCTCTTTTTCTATGGTACTACCCAGCGTTGCAAGGTCATAATAGTCATCAGGAATAGTAATTGTAACCGGTGAATTATTATACGCGTCTGTAATGAAATCAGAGACTACCAAAAATTTATTATTTCGATTGGCGTTTGAAATGGGCGGAAACTTTTCAGAAAATATGCTTTCAACAAATGAAGCATGCGATGCTTCGCCCAGTATCGTTTTATAACTGTTGGTTGCAACTGTCAAACGAAATTCACGAACGGATGTTTCTAATACATCGACAAGTTGTATTAACTCTGTTAATTTTGACAAGAAAGCCGGAACTTGTTGTTCCGGAAGTAAACGTAATCCCACCAGTAGTGCATTAACAGGAGCAGTAATAGGTCGTTGAATCGCCTGAATTATTTTATTCAACATTACTTTTAAATACACAATATTATGATACAGTATGTTAACCATGCTACCAGTATTTGAAAAACTGTTATTCACTGTTATTTCTTGAATCATTTTCTCTATTCCTCCGTCTTTTTTGTTGAATGTAAATATTCGAAGTAGGTTTAATTGAAAATTTTCCATGAATTTTGAAATCAAATATAATTTTTTAGAATTATCTTTACCTACAGGGTTTAAAAATGTCAGCCCGGAAACTCTTTCAAGAACAGAACTAATATTTTTCCACGAATATTTTTTTGGGTCATTTGTGCGATTCGCAACTACATCAAGGTCTCTTAAAAAAATCATGTCACCTGGTTTAGGGCGAGGGTTTGCTCCCGCAAATATCACCAAATTATTATTCAAATTGTAATAAAAATAAAATTCAATTACAGATTTAAAAATTAAAGATAAATTTCTTACAACATCTTGTATTTTATCACTAATTACATCTTTATCTTTTTGCACTTCAATTGATAATGTCGGTTTAAAAATGGAAAGAACTTCTCTAAAAAAAATTGGATTGTTTTGTTGTTTATATTTCAACCATTCCACAATGGTTGTAGAAAGCGAGTTACCATCTTTTACAGTTTCCGGGTATGATTCTACAAGCGTGGCATCATACTGCATCCGCCTGCCCACGCTTGATAATATTTTACACGCCGCTTTATAATTTTTATATTTTGTTTCTAATCTTGTTTTTTTATTTTTTTCATTCTTAAACTGTCTCTCTATATCTTCTTCTAATTTCGTTTTTGCAGCTTGTGTCATTGTTGCATCAACGACCAGTTTTTGTGCATTATCCAACTCTTTTTGAAGTTTAATAATCGCATTCGCATTTTGACGTTCTTTTTCGTCATTGTCCCTTTTAAAATTGTTACAAATCATTAGAATTCTTTTTGACTCTTCATTTCCGAGAACCTGCAAATACTTGTATGCGCTAGTATCAGTTTTTTCTTTAACAGGCGTTTCAATGTCGGATACCGGCTTAGGAAGTCGAAGTAAATAGTTATTAAATTCAAGAAAGTTCAAAAAGTATTTTCGACGGTCATCTTGTAAGGACCCGGATAAAAAACCCACCTCGCTAAATTCAATATCAGATGTGAATAATAAATCTTTATTACCATATCTAAGAGGTTTTGTCATCGTGTATGGGTTGTATAATTCTTTAAATCCAGGTTCAAATGATCCCGACCCGCTTTTTAAAATTTGGGTTTCAATAAACAGTTTCAAAATTCCAATTTCATACGTTTCTTGCAATTTCACTTTTATTGTGTTGAACTCGGTGCCAATAACACCTGGTCCAAATTCAGATTGACGCTGCATTTCCTTTGCATTTGCATTTTCAATAATTGTTAAATCATCATCTTCATACCACTTTTTGTTTGCAGGTGGCGGTGACTGTGGTGGTGACTGGGACATTGTCAAACTTGATTATTATTTTCTATTTTTTATCTTTTTTCTGGATGAATAAATAAATTATTATTTATTAATTAATTAATTAATATATTGATATATTAATTAATATTATTTTCATCTATTTAATATTTTTTTTATTTTGTATTAAAAGGGGGGGGGTGGTCCCTTTGTCCCTTATATTTTTACATTGTCATAAAAGGATAAATATCCCAACTGAATTCGGTTTTCGCGCTGTTTTTTCGCTTTTTCTAAAATATCCATTGCGCTCTTTATTTCAAGTTCGCTAATTATTTTGTCATTGTTCATATCGATTGAATCTTGTAATTTCTTAAATTTTTCAGGTAATATGCAAAAATTACTTTTATCATTAAAAGCGTAATCTGCTAATACTACAAAAACAGCAGTTAGAGTCAGCGCCACATAAATGTTGCGCGTTCCCATCCATGCAATCGTAAATACAAGAAATTCTTTTGTGATTGCATATTTTAAATATGATTCTGCAGACGGGCTA
>Ga0315284_10011714_pt1 | contig 12491 bp, 8 predicted proteins | sample YL17G09_16_MG_FD_203696 | JGI IMG/M metagenome (GOLD analysis project Ga0315284, IMG submission 203696) | Sediment microbial communities from Yellowstone Lake, YNP, Wyoming, USA - YL17G09_16 | ecosystem: Environmental > Aquatic > Freshwater > Lake > Sediment | place: USA: Wyoming | collected... | reverse complement strand
GCGATTGCAGGTTTGATTAATTTGTTCAATCCGGGTATGATTGTCGTAGGCGGCGGTGTCGCCCGCACCGGCGACCTGCTGCTGGAACCGATGCGTCAGGCCGTGCAAACGCGCAGCCTGCCAGCCTCCACCCGCGTGGTGCGAATTACTACTGCGATGCTAGGAAGGCGCTCATCGGGTTTGGGCGCAGTCATTCAAGCATTGTCCATCGCGTTGCACCGAGTTACCGACCGAAAGGAGGTGAGGTTTACCAAAGCGACTCGAACAAAGAGTCTGGTCATACAGTAGACAACTTATTTCCCAAAACTTTGAGGCATTGCGCAGAGCGCAAGTGCTTCCCCATTATTCGATCACTATCCTAAGGAGGAAGAGAAAAATGAAGAAACTTATGTTCCTGGTCAGCCTCGTGCTGATCGCCAGCTTTATGCTCACCGCCTGCGGCCCTACAGCTACCCCCGCCCCCGCCACGCAACCACCCGCCACGCAGGCCCCGGCCACGCAACCCCCGACCGAAGCCCCCACCGCCACTTCTGAACCTGCGGGTACCTTAAGGATCTGGGCTGACGACACCCGCACACCGATTCTGCAATCAATGGCAGATGCATTCCTCGCGGAATACAACGTACAGCTCGTTGTCGAAGATCTGGGCGTAGTCCAAGACATCCGCTCCCAGGCGATCATCGCCATACCCGCCGGCGAAGGCCCCGATATCTACCTCGGCGTACACGACTGGCTGGGGGCGCTGATCGATAGTGGCCTCGCTGCCCCCATCGACATAGGCGACAAGGCAGCTGAATTCGTCCCGTCCACGCTGGAGGCTTTCACCTATACAGATGGCAAACTCTACGGTCTGCCTTATGCCTCAGAGAACTTGGGGTTCTTCTACAACACCGACCTGGTTCAAACCGTACCCACAACCTGGGATGGAGTGCTCGAAGTTGCTCGTACCCTCAAGGCTGAAGGCAAAATTGAATACGCCATTGCAATTTCCTCCGGGCCGTTGTACAACGCCTTGCCGATCCAGACTGCCTTTGGCGGCTATGTCTTTGGCAAAGATGCAAACGGCGCCTGGAATCCCCAGGACGTCGGGATTGACAGCGCGGGTGAGATCGCGGCAGTCGCCTGGATGAGAGCGGCTGTCGAAGAGGACCTCATGCCCAATACATTCGACTACGAGACCGCACACTCATTGTTCGAGACCGGCAAAATCCCGTTCTTGATGGCTGGCCCATGGGCGCTGGATCGTATCCGTGCCTCCGGTGTGCCCTATGCTGTCGCAACCAGCTTCCCCGGAGATGGTGTCCCCTTTAGTGGCGTGCAGGGTTTCTTCGTCAATCCCTACAGCGAGAATGTATTGTTGGCGCAGGCATTCCTGACCGAGTACATCGCTACCGAGAATGTGATGCAGCAGCTCGCCGATACCGGAAATCGTCCCTCCGCGTTCAAGTCTGTTCTCGAGAAGACGACTGATCCTGACCTGAAGGCGATGGGCCAGGCTGGAGTGAATGCCATCCCGATGCCCAACATCCCCGAGATGGGTTCCGTGTGGAGTGCCGCGGACAATGGTATCACTCTTGGAGTGACAGGCCAGCAGACACCCGAGGCTGCCATGACTGACGCAGCGAACCAGATTCGCACGTTGATCGCTGGCGCCCTGGCTGGCATGGTCAACCTGCCTGGCACCTGGCAAGACCAAGCTGGATGCGGCGCCACTTGGGATCCTGCCTGTGAGGCGACCGGGATGGTACAGGGTGCGGATGGACTCTATACACTCACCGTGAACTTGAAGGCTGGTTCTTACGAGTACAAAGTTGCCCTGGATGGCTCCTGGGGCGTGAACTATGGCTCGGATGGCGCCCTGAATGGACCCAACTACACTCTGACTCTGGCTGCTGATTTTACGGTGACCTTCACCTACGATCCAAATACCCACTTGGTGACAACCAAATAAACTAAATTACTGATTCGGAATGAAGGCCGGGGAGAAATTTCCCGGCCTTCATTCCATCCCTGTATCGGGATTGAATGCAAGGAGGTGAAAGCATGACTTCCCTGGCTAAGCAGACTGCCCCCAAAACGAAGGCTTCCTCTTCAATAACGGTTTTGCCTCTCCTAGTGCGTTTGGCGCTTCTTATTGCAGTGGATGCCGCTGTAGGTTGGTTTCTCTCAAAACTGGTATCCTTAGGTTACCTTCCATTTGCAGCCGCGGTCCTGATTATTGCGGCTGTCGCAAATGTTGTTCTTCTACTTCAGAAAGCATATCCTTTGCGCTGGATGATCGTTGGCCTGGTGTTTATGGCATTATTTACTATCTACCCAATCTTTTTTACCACCTGGGTCGCCTTTACAAACTATGGCGAAGGCCATCTCGTCACCGAAGAACTGGCGATCAATCAGATTTTGAAAATGAAATATCTCCCCGCAACAGGGATGGCATACACCTGGACGGCATATAAGTCTCCCCAGGGTGATTATGTACTCTGGCTTCAGGACGCGGCAGGGAATGGATATCTGGCAAAGCCGGGTGAGCCTCTCAGCCAACCCAAGCCGGGTGAATCGGGGGTGGGGGAGTTCGATAACAAGGGTATCCCGAAAACCATCGAAGGCTACCAAAGGTTGAATGTCCTCTTGGCTGCTTCGGATAAAAACCTGACTGAAATATTGTTTGGTGAGGCTGGAAAAACCATCCAGGTTCGATCCCCATCAGAAGCAGCGGAGTTATTGCCGTTATATGTTTATGATTCCGATCAGGATGCCATGATCAACCAGGAGACTGGTACCACCTATCAGAACTTGCGGGGCACATTTACAACGCCGGATGGTACTGAGCTCCAACCAGGTTTCATCGCGCCGGTCAAGTTCAACAATTTCAGAGATTTCTTCTCCAGTCCTGCCCTGCGAGGACCTTTAATCCGAATCATTGCCTGGAATTTCGGCTTTGCTTTCTTCAGTCTGCTGCTGAATTTCTCTTTGGGGCTCGCCATTGCTGTAATGTTCAATGATCGGTTTTTACCGCTTAAGAAGCTCATCCGCTCCCTCTTGATCATTCCCTACACTGTCCCTGCCCTGATTACCATTCTGATATGGCGCGGCATGTTGAATCCCGTACTTGGCGTATTCAACCACATCCTCGAAGGACTGTTTGGCTGGTCTCCACCCTGGTTCACCGACCAGTGGTGGGCCAAAATTGCCATCCTTATCGTCAACCTCTGGTTGAGTTATCCTTACTTTATGCTGATCTGCAGCGGGGCGCTGCAATCCATCTCCGAAGACTACTACGGAGCCGCTCAAGTGGATGGTGCCAGCCGCTGGCAGCAGTTCAGGTATATCACTTTGCCCCTGTTGCTGGTCGCCGTTGGACCGTTGCTGGTTGCCTCGTTCACGTTCAACTTCAACAACTTTAATTTGATCTACCTGTTCAACGCGGGTGGACCGCCCATGGCCGGTACACCCACGCCGGCGGGGCACACGGATATCCTGATCAGCTACGTGTATAACCTTGCCTTCTCTGGCAGTCGCGGTATCAACTATGGCTTTGCCTCAGCCATCACCATCATCATCTTCTTCATCATTGGTGCCATCACACTCTTCCAGTTCCGATATACCCGTATGTGGGAGGAGGTTAGTAAAAATGTCTAATCCACTTTCCCTTCAACAGCTCCGGACATCTGCCAAGGCACAGCGTACAATCGGCATCGGTATTCGCCTGGTCATTGCGGGTATCCTGATCCTTTTCTCAGTCTTCCCTATCCTCTGGATGATCTCTGCCTCCATTAATCCAACCGGCTCTTTAGCCACCCAAACACTGATCCCGAAGAACGCAGGATTTGGAAACTACCGTGAACTGCTGACTTCAACTGAATTTCCTTTCTGGAGGTGGTTTGGAAACTCGATCAAGATCGCCTCGATCACTTCCGTGCTTTCGCTTGCTATCACCACAATAGCAGCCTATGCCTTCTCGCGCTTTCACTTCCGTGGTCGCGTGACGATGCTTAAGGGCATCCTGCTCATCAATGTATTTCCGGGATTGCTGGCGCTTGTCGCCACGTTCCTGATGATCTCCCAGTTAGGTGATGTTATCCCCTCCCTGGGTTTGAACGCCCACGCGAGCCTGATCCTGGTGTACCTAGGTGGTGCTATGGGCATTAACATCTGGCTCATGAAAGGTTTCCTCGACACCATCCCGCACGATATAGACGAGTCGGCCATGGTGGAAGGAGCCTCCGATTGGCAGATATTCACCCGGCTGATCCTGCCACTATTGCGTCCGATTTTAATCGTAATCGCCATCTTAAACTATATTGGCACATATGGCGAGTTTGTTCTGGCGCGGGTGCTGCTCAAGAGCACCGAGCAATACACTCTGATGGTCGGCTTGCAGATCTTCACCGGCGCACAATTCCAGCAGAGGTGGGGAGTCTTCGCAGCCGGCGCGTTGCTAGGCGCCCTGCCGATCATGATCATCTACCTTGTCCTCCAGGATCAGATCGTGGGAGGCCTGACCCAGGGCGCAGTGAAAGGATAAATGATGACGTTTCATACAAAGATAAGGTCGTGGCTCACGATCATGGCCATTTTGGGAATAGTGGGCAGCGCAGTTGGGTGCAACCCTACGGCTCCTGGAACAGAACCGGCCGCCACCGCGGAACTATCCACCTCCACTCCGGCTCCGGTTTCCGGACCGGCGGCGCTGCTCAATCCCGGGTTTGAAGAGAAGTATGCCAGCGGAGCGCTCGCTGGTTGGAGCAGCACCGGCGCGGAGAATGCAATTCTCATTGAAGACAGTGGCCATTCCGGTAGTTTTCGCCTGACCCATAAGGCCTCGGAAACCTACATTTTGGAAACTTCTCAGTCTATCTCAGGGCTGGCCAATGACTGGTATACCTTGCGCGCCTGGGCCCGTTCAAGTGGGCAAAATGAAGTCTATCTTGCCCTCAAGTGTGGGAACCAGGAAAAACGGGGCTATGTGCCTGCCACAACACCAGGGTATCGTTGGATCCAGCTAGTGGTCTCGAACCAGGTCACCGACGGTCAATGCACTATCAGCCTTCACTCGTTTGGCACTCCTGATAGTTGGGCCAGCTTTGATGATATTGAACTGGTTCCTAGTCGGTTTGCGCTTTCCATTCTTGGCGCAGATATATCCAGCTTGAAGAAGTCTGAAGATAAGGGAGGGGTTTATAAATACAGCGACGGGACCCAAGCCGATGCCCTGCAGATCCTGAAAGACAATGGCCTGAATTACGCCCGCCTGCGGGTTTGGGTGGATCCGGCCGATGGGTACCACAATAAAGCCGAAATTTTAGCAATGGCCTTAAGGCTGAAGAGCCTGGGCATAAAATTGTCGGTGGACTTTCACTATTCAGATGATTGGGCTGATCCAGGAAAACAAAATAAACCCGCCGCCTGGAAGGATTACGACTTCGAGCAGCTCAAGCAGGCAGTTTATGATCACACTTATGATGTCTGCAGTAGCCTGGCTGCCCAGGGTACTCCAGCAGATATGGTTCAGATAGGAAATGAGATAAACGCTGGAATGCTGTGGCCCGACGGAGATTACAATCATTTCGATAACCTGGCGGCTCTCTTGAAATCCGGCTACCAAGCCGTGAAAGACAGCTCCAGTTCAACCCTGGTCATGCTGCATATCGCCGAGGGCGGAGATAATGAGATGGCGCGCTGGTGGTTTGATAACATCACCCGCCGGGATGTCCCCTTCGATGTGATCGGCGTCTCTTACTATCCCTTCTGGCATGGCAGCCTGGCGCAGTTGCAGGCCAACTTGAATGATATATCCGCCCGCTATGATAAAGATGTGATCGTGGCCGAGTTCGCCTATGCATCCACGGTCCTTGAGGATGATTCCCTCTCCAACATTGCCAATAGGAAAATGGCCATCGACGGTTATTCATTCACACCGGAAGGTCAGCGTCTCATGCTGAGGGATGTCATGTCGGTTGTGCGAGCTGTGGCAAATGGACGCGGCCTCGGGATTTTTTATTGGGATGCTACCTGGACAGCGGTAACAGGGAATGGATGGGACTCAACGGATCTACAGTCAGGGAACGCCTGGGAAAATCAAGCCTTATTTGATTTCAACGACCGTGCGTTACCAGCGCTAGAGGAGTACCTGAATCCATAGTCAATATTATCAATACCTAACCATCAAGTTCCATTTCCTTGCTCGAACTAGTAAATTGCATGAGCAGTGGTGGATTACCCCTGCCGCGTGCTGAACAGAAACCGATATGAGTGCATTCTACCTAACCGTCATCCACCGACCAGAGATGGTGCCTGAATATATCCAAAAAGAGGCAGAACAAGGGAAGAAGGAGGATCTAACTCGCAGCGCCGTCTTGCAGGAGTCGCTCGATATTTTCCGCACCCAGCAGCAGATTGCCCACGATAACGGATTGCGCACCACTATCCAGATGACCTACGCCAGCCTGTTCAATGCTGAGGCGGTGGCGATTGCCAAAGAGCACCACGAACAATTCGGGGACGAAATCGGCTCGACCTTTTTGGGAATCCAATGCAAGGAGTTCCGCGAAAAGTTCAAATCCAAGGAACTCGCCATCTGGCTGTTTTCGATGGAAGACAAGCGCAAAATTGTGGACGAGGTCTTTGGCAAGTTCCACGAGGTCTTTGGCTTTTACCCCACCTCCACCGGCTCCTACTACATGGACGCCGAGTTGGTCAATTACATCAAAGAAAAGTACCCGATGGTCAAGGCCGCTGTGGCGACCTGCTGGGAGGAAGGCCCCAAGGCCTACTGGAACGCCAACAACTCCTGGTACACCCTGATGGATGGTGGCCCCTGGAATCCATGGATTCCGTCGAAGCGCAACATCCACTGCGTTGCCTCCGACGAAGCCGACGACATTGGCATTGTCGCCATCCCGCACCTTTCGCGCGACCTGATGGCCGTTTTCGACGGCCCCGGCTCGTACTATGGCACACACCCGCAAAATATTTTGCGCGGTATGGTCTACGAAAACGGCGAACTGCCCTATTTCAAAAATATCGTTGATCAGTACCGCTCAATGACCAAATACAATCGCGGCTATTCGTACAACATGATGTACGTCGGCCCCGGCTGGATGAGCAAGGGCGGACGCTGGGAAGCCGATTATGCCCTACTGCTCAAAAGTTACAAGGATGGCATGGCCTACTACGGCGAACTCAAAAAGCAGGGCAAACTGCAAGACATGACCATGAGCGAATTTGCAGATGTTTATCGCCACGATCGGCCATACACCCGGCCCGAGTGCACGCTCTGGAAGGATATTCTCTACGGCTCAAAGCGCCAGATGTTCTGGTACGCCGATCCCTTTATGCGTTTCTGCCTTGACATGAATCAAGGCGGTGCGATGGTGGATTTGCGTCCCTACGCTGCTAAACTAGTGCGACCCTGTGGTGTCGGTACGAAGGCAATGCAAGACGCCTCGTATCCCTTTCTTGTGCAATCGCTCTATCGGGCTGGTTTTTTTACTCATTACGCTGGGGAGGGCGCTATTAAGAGCTGCAAAATTGGCTACGGCGGTGAGGAGGTGGACTTGTGTACCTGCCGTACACTGGCCTCCTTCTCGGAGGAGGGTGATACCCGCATTATCACCATTGATCCTATAACCATTGAGTTCGATAGATTCAAAGTGGTGGTGAAGACGATTTTCCGGTTGGAGGAAGGTAGTGGAGAGGTAGAAATCATCCGCCAAATTATGGATTCGACCAGCCCGGAGGCCTATATCTCGATTGATGAGTACATCACAGCCTGTTACGGCACCACCGAATATCCAGAGGATCTAACCGGTATCCACCTGAGGCTAATCGGTACAGACAAGGTCGAATCCATCGAATACAAATATCGGTGCCGCGAGGCTGAGGTCGAAAACATGCAGAGCGCCGAAGCGCTGGTTCCACAGGTGGATACTCGCTTAACCATGCGGACGGACGCCCCCGCTAAAGGGTACTGCCGTGAGGGCTTTGCTTTCTCACCTATGTACACCATTGGTATTAAGAAGACCATAAAGGGGAAAGGAGAACTGCACACATGGCTCAGGGTCGCAAAGGCAAGTTGAATTACCGTTGTCCGCGCTGTTTGATGCGTGAAATCGATATGGATATGCTCTACGACCGGGACACGAACGAATATTATTGCCTGCGTTGTTCATTTACAGGTAATGAAAAAGATATCCAGCGCTTGAATGCCCAATTTCGTGAGAAGTATCGTGATCGGATGGTGCGAATCACGAATTTTTAGTTTGAAATAATAGTGATCATGAAGGTTACCCCTACTTTTTCAGGACTTCGATGTATTTTTCCCACATGATTTATGGCGGTGATTACAATCCTGACCAGTGGCCGGAGGAAACCTGGCTGGAAGATGCTCGTCTTATGCAAGAAGCCAGGGTCAACCTGGTTTCGTTGGGCATATTTTCCTGGGCTAAATTAGAACCACGGCCTGGCATCTTTGAATTTACCTGGCTTGACCGGCTGATGGACATGCTCCACGCCCACGGCATTTCGGTTAATCTCGCTACGCCCACCGCCGCGCCGCCCGCCTGGATGGTGCGCATGCATCCTGATATGCTTCCCGTCACCGCCGATGGCGTCAGGCTCTGGCATGGTTCGCGCCGACATTACTGCCCGCACAACCCCGATTATCACCGATACGCCACACGCATCGCCGCCCAACTAGCTGAACGCTATAAAGACCACCCCGCCTTGGTGATGTGGCATGTTGACAACGAATACGGCTGTCATGTCAGCGAATGCTACTGTGATATCTCTGCTGCCTCCTTCCGCGAGTGGCTCAAAAACCGTTATACCACGCTTGAAAAACTCAACTTTGCCTGGGGCACTGCCTTCTGGGGACAGGTTTACGGAGACTGGAACGAAATCAAACCCCCGCTCCGCACTCCCGCCCACGCCAATCCAACCCAGCAACTTGATTGGGCGCGGTTTAGTTCCAACTCATGGCTAGCCTGCTTTGACGAACAAAAGGTCATCTTAAAAAGAATCACTCCCAACCTGCCTGTCACCACTAATTTCATGGGCTTTTATAAAGGTGTCGATTATTTCAAATTCTCACCGCACGAGGATGTAGTCTCTCAGGATAGTTATCCCGATACCTATGAACCCGACTGGATGGTGAAGGCTGGCATGGCTTACGACTTGATTCGCTCGGTTGGTGTGCGCCATACCTGGCTGCTCATGGAGCAGGCCACCTCTCAGGTCAACTGGCGGCAGCGCAATGTCAACAAGCGACCCGGTGTCATGCGCCTGGGAAGTCTCCAGGCGGTGGCGCGCGGCGCGGACGGCATCATGTTTTTCCAGTGGCGCCAGTCGAAAGCGGGTGCGGAGAAACATCACAGTGGTATGCTGCCCCACACCGGTACCGATTCTCGGACCTGGCGCGAGATCAAAGCCCTGGGCAATGAATTACCTCTGCTCAACAGCCTTCTTTCCAGCCAGGTGCAGGCAGAAGTCGCCATTCTAATGGATTGGGAAAACTGGTGGGCGTTGGAACTGGATAGCAAGCCATCTAATGATCTGAAATTGCTTCCGCAGATTTATTTGTACTATAAGATGTTGTTTGAGCGCGGTATCACAGTAGATTTTGCCCACCCGGACACCAACCTTTTGTGCTACAAGCTAGTTGTCGCACCGACACTTTATCTCGTTAGCGACCACTCATCTGAGAATATCAACCGTTATGTTGAGAATGGCGGTACGCTGTTGATTTCCTTCTTTAGCGGAATCGTGGACGAGAACGAACATATCCGCTTGGGAGGCTACCCCGCCTCCTTCTGTGAAATGCTGGGATTGACTGTCGAAGAATATACCGCATATCCCAAAGGTCTTGCCAACACATTGCGCACTACTGACGGACGAACTTTCACCTGCTCCCTTTGGAGCGATGTGATCTGTGTCCACGGTTGTGAGGCGCTTGCCGTTTATGAAAGTGATTACTATGCCGGGCTGCCTGCCATCACCCGTCACAAGTATGGTAAAGGACTTGGCTATTATCTGGGAACAGAATTGGAATCAGCTGGCCTGGATTGGCTCCTCGGACTGGTCTGTGCCGAGGCAGGGATTATGCCCGTTTTGCCTCATCTCCCTGCTGGGGTGGAAGCCTTACGCCGTTCAAAGGAAGGGAAAAGCTGGTTGTTCCTGCTTAATCACACGGGCAGTAAAGTCCAGATTCCCATCGAAAATGCAGGGCGCGACTTGTTGACAGGCGAAGCAGTAAACAACTCTATCTCGATGGAAACCAACAGTGTAGTGGTATTAGAATTGGATAATAAGCTCACCCAGAAACACTGAGAATATTAGAAATACAAAAACTCCTTGTCATCCTGGTGAAAATTCTTGGTGATTTGATACAACCCATAAATAAGCGAACCATTTTCGTCGTCTTGCTTTTGCTTGCACTTGCCATTGGAGGTTACTTCGTGATCAAGGAAATTCTCCGCCCAAAAACTGTCCCGTCAGTGCTCAACCCTGGCTTTGAGCCCGACCTCTCCGGTTGGGTCAGCGCCGGGAAGGTAGAAGCGGACGGCCACTTCGGCACATCCTGTCTGACGCATGGCGCAGGAAAACTGGAAACCACACAAACCCTGACCCAAGTCTCAAATGGCTGGTATACGCTCAAAGTTTGGGTAAATTCCAGTGGCAAACAGAACCAAGCTTACATTGCTCTAAAAGACTGCAGCGGAGAGGAAACCCGTACCGCTGTGCCGATTTCCAGAAACGATTGGCTACATATCGTTGTTTCGGTAAAGATCACAAACCAGCAGTGCACTATTAGCCTTTACTCGGACAACGAGGGCGAGGCATGGGTCAATTTCGATGACATTGAGTTCGTTCCGGGGTGTGCAGCGCTTTCTGTGATGGGCGCAGACATCTCCAGCCTGAAAAAATCTGAGGACAAAGGCGGTGTCTATGCTGACGAGAACGGGGTGCAGGGCGATGCGCTTAAAATCCTGCATGACCATGGCTTGAATTATGCCCGCATCCGCGTTTGGGTCAATTCACCGGATGGTTATCATGGCAAAGCCCAACTGCTTGAGATGGCGAAGCGCCTCAAAGCCCAGAATATCAAACTGCTGGTGGATTTCCACTACGCCGACAGTTGGGCCGATCCCGGCAAGCAGCCCAAACCAGCCGCATGGGAGAATCTCGATTTCGAGGATCAAAAAAAAGCTCTCTACACCCATACCTTCGATACTTGCAACAGCCTGAAAGAACAGGGAACCCTGCCAGACATAGTGCAAATCGGCAACGAAATCAACAACGGGATGCTCTGGCCGGATGGTAAAAACGACAAAAGTTTCGATAACCTGGCTGCCCTGCTCAAAGAAGGCTATCGCGCTGTGAAGGATTGTTCACCTGACACGCTGGTTATGCTGCAACTGGCCGAAGGTGGCGCTAATAAAATGTTCCAGTGGTGGTTTGATAGCATCATCGCGCTTGACGTGCCCTTCGACCTGATTGGGGTTTCGTACTACCCTTACTGGCACGGAACGCTTGCCGATTTGCAGAACAACTTGAATGACATCGCCGTGCGTTACGAGAAGGACATCATCATCGTCGAAACGGCTTATGCCTTCACCCCGGACGACAACGACAACTACGAGAACATAATCCGCTTCCAGGAACAGCCCGGCTACCCCTTCACGCCTGAAGGCCAAGCCAAAATCCTGGCCGACATCATGACCATAACCCGCGCTATTCCAAACGGACGCGGCCTGGGTGTTTTCTGGTGGGATGCCACCTGGACAGCCGTTCCTGGCAATGGCTGGGACCCGTTCCGCCCTTCATCCGGGAATAATTGGGAAAACCAGGCGTTATTCGACTTCCAGAATCGTGCTCTTCCAGCAATGGAGTTGTTCGCAAAGCCGTAACTCTTCTCTCTCTTCCTTAGAAAGCCCTCCCCTGGCAAAAGGGGAGAGGCGAGGGCGAAAGCTCAAGGAGGCAAGATCGTTGGCCTCAAGCTGGCGCCTCGCAGCACGGTGGTTTTGAAAGGGAAGGAAAAGTGAAAATTACCATATTCATCCCCCGGCACGCTTCCAGGCAATTCGTCGCCTTGATCCTGGCATTTGTCGTGGTTAGCTGCACCGCTGCCCCTACCCAAACGTCCACACCATCGTCGTCACCCTCACCATCTCCCGCACCTGAAACCACTTTGTACAGTGGCACGGATGGCTACCCGTGGTGGAACGATACGGTGTTCTACGAGGTATTCGTCCGTTCATTCTACGATAGCAACGGCGACGGGATTGGGGACTTCAACGGCCTGACCGCAAAACTGGATTACCTGAACGATGGCGACCCGGATACGACCACCGACCTGGGTGTCACCGGCCTCTGGCTGATGCCGATCTTTCCCTCCCCCTCATATCACGGCTACGATGTGACCGATTACTTCGCGGTCAATCCGCAATACGGGACAATGGAAGACTTCAAGCGACTGCTGGATGAAGCGCACA
>Ga0315284_10011713_pt1 | contig 12491 bp, 12 predicted proteins | sample YL17G09_16_MG_FD_203696 | JGI IMG/M metagenome (GOLD analysis project Ga0315284, IMG submission 203696) | Sediment microbial communities from Yellowstone Lake, YNP, Wyoming, USA - YL17G09_16 | ecosystem: Environmental > Aquatic > Freshwater > Lake > Sediment | place: USA: Wyoming | collected... | reverse complement strand
TCATCATTAATAGGTTCCGCAAGCATCACCTGTTCGCCCGCCCTAAACGTACCTGCAAAAGCGAGTGTGGGCACAAGCAAAAGAACCGCAAGGAAGGAAAGGAATATTTTTTTCATGGGATTGGTTTTATTAAATAAATCGGGAGGGATTATAGCAGAAAAGAAAGAAGTTCGATATGATAAGCGCATGGGAAATCCGTTAACAAAAACCCGGCAAGGTGAACTTTGCGCGCTGGGGCAGGCGTTTTCGTACAGTTTTTTCCCTATTGCCGCGATTCTGGTTTATAGCCAATTGTCCCCTTTGTATACCGCGGCATTCAGCACGCTTGCCGCGGCCCTTTTTTTCGCGGCCCTTTTGACGCTCCAAAAAAAGTGGCATGAATTTAAAATCAAAAGCGCGCACATTAATATCCTTGTCGCCACCCTCATTATCGGCGTGGCGTTTTACGCTTTGATTTTTATCGGCATCCAAAAAACAACCGCTGGAAATGCAAGCATCATGTCTCTGATGGAAGTGTTCTTTTCCATGTTCATATTGAGGTTATGGAAAAAAGAATTCCTGACCAAGCCTCATATCCTGGGCGCTATCCTGATGGTTATGGGCGCCTCCATGGTCCTTTTTCAGGGCGGGCTCCAGATCAATTCGGGCAATGCGATCATCTTAGCCGCAACGGCACTCCCTCCTATTGGGAATTATTTTGCCCAAAAGGCCCGGCAACAAGTTAGCTCATTCATGATCATGTTTATAAGGAGCCTGATCAGCGGTGTCTTTCTGCTTTTGCTCGCCCGCGCTTTCAGTCCTTTCCCGTCCTCCTCGGAGCTGGCCCATTCTGTCATCTACATTGTTTTGATCGGGGTTATTTTTATGGGCCTTACCAAGATTTTTTGGCTCGAAGCCATTCATCGGATTCCCATCACAAAAGCGATCGCGCTGGAATCAGTCGGTCCCTTATTCACCATGACCTTCGCCTATTTTATCCTCCATGAAATCCCAGCGGCTTGGCAGATGCTTGGCATCCTTCCCATTTTCGCCGGCATCTGGCTTTTGACGGATTTCAAGCCGACGTTGCGCTGGAAAGGAAGCTCAAGTAAAATGCCGACGATGGGCAAGTGGTGGAATTGGTAGACACGTAGCGTTCAGGGCGCTATGGGAATCACTCCCGTGGAGGTTCAAGTCCTCTCTTGCCCACCATTAAACATGATCCGAAAGCTGACTGAAAAGGACAGGCGCGCCGTTATTGATTTTGCCTATCGCCGAGAAAAGGAAAACCTTTTTGTGCTGGGCAGTTTTCAGCGGTACAAAAAGCCATTCGCGGCCAATTATCTCGCGGGGGCTTTCCGCGGGAAAAACCTTACCGGCCTGGCGATTTTTTTTAAGGTGTATGAGAGCTTTGTGGTAAATTCCTACCACAAAAACGACATCGCTGATTTGGTGGACCATGTAGTGAAGGCGGGAGCCAAAATCATGCATGTACCCTGTTTCAAAAAATACGGGGATGCCATCATCCGAAGGCTGACAAAACATCATTTTAAGCCCAAATGCGTCCGCGACAGCCTTGTTTTTATATTGGATAAAAAGGATTTCCATGATTTCTCCGATAGGCCAGCAGCAGTGGCGAAAAGATCAGATGTCGGCGAACTGGCGACCATCCATTTCCCCGGCAAACCGCGCTCATGGGGAAAACGGATCGATTATAAGAACACTTTTGTCTACCGCCGGGACGGCAAAATCATTTCAACGGCCAATGTCCACGGCGCGTCAAAGAACTATTTCCAGATCGGCGGCGTGCACACCTTGGAAAAATACCGCAATCAGGGATTCGCCAAAAAGGTGATCAGCGGGCTATGCAGGCATTATTTCAGAAAAGGGAAGAAATACGCTCTGCTTTTCATGGACAAGAACAACAAGCCTGCTAACAAGGTTTATCGGAAAATCGGTTTTAAACCAAAAGACAAATTTGTATTAGCCGAGTATTGATTTTTTCGGGGCATTATTGGAACATGGAGTTACGCTTTGCCCGGGTGGTGGAATTGGTAGACACGCTGGCCCTAGGAGCCAGTGCCGAAAAGCTTAGAGGTTCGAGTCCTCTCCCGGGCACCATATTTTAATCAATAGCATGAGTTTATCCAAAAGCGTCTTAAGATGGGCCTTCTATGACTTTGCGAATTCCAGCTATGTTCTCATTTATCAGGCTTTTTTGCTGCCAGTTTATTTTTCAACGGTCCTTCTTTCAAAAGGTTATAGCCTAAGCGCGTGGGGGATGGCGAATGGAATATCAACCCTCTTGGGAGTTATTCTCGCGATTTTGATGGGAAAAAGAGCCGATAGGCACAGCCGCTTAAAAATTTTTAAAGAAACCATTTTGGCCTGTTTTTTAGGGATGGTGGCCCTTTCTCTGTCTACCATCGGACTCGAACACTATATTTTATATATCTATATTTTTACCAACTCGCTTTTCATCGCCTCTTTGTCGCTTTCGGATTCCATTTTGCCGCATATTACTGAAAAGAAAGACGTTTATGAATCGAGCGGATTTGCCTGGGGATTCGGATACATCGGGGGTATCGTGAGTTTGACGGTCGTCATTATTTTGCAGAGGTTATTTTCGGAATATTCGCCGGCTGTATTTTTAAGTGTCGCCCTCTTTTATTTGTTATTCTCGCTTTACGCCTTAAACGGGCTAAAAGAGGCCTCTTTGAATGAGCCGCCCCCTCCGCAAAAAATCGAACTCATCACCCGCAAGCAGAAATCCTGGTTGCTCCTTGGTTATTGGCTGATCAGCGAAAGCATTACGGTCGCCATTCTGTTTTTTACTATTTTTTGCTCAAAAGAAGTCGGATTTTCTAATTTAAAAATCGGCATTATTCTTTTGCTGATGCAAATCATTGGTTTCCCGGCCACTTGGTTCGGCGGATGGCTCACTAAAAAAATCAGCCCCCTCTTCCTTTTAGGGGTGACGATAGGGATGTGGATTGCTTTGATTGTGATCATCATTAGTTCTCCGGGTCTATTCGGTGTAATATCGATAATTCTGCTGGCCGGATTGGCCGTAGGCAATAGCCAGTCCATTCTCCGCGCCCAATACTCCACCTTAATCCACAAAAGCGAATCCGGCCTTCAGTTTGGCATTTATGCCTTTATTTCTCAGGCGGCGGTTTCCATCGGTCCTATTCTGTATGGATTAGCAAGCGACGCCTTAAAAAGCCAAAAAATTCCCATGATGATTCTGATCGGATTGATGATAGCTGGTTTTTTATTGATTTGGAGAGTCATAACAAATCTCCGATCTCCAATCTAAAGTCTACAATCGTTCTTTCTCTGCCTCTTTTTGTATAATTTGGTTCAGCGTTATGTCCTCCGATTCCAGTAAATCCGTGAACAGGATTCCGTTGATATGATCGATTTCATGCTGGATGATGCGGGCGTTAAAGTCGGCAAGTTTCATCGTCCGTTCTTCGCCCTTGGCCGTCTTATATTTCACCGTGATTTCCTTAAATCGCCGCACATAGCCCCACTGGCCGGGGAGGCTAAGGCACCCCTCTTCGCCCACGACCGTATCGTCCGAATGCGCGGTGATTTCAGGGTTGATCATCGGAACGATCGTTTTTTGGTTGAACAAAGTGACAATAATCCGCTCATTTTTGCCCACTTGCGGCGCGGCCAGGCCCACCCCTTTTTCAGCCATCATGGTTTCCTCCATTTTCTTGATGAACTTGAGGGTGTCTTTGGTGATGGCTTTGACCGGCTTGGATTTTTTGCGGAGGATTTTGTTTTCCGTGCCGGTTTCTATTTTCAGGGACATAGGATGAGATTAGCTTTTTGATTGTAGCAGATACGCCTCAATGAACATGTCCAAATCGCCGTCCATCACTTGGTGTACCTGGCTTGTCTCCGCTTTCGTGCGGTGGTCTTTCACCATGGTGTAGGGCTGGAAAGTATAGGAACGGATCTGGTTGCTCCAGGCGGCTTCCTTGTGTTCGCCTTTCAGCTCCTCAAGTCTTTCCTTATGCTCCTGCTGCATCAGGTGAATGAGCTTGGATTTTAAGACGGCCATGGCGCGGGCGCGGTTTTGGATTTGGGAGCGTTCGTTCTGGCAGGCCACCACGATCCCTGTGGGCAAGTGGGTGATGCGCACGGCCGAATCCGTCTTGTTCACGTGTTGTCCGCCCGCGCCGCTGCTTCTGTACGTATCCACGCGCAGGTCTTTTGGATCAATTTCCACACCTTCGTCTTCGTGGATTACGGGCAAAACTTCAACAAGCGCGAACGATGTTTGGCGCAGGTTTTTGGCGTTGAAAGGGGAGAGACGCACCAGCCGATGCACGCCGTGCTCTGCTTTAAGGTAGCCGTAAGCCATCAGCCCGCTCACTTCAATCGTCGCGCTTTTGATGCCGGCTTCGGAGGCAACGGTTTTTTCGGTAATTGTCGTTTTCCAGCCTTTCTTTTCGGCAAAGCGCAGATACATGCGAAGGAGCATCTCCGTCCAGTCCTGCGCGTCCACGCCGCCCGTGCCGGAAGAGAGGATTAAAATGGCGTCGTTTTTGTCGTACGGGCCGTTCAAAACCAGTTCGATGTGGGCTTTTTGAAAGGTAATTTCTAGGTCAGCGGCCTCTTTTTCTAGATCCGCGTGCTCTTCCTCGTTTTCTTCGCTCACCATACCCGAAAGTTCCTCCAGGTCGTCCCGGCGCTTTTTGATGGCATTCCAACGGTCCGAAAGCTGGGTCCAGTATTTGAGTTCCTTCAAAATAGCCTCCGCTTTTTTGGGGTTATCCCAAAGGCCGGTGGCAACCGATTCGCCCTCCGCCTCCATCTTTTTTTCATCAATTTTCAGCCCCTCAAAGATAACGGAGGTCTTTGTCGATCCTATCGAGCAGGGGTTTGAGGTTCATCTTGGACACTCCGTGTTAAAAAATACGTGTAACGTGTGCAGTGTAACGTGTACGATTAACAACAATCTAAATCAATTCGTACACTTTACACGTTACACACTACACGAAATTGTTTTTAACATCATTTTTAAGAAAAGGCAAACAAAGAGCATTGATTATGAGAGTAAAAAGTGCTATAATTAAAGGATTTAAAAAACATAAATATGACTGCCACTCAAACAGGAGCAAACCCTAACCTAAAAGAGCAAGTCGGCAAACTTGAGGGCGACATCAAAACGGCGTTCAAGGAAGAACGCTATGCGGATGTGAAAGCACTGGCCATAAAACTGGCCACGCTCGACCCGAAAAACCACGTTGTCACGTTGCTTCTTGAAAAGGTCGTAAAAGCCGAACAGGAAGCCAAGGCGTTGGCCAAGGAAAAAAAGGTCGCCGATTACGAGACGATGCTTTCCAAGCTCTTCAAGGAAGGCAAGCTCCAGGAGGCCCGTTCTTTGGCTGTGGAACTTAAGAACTTCGCTCCCGAAAGCAAATCGCCCGCCAAATGGTCCGCGAAAATCGATGAGGCCGAAGCTGAAGCCAAGAAAAAAGCCAACGCCGATAAAATCAAGGCCGTGGAGCAGGGGATCGAAAAGGCGTTCAAGGAAAAGCGTTTCGATGAAGTGAAGGCTCTCGCCGCCAAAATGATGGAAATGGACCCCAGGAACAAATTGACTACCAAAATTGTCGGAAAAATCGAGGAAGCCAAGGCAGAAGCCGAAAAGCAGGCAAAAAGGGAGAAAGTCGAAGGCCTTGAAAAGACGCTGAAGCAGACGTTTAACGACAATAAATTCGAGGACGTCCGTAAGATCGCCGCGAAAATTCAGGAAACCGACAAGGAAAACAGCGCCGCCAAAAAATATGTCGGTTGCATTGCCGAAGCGGAAAAAGAACTCCAGCGCGAAAGGAACGCCGAAAAGATCAACGCCCTCCAGGACCAGATCAAGCAGGCGTTCAAGGAATTGCGGTTCATGGAACTCAGGCAAACGGCTACCAAGCTCCTCGAAATCGACAAGGAAAATTCATTCGCCAAAAGCTATTTGAAAAAAGTGGAGATCATCGAACTGAAGGCCAAGGGCCAGTACGTTGGCTTTTGGGATAAAGTCACCGCGTGGTTCAAGAAACCGGCCAAAGAAGCCAAACCGGCACCGGTTATGTCCGTTACCCCGGTAGCCGCGGCCCCCAAGGCTGTTACCGTTACTCCGGCTCCCGTGCTCCATGTTACGGCGCCTGCAGCTCCTGTTGCCGTTACCGCTCCTGCCCCGACTCCTGCCCCGGCTCCCTCTCCCCTGAAGATTGCCCCCACTCCCGCCCCCGCTCCCGTAGCGGCGAAACCCGCTGAAAAACCGGTTGTGGAAGGCGGCAATGTGTTCACCAAACTTTTCGGCAAGAAAGAGGAAGTGCGTCCTGTGGAAAAGCCCACCAAATCCATCATTGATACTATCGTGGCCAAGACACCCGAAAAGGCTGCGGTCAAGAAAGTCGAAGAAAAACCCAATGAGGGTGTTGGCTTCCTTGTTTTCAGCCGCGCCTTCCTGCAATTTGCCGTCGTTTTCGTCCTGATTTCGGCCGGATTCTTCTATGTCGAGAACATGGACGCGGACAACCGCGTGCTCGGGCTTGTTGGAGTGGGCGACAATTACGCCAGCCGGCTGCACGCCGCCGCTCAGGAACTAGATGCCAAAAAGGCTGAAGAGGAAAAGCTCAACCGGGAAGACAAAAAATACCAAGCGGGTTACAACAACCAATATGAGCAAACCGTGAAAAAGATCATCGAAGGCCGTATGAATTGGCCGGATATCCTGGGCAAGATCAATGAGGTTACCAATGTCGTTTACGAACGCAACGAAGTTTCCCAGTACGTCAAATACAATAATTATTCGTTCGATGCCGAAAAGGGCACGATCACGGTAAGCGGGACTCTGCAGGACCCTCTTGGCAAAAACCTGACGAAAATGCTCGAACTCGAAGAAGCTTTCCGTTACTACCCGAAAGACAAGAGCAATCCTGAAGACGTCCGCAAACCTTATTTCTACGACTTCAAGGAATTTAAAAGCCTTAGCAAAACTTACGACCAAAAGAGCGGAAAGTTCACTTCCAATTTCCAGCTTTCTTTTGCCCTCCATGAGCCCGCGACAGGCGCCACCCCCTAATCCCTAACCCCTAACCCCTAACCCTTTAATCCTTTCAATCCCATGTCCACTTTAACCGCTTTTGTATCTCCGGCCTCGCAGGCTGCCTCCAATATTTTTGCCACTCCCCTGACCGGCGGAAAAGCGCTGGAGCAAAAACGTTTGGAAGAAATCCGCAGGCAAAACCTTAAGAAAGGATACGTTTATCTCGGCATCGCCGCAGCCATTCTCGCTGCCTATTCGGTCCTCTTTTTCTATCCGCAGCTCAAAACTTTCCTGGATATGCCCACAACTTTGGCGGCCTACCAAAATAAGATCACCGAATATGACAATGTGACCCTCCCCAGCCTGACGAAGCAAAGGGAAATGCACAAGGCGGCTTACGATACAGATTTCGCGCAGGTGGAAGATGCCCTGAACAAGGTTTTTCCTGCCCAAGCGGACAAGCTGGAAATTGTGAAGAACCTTGAAAATTTTGCGACCGCCCTCAATGCCAAAAACCCCCCCTTTGAATTCAACTCCATCACCTTTGGCGAACCGGTGGCGGGTGACGGTTATACAATCCTTCCGGTTTCCACCTCGATTCATTCCAGCAGGGAAAATTTCGACCGTTTTTTACAGCTGGTCAACCTTTCGGGAAAAATCGAGAGCGAAATTAAAGTCCGCCTGATGGAAGTTTCCAATATCAATATCCGGTACCGTGGGGTGGATGCCCAGACCGGAAAAGATCAGGGCGTTGATTTTACCGTTAAGCTAAATGCCTATTCCCGGTCTTAAAAGGGAAATAAATAAATGCCTGAACCCGTTTATATGAAATCACAGGCAGGTCAAGCGGTCATGGAGCCGCCCGCCAAAGAGGTTCCCCAAGAACCCAAACCCGTTGAAAAACCGGGAAACGGCGGCATGGTCCAATCGCAAATGATGCAAAACGCGATCCTTGCGGGGAATATCCCCCAGATTGTGCTGTACACCATTTCCAACGCGCTCCATATGGGCAGTTCCGATATCCATATCGAACCGGAAGAAAAGACCGTGCGCATCCGTTTCCGCGTGGACGGCGTGCTCCGGCACATCGTCGAATACCCCCTTAACATCCATCCCGCCGTCATTTCGCGCATTAAGATCATGTCGAACCTGAAGATCGACGAGCAGCGCATCCCCCAGGACGGCCGCACGCAGGTGACCACGGAAGACCAGCGCAACATCGATCTCCGTGTTTCTTCCCTGCCCACCGTGAACGGCGAAAAAATTTGTATGCGCTTGCAGGATAAGACAAAACACATCCCCGACCTTCCGCTTCTCGGCATTTTCGGCACAAATATGGAAAAGATGGAACGTTTCATCAAACTGCCGAACGGGATCATCCTTGTTACCGGGCCCACCGGTTCCGGAAAGACGAACACCCTGTATTCCACCTTAAACCGCCTGAACCAAATCGGCGTGAACATCATGACGTTCGAGGATCCCGTGGAATATCAGATGGACGGCCTCAATCAAAGCCAGATGCGTCCGGAAATCGATTACAGTTTCGCGACAGGCTTAAGGACGGCTCTGCGCCAAGACCCCGATATCATCATGGTCGGTGAAATCCGTGACCAGGAAACCATCGAGATCGCCATTCGCGCGGCTCTCACCGGTCACCTCGTTCTTTCCACCATCCATACGAACAGCGCGGTCGGAACGCTCACCCGTATCCTCGACATGGGCACCAAACCCTTCCTTATCACTTCCTCCATCCGCGGTATTATCGCCCAACGCCTGGTGCGCCGCGTTTGCAAGGATTGCAAGGAAGCTTACACGCCTGCCCCCGCCGTCATCCAGGAATTCAAGAACGAACTCAAGGGAATTTCTGAAAAAGATCTCGACCCCCAATTGCTTGAAGACATCCAGCTTTACCGCGGCAAGGGGTGCGCCACCTGCAACGGCTTGGGCTACAAAGGCCGTATCGGTGTTTTCGAAATCCTGGAAATGGACCGCGAGGTTTCCCAGCTCGTCCTTGAAAACGCCCCCGATACCGACATGATGGTCGCTGCCAAAAAAAACGGCATGGTCAGCCTGAAGCAGGACGGCTTCATCCGTTGCCTGAAGGGCGAAACCACCATGGAAGAAGTATTTAGAATTAGCCAATAATCATGCCTACAACCCAACTCCACATCGGCTCCGCCGCGCCCCTAGAAATGGTAAAACCCAGGGAAATGGCGCCGGAATCAAAACGCCACATGGGAATCATGGACAAGATCAACGATTATGTGGCGAATTTCACTCCCGTCAAAAGTTCTGACCTTGTCAGTTTCTTCCGCCTCCTTGCCACCATGATCAACGCGGGCATTTCCATCGTCAAAGGCCTGCAGATTTTGGAAGACCAGATTGAAAACCTGCATTTCAAGAAAATCATCCGCGATATCGTTTTCCGCATTGAAAGCGGAAACAGCTTTTCAGAAGCCCTTGCCTCCTATCCCAAATATTTCAACGACGCCCAGGTAGGCATGGTGGAAATGGGCGAAGCCACCGGCCGCCTTAACCAAACCCTCCTGCAGATCGCCGTAGAGACGGAAAAAAGCGCGTCCCTCACTTCCAAAATCAAGGGCGCCATGATCTATCCCGTCGTCGTCATCTTCATCATGCTCGGCGCTGGCTTTGCCGTCATGACCTTCGTGATGCCGAAAATCAAGGAAATGTTCACAAGCCTGGGGGGCGAACTTCCCGCCATGACCACTTTCCTTATTAATGTCAGCGACTTTATGGTGGGCAGCACTATGGGTTTGCCCAACGCCCTTTGGGTGATTGTCATTATTGTCGCCCTTGTTTTCGCGTTCCTCTGGTGGAAAAAGACCGCGGCCGGCCGCATCCTTTGGGGGCATGCCGTTCTCCATATTCCCGTTTTCGGCAAACTTTCCCAGAAAGTCGCCATCGCCCGCTTTTGCAGGAGTTTGAGCACGCTTATCAACAGCGGAGTCTCCATCATCAAAGCCCTCCGCATCACCGCCGGCAGCGTGGGCAACGCCGTTTACGAAAAACGCATCAACGCGATAGCCGATGACGTGAAGCAGGGCATCACGATGGGCGAAAATATGAAAGACGACAAGCTCTTCCCCAACATGGTTGTCGGCATGATCTCCGTTGCCGAGCAAACCGCCCAGATTGATATCATCACCGGCCGCATAGCCGATTATTATGAAGAGGAAGTGAGCGACATGGTCAAAAGCCTCTCCGCCCTCATTGAACCTCTTATCATCGTCGTCCTCGGTCTGGCCGTCGGGTTCCTGGTTATTTCGGTCATGTTGCCGATTTTGCAATCATCCGACCTGGCTTCTTCCGCCGCCTAATAAATAAGGTGAAAGAAGGGGTAAAAGGGTTTTTTGTTGTATACAAAATTTCCTCTTGCACACAAAATTTGTACATGTTAAACTCCCTATGTAATATCTATTAAAACAAAAACAAAATGAAAGACCAATCTATTGTGAAGGCCTTCCGCCATGGCTTCACGCTCATCGAGCTGATGATCGTCATCGTGATCCTCGGCATTTTGATGGGCACCATTTTGCCGCGCTTAACAGGCGCCCAGGCCCGCGCCCGCGACACGGGCAGAATCGCAGACCTTAATAGCATCTCCCAAGCCTTGGAGACGTATTTTAATGATAATGGGAAATATCCGGGGGCTACTGGCACAGGATATTGCCTGACAGGAACTGCCGCAGGGCATCCCGCAACTCTCTTGGCGGCTTATTTAAAAGGCAATACGATTCCCACTCCGCCTTCAGCAAAACAACAAACAGGGTTGACGACTACTGCCGCCGCCGGCAGCAATGAAGCAACCCCTGTATGTGTTGGCGCTTACCTATATATCCCTTTAATGAGTCGTGGGCTTAATAGCAATGGCTACGCGATCCTTTCGGATGTAGAAACGTGGCAAAACGGAAATGTCGATTTAACAACAGCATTAGCACTTGCTACCACTACTCAAAATTCCGATTGGTCGACACGTGTTGCTAAACTCACAGCAGCACCTATCGGTGGAGATCTCGCTTCTATATATATGATTCTTAACTAAACAATTTAATTCCTTAATCTTAATCGGAAATGCAAAAAAATATATTTAAAAAAGGCTTCACGCTCATCGAACTGATGATCGTCATCGTGATCCTCGGCATTTTGATGGGCACCATTTTGCCGCGCTTAACAGGCGCCCAGGCCCGCGCCCGCGATACGGCTCGCATGGCCGACCTTAATTCCATCACCCAGGCTTTGGAAACCTATTATGATGACAATGGCGTATATCCTGCTCCAACTGCGAATACTGATCGTTGCCTTGGGGATGCTTCTAATGTAACCATTGCCCTTAAAGGTTATTTGAAAGGAAGCACATTGCCAAAGCCGCCTTCTGGCGAACAGACTACGACTGTAAATGGAAATAGCACATGTCTCGGCGGTTATCTTTACATTCCTTTATCTAGCGGAGGGTTAGCAAATAATGGATATGCTGTTGCTTCGGATGTTGAAGTCGCACAAAATGCGAATGTGGTTACAACTAAAGCGGCTGTTGCAGCCTTTTTGACAACAGGTACTGAAACCAGTACATCGTTTGGATCAGCCATTACAGAAACCGCGAAATTAACGGGCGCGGATAAAGTTGCTAGTGAAACAGCGGCTCAAAGCGGTACAGCACTTAGTACTGTATACATGATTGTGAAATAAACCCTAACCTAAGCAGTCCTAACAAAAACCCTTCCATCTGGAAGGGTTTTTTTGTGGGTCGATTTAAGCTTCTTCTTTTTTCTTCCTCGCCCTCTTGGGCTTGGCGGGCTTTTCGCCCTCTTTCTTAGCTTCTTCCGCAGGCGCAGGCAGTTCTTTCGGTTCTTCGGCGGCTGGCAGTTCCAGTTCCGAAGCTTCGGGCGGGGCGGGAAGTTCGGTGGAAGGATCAATCAGAACTTCGGGTGTGGCGGCGCCTTCTTCAGTTTTAATAGACTTTTCCGCCTCGGCAAGCAGCGCGTCCGCGCTTATGGCGGCAAGATCGGCGTCGTCCACGCGGCGGGTCGTTTCGGTAAGCTCGCCCAGTTTCGCCTGGAAGGCGGGAAGCTGTTCGAGGTTGTAAAGGTCGAGTTCGTAACCGGTAAGGTCGGAAGCGAGACGCACGTTCTGGCCCTTTTTGCCGATGGCCATCGGGCGTTCGGCTTCCTCCACAAACACGGCGGCGCGCCTGCGCACACGCGGGTCTTCGCCGGCGTTTACTATAACCACCTCGGCGATCTTGGCGGGCTGCAGGGAGGTCGCGATGAATTCCTTGGGATCCTGGCTCCATTCGATGATATCCACGCGCTCATTGTTAAGCTCGTTCATCACCGACTGGATGCGCACGCCTTTTTGCCCGATACAGGCGCCCACGGGATCGATCTTATCGTTTTCCGCCCAAACGGCCACCTTGCTGCGGACGCCG
>Ga0315284_10011711_pt1 | contig 12493 bp, 10 predicted proteins | sample YL17G09_16_MG_FD_203696 | JGI IMG/M metagenome (GOLD analysis project Ga0315284, IMG submission 203696) | Sediment microbial communities from Yellowstone Lake, YNP, Wyoming, USA - YL17G09_16 | ecosystem: Environmental > Aquatic > Freshwater > Lake > Sediment | place: USA: Wyoming | collected... | reverse complement strand
ACCTGTAGTTGTTCGACCTCGGCCGTTGCCGGCGCAGCCTGGGCCGTGGCCAGCACGCAGAACAGGAACGCAAGCAGACTCAGACAGCGTATCATGTCGCCTCCTATACTATGTTGCAGTTTGCGTGCGGCCAGACTACCGCATGCCCCCCGGAAGTCAAGCCTCGCGGCGGGACGTCCCCTGCCTTGACACGTGGCCTTCGCGCGATAAGCTAGGCCGAAACCCGGTCTGCAATACTGGAGGCACCTTGAGAACCCGCGCCCTGTCTTTGCGTGCCGCACCGACAATCGCGGCCGCCGCCCTGTTCCTCGCCGCTTGCTCCGGGCCCCGGCCCGACCTTGGCTTCCCGGGCTACGTGGTCTCCGGCACCCGGACCGGAAGCGAGCCACGCGGTGTCGTGCTGACACCCGACGATGAGCACCTGTACCTGACGCACTGCAGCAGTTCCGGCTACGTCTACTACATGAGAACCTCTGACCTGTCGGTCGAGGACAGCATGTTCATTGCTGGGAGTCCTTACGGAGCGACGCTCACTCCGGGCGGGGATTATCTCTACCTAGCCTGTACCTACGGAGAAGGCGTGGCCGTGCTGCGCACAAGCGACAACAGCCTCCGCGAGGTGATTCCGGTGGGCCACCAGCCAAACCGGGTGTTGGCAGCTCCCGATGGAAGGCACGTCTACGTTGGATATGCAGGCGGCCCGGTCACGGTCATCAGTACGGACTCAAACCGGGTGATGGACTCAATCGATGTCCGGGGAGGAAACTGGGGCATGGACTTCTCGCCCGATGGCCAGTACCTCTATGTCTGCTCTGAGAACGACAATTCTCTGGCCATTGTTCACCGCTTCAAACACCTGGTGGTCGCTCGGGTTGGCGCGCTGCACGGTGCATACGACGTGGTGGCAATGCCTGGCGGCCGCTACGTCTACGTCTCCTGCCCGGGTCTAGAGTGCGTCATCTGCGTCGACATTACCGAAGGACGAATCGTCGCGTACATACCACTACAAGGCGCTCCTTATTGCATGGCCGCGCTGCCTGACGGCGAGTACATCTACGCCGCGGTCGGCGGTGACAACGCTCAGGGTGTTGCGGTCATCCGCACTTCTGATAACACGGTGGTGCACCGCATCCCAATTGATGGCTGGCCAACCTGCATGGCCGTCACATCGGCCGGCGACAGAATCTACGTCGTCACGTATCCGAGTGGACTGCTGGTCATTGGATACTAGCCGGGCGGTTCTCAGCCGCGCCACGCACGAGTTACCAGTGGTTCAACGGACACTAAACAGGATTCACATGCAGGACAAGGTTGGTCCATCCGGGTTCCGCCCGCGCAGTTGACTTCCCGCGCCTGGCGGCCTAAGCTTGCTGTGACGCGAAAAGAGCTAGGTGATGTGATCCTGAGATGTCTTCGAGCAAAGGTTTCAGTTCTCGCCCGAGCATCGGCTGTAGCGGCGTTGGCCCTGATGGCAGTCGGCTGCGGCAGCACAACGCGGCATGAGACGCCGACACCTCCACGCAGTAACATGCCGATGACCGATTCCGCTGCCGGTTCCGCAAAGACAGTTGTCGTGCGTCTCGCCGGCCCGGACGGGATGCCGAAGGTGCCTGAGGCCGTGCCCAAGGTTGTGAAGTCCGATGCGGAGTGGAAGCGGCTGCTCACTCCCGAGCAGTACCGGGTTGCGCGCGGCAGGGGAACCGAACCGGCATTCTGTGGCGGATTGCTTGCGAACAAAGAGCAGGGCGTCTACAGTTGCGTGTGCTGCAGCCTGCCCCTGTTCTCGTCCAAGGCGAAGTTCGAGTCCGGCACCGGCTGGCCGAGCTTCTTTGCGCCGTTTGCAGCGGAGAACATCATCGAGCGCAAGGACCGAAGCCTCGGCATGGCGCGGACCGAGATTCTCTGCGTGCGCTGCGATGCGCACCTGGGACACGTGTTCCCGGACGGGCCGCCGCCGACCGGGCTGCGCTACTGCCTCAACTCCGCCGCACTGTACTTCACGCCGTTCACTGCACTCAAGTAGCCCGGCCCGGGACTCACAGTCGAAACAGCCGTCCCTTCGCGAATCCCGAGATAGGAGTTTGCCACCAAGACACGAAGACATGAAGTCGGGTGCGGCCGGAATTGTCCGTCTATGCTTGGTGTTCTTGGTGTCTTTGTGGTTCAATTCCGGTTTCCGGGTCCCTCTCGCGCATTTGACAAGCGGGGCGGGGAGCCTAACATTTGAGCATGACTAGTCGTGAGATGCGGAGTCTGGCCGTTGTCCTGATTGCGGCGCTGGGGTTGGTTGTGTCAGGGTGTCTGAAGAACGCTAACCCGGATACGCCGCCACCGCCGGACGGCACGGTGATGAGCAAAGTCGGAATCGACTGTCCGTTCAAGGTCACGGCGAGCGACCCGGATTTCCATCGCGTGTCGGTCCGAATCGACTGGGACGACGGGCATACTTCGGACTGGACTGAGTTGTTCCGGTCCGGTGACACGACTACGCTGGGGTATGCCTGGCCAGTACCCGGCGACTTCAGGATTTCGGTTCAGGCTCGGGACGAAAAGGGGGCAGTCTCGGCCTGGTCAAACTGGCACGCGATTGCCATCGCGGATACCGCTAACCTGGCACCGGGAATTCCATTGGTGCCGGACGGGCCGGACACCGGGTACGTTGACTCGACGTATGAGTTCTGGACCGCGGGCGGGGACCCGAACGGCGACCGTATCCTGCTCCAGTTCGACTGGGGCGACGGCGATACGTCGGCCTGGAGTGCCCTCGTTCCGGAGAGCACCCATATCACCATGTCCCATTTGTGGGCGGTTGCCGGAGAGTATTCGGTGCGGGCACGGGCAAAGGACGAGAAGGGCCTGATGTCGGACTGGTCCGGCGTCCACATTATGGTTGTCATTGAGGACACGGTGAACGTGCCACCGGGTATTCCCCTTGTGCCGGCCGGGCCGGATACCGGGTACGTTGATTCGACGTACGAGTTCTCGACCGCGGGTGGGGACCCGAACGGCGACAGTATCGTGTTTCAGTTCGACTGGGGCAACGGCGATACGTCTGGATGGAGTGCCACGGTGTCGGAGAGCGCGGTGGTCTCGATGTCCCACGCTTGGGACAGCGCCGGCCAGTACTCGGTGCGGGCCAGGGCAAAGGACGAGAAGGGGCTGATGTCGGACTGGTCCAACGCTCATCTCTTGACTTTCAAGAACTCCCTCTGGACTCGGTTGCGGTTGGTCGGCCAGCCGGTGCTCGCCGTGGACAGCTCAGGTTTCCTCATCCATATTGCGAACGACGGGACGGTGGAGGATACGGTCAACTGGATTCTGTTCAAACAGTCGCCGGACTCGGCATACATGAGGACGTTCTGGGTTAGGGGAACCCTTTATCCAATTGCGGCCGGACAACCGGGCATGGGTCAGGGCGACACAGTGGACATCTTCACGCCGTTCGTGGTTCAGCCGAACATGTCGGAACAGGTTGAGTTGATGTTCATGGACTTCTACATCGATATCCCCGGCGACTCAGCGCGGGCCCATGTCGACGGCGACACGTTTCGCTTTCGCTTCAGTGACGGCTCTGAGATAACGGCCATGCCGTAGCAATCTTCCACGTCTGGGGCAGCGCCGGTGAGTACTCGGTGCGGGCTAGGGCTTGGGACGAGAAGGACCTGATGTCGGGCTGGTCCGAAGCCAACTTCCTGATGCCCAAGGATTCCCTCAAGGAGAGCAATAGCAGATTCCATCGACAAGGCACGGCATGGAACCGCGCCGGCCTTTCTCTCCGTTCCGCACACCGCACCACGCGCAAGACTTCTCCTGCATTGCCGTGCAGGAAGGAGATGATTCTAGCGGTGTCCTGAGCAGCCGGTCGACTGAAACTGCTTGACAGAACGCGCCAACAGATATACAATACAAACGATTGTTTGAAACAAACGTATGATTATCTGCGTCATAGACATTGAGAGATGTTGATGTGAATCCTGAACACGCCGAGGCCAAGCAGAGGCTGTTTGACGCAGCCGTATCTCTTTTCGCGAGAAAGGGTTACGCGGCAGTGGGCGTACGTGAAATCGCCGCCGCGGCAGGAGTCAACCTGTCGATGGTGTCGTACTACTACGGCGGTAAGGCGAGTCTGCTCGCGGCCATCGTCAACGAGGCCAATACGCGTTGCGCAAAGATGCTGGCCGATGCCGGCGACGATTCGACCCCGGCTGAACAGCACGTCCGGAACATGACGCGCGGAATCGTTCGTTTCTTCCGCGAGAACACCGAGCTCGGGCTGGTGGGTTTTGACAACTTCCCGCCCGCCGATGACCCGGACACAGTCGCGCTCAGGATCAAGTGGGCGGACGAGATTGGCGCTCGGCTGACCGGTCTCTACCGGAAGCTGGGCCTTGACGTCAACGACCCGGTTCAGATGGGCGTGGTCATGCACTCCCTGCCGATGACGGTGATGACCTTCTTCGAGAGCATCTTCGCGGTTGAGCAGAGCGGGGCGCACGACCGGGTGGCCGCTGCGCACCAGCTCGACGATGCGTTCTTCGAGCATTACGCCGAGCACTTGGCCGAGCTCTTCCTGTACGGCGTGACCGGGATGACGGCGATGAGCCGGGAGCGGGCAGATGCAGGCCGATCCCGAAGCTCGAAGTCAGAGGCTCGAATCAAGCCCGAGTGACCCGACTGTGAGATTCCTGACACTTGCCTGTTGCGCGACACTGGTCACTGCGCTAGCCTGCGGCACCGCAGCCGGGCAGACGTTTGACTTCAACGGCCGGGCGTCGGGTTGGCTGGGCGCGAGCTGGGATACTTCGTTCCTCGGCCAGGCCGGGCTGCGCTACCTGCCCGAGGCACGGTTCTCCGCTCCAGTCGGCGGGCAGTTCACCTTCGACGCCGAGGCGTCGGTCAACGGTTTCGTGTCTGCCAATGCCCGTACATTCGACCGGCCCGAAGTTGAGGCTCGACTCAAGCCGTACCGCGGGTTCGTCCGGGTGTCGTCGCCGCAGTTCGAGGCACGGGCCGGCTTGCAGAAAGTCAACTTCGGTTCGGCGATGCTCCTGCGGCCGCTGATGTGGTTTGACCGGGTGGACCCGCGCGACCCGCTTGAGTTGACCGACGGCGTCTACGGCCTGCTCGCGCGCTACTGCTTCCAGAACAACGCCAACGTCTGGGCGTGGGGACTCATCGGCAACTCGTCACCAAAGGGATGGGAGACAATCGGCACCGACGACCGCTGGAAGCCGGAGTTCGGCGGCCGAGCGCAGTTGCCTGTCCCACGCGGGGAGGTCGCTGCGACGTATCATCACCGGAGCGTGCATCGAGAGGAACCAGGCATCGTCACTCGCTTCAACGAGGACCGTGTCGGGCTCGATGGCAGGTGGGACGTTGGCGTCGGCGTGTCGGTTGAGGCTACCATGCAACGGCAGGGGTTCGCGGGACAGGAGATCTGGCAGCGGGCGGCGGTGCTGGGACTGGACTACACCCTTGGCATCGGGAACGGTCTGGGCGTGGTGGTCGAGCACCTGTACCTCGGCGGGTCATCGTCTGCCTTCGGGAAGGCCATAGGTGGGGATGCGCACGTGTCGTCGCTGCTGCTCAGCTATCCAGTCGGGATTCTCGACAACCTGCGCGCAATCACGCTTTATGACTGGCGCAACAAAGGCGTCTGCAGCTTTGTGGGCTGGCAGCGTACCCTGGACAGTTGGCTCTTTTCCGCTACCGCGTTCTGGAATCCGGATACGCCGGTTTCTCTCGGAGCGCCCGGCGGAGGGGCTGCGGGCAAGGGAGTTCAGTTGATGGTGGTGTTCAACCACTGAGGAGTGACAAATGGTGAACAACGGCGTGGTGATAGCTACGGACAGGCTCGTGAAGAAGTACCCGATGGGGCGGCGCGAACTGGTGGCCCTGCGTGAGGTCAGCCTTGTTTTCCGCCGCGGCGAGTTCGCCGGTCTGGTCGGCCCGTCCGGTTCGGGCAAAACTACGCTGCTGAACATAATCGGCTCACTCGACATGCCGACCACGGGCAGCGCCAGCGTGCTCGGCCACAAGGTCGAGAGCCTGACCCACGCCCAGGCCGCCGAACTCAGGAACCGCCACATCGGCTTCATATTCCAGACCTTTAACCTCCTGCCGGTCTACACCGCGTTCGAGAACGTGGAGTTTCCCCTGCTCCTGCTCGGCATGTCCGGGGTCGAGCGGCGCGAGGCGGTGATGGCCGCACTCGAATGGGTCGGCCTGGCTGACCGCGCCAAATCCAAGCCGGTCCAACTCTCGGGCGGCGAAGGCCAGCGCGTGGCCATCGCCCGGGCAATGGTCAAGAAGCCGGAGATAGTGCTGGCCGACGAGCCGACCGCCAACCTCGACGCCGAGAACTCCCACAACATTCTCCACACGATGGAAAAGCTCAACCGCGACCTGGGCACCACGTTCGTCTTCTCCACCCACGACCAGAAAGTAATCGACCACCTGCGCCGCAAAATCGTGCTGGTTGACGGCGCGGTGGCAAGCGACGAACTCCTGGAACCCAAGAGCTAGGGGGCGAGGATGACTACCTTCCGACTAGCATGGCGCAACCTGATTGGCGCCGGGACGCGCACCTGGCTGAATGTGCTCGTGCTCTCAATGAGCTTCGTGGTCATCGTCTGGAGCCAGGGCATGATTGAGGGGATGAACGCGCAGGCGCGCGACGCGGCGACCGCGGCCGAGTATGCGGGCGGCCAGTACTGGCACGCCAAGTACGACCCCTATGATCCGTTCACCCTCACCGACGCCCACGGGCCGGTGCCGGCCGAACTCGCCGCGCTGGTCAGCGCCGGCGACGCTACCCCGGTGCTCGTGGTACAGGGAGCGATCTACAGCGGCGGCAGCATGCGGCCGGTCCTGCTCAAGGGCACCGACCCGGGCCAGCAGGTCGTCAACCTGCCGTCGCACTTCGTTGCAGCGGACAGCGCCGGGCTGCCCGCGCTCATCGGCAGCCGGATGGCAGCCAGCACCGGGCTCGGCAAAGGCGACGAGTTCACTGTCCAGTGGCGCGACGCGATGGGCGCGTTCGACGCCCGGGATGCGCAGGTGGCGGAGGTGATGACCACGACCGTGCCGAACATCGACCTCGGCCAGGTCTGGCTTCCGCTCGAGCGCCTGCGCGAGATGACCGCGATGCCGGACGAGGCGACCGTTGTCACGCTACGGCGCGGCGCCGCGCCGGTACCCGCTCCCACGGGCTGGGTCTTCCGCAGCACCGACTACCTGCTCAGCGACCTGCAGGCGATCATCAAGGCCAAGTCGGCCAGTTCGTCGGTCTTCTTCCTCATCCTCCTGTTCCTCGCGATGCTCGCGATATTCGACACCCAGGTGCTCTCGCTCTTCCGCCGGCGCAAAGAGATGGGCACGCTGATGGCGCTGGGCATGACCCGGGGCCGGATAATCGTGCTGTTCACGCTCGAAGGCGCGCTCCATGGCGTGCTCGCGGCAGTGGTCGGTGCGGTCTACGGTATCCCCATTCTCACCTACATGGCGCGAACCGGCATCGGTCTGCCCAAGCTGATTGACAGCATGGGTTTCGCCATCGGCCAGCGTCTCTACTCGACCTACACGCCCGGCCTGGTCATCGGTACGACCCTGCTGGTACTGGTTGTCACCACGATAGTCAGCTACCTGCCGACCCGCCGGATTGCCAGGCTTAAGCCGACCGACGCGCTGCGCGGGAGATGGACATGACCTGGTTTCTCGCAAAGGGGCTGCTGCGCGACCGGTCCCGCAGCCTGTTCCCGATGATAGTGGTCGTGGCCGGCGTAATGCTGACTGTGTTCTTCCAGTCGTGGGTACAGGGCGAAAACTACGAGCTCATCCGTTCCAGCGCCGCGTTCCAGACCGGCCACGTCAAGGTCACAACCCGCGCCTACGCCGAGAAGGCGGACGAGTTGCCCAATGACCTCGCAATCGAGGTTGTTTCGGGCTTGCTAGCCGAACTACGTACGGAGTTCCCGCAACTGGCGTGGACCCCGCGCATCCGGTTTGGAGGATTGCTCGACGTGCCGGATTCTCTGGGCGAGACCCGGACCCAGGGCCCGGTCGTCGGTCTCGCGGTCGACCTGCTTTCCGCGACCAGCCCGGAGTTGAAGCTCCTGAATATCAAGGAGGCGATGGTTCGCGGGCGCCTGCCCGAACGGCCCGGCGAGCTAATCGTGAGTGACGACCTCGCGACCAAGCTCGGGATCGAGCCCGGCGCGCTCGTCACACTGTTCAGCTCCACGATGTACGGCGCGACCGCCACCGCCAACTTCACCATGGCCGGCACCATCCGGTTCGGCATCACCGCGCTCGACAAGGGCGCCATCATCGCCGACGTGGCCGACGTGCAGGCGGCGCTCGAGATGGATGACGCGGCCGGCGAGGTGATCGGTCTTTTCCGTTCGGGTGAGTTTGATGGCCGCGCCGCCGACAAGGTCGCGGCCCAATTCAACGCCAGGTACGCCGGGTCCGACGACAAGTACGCGCCGAAGATGGCCACCCTGCCGGAACAGGGCGGGCTGGGCCAGGTCCTCCAACTCCACGGGTTCTCGCTCGGCATCGTGGTATCCGTCTTCCTGTTCGCCATGTCACTCGTGCTCTGGAACGCCGGCCTGATGGGCAGTCTGCGCCGGTACGGCGAATTCGGGGTGAGGCTCGCAATCGGCGAGCGGAAAGCCCATCTGTACCGGTCACTCGTCGCCGAATCGGCCATCGTCGGTGCCGTCGGCTCGGCGCTCGGCACCGCAATCGGGCTCGGGGCCGCCTACTGGTTGCAGGCGCACGGCATCGATGCCGGTGCGATGATGAAGGGCTCGACGATGATGTACTCGCAGGTGCTGAGACCCCATGTCAGCGCAGCCTGCTACTACGTTGGGTTCATTCCCGGGCTCGGCGCTACAGTCATAGGTGCGATGATATCCGGTGCGACCGTGTTCCGCCGCCAGACCGCAACATTGATAAAGGAGCTAGAGCAATGAAGTCGGACAAGTCCGAAGTCAGATGTCAGAATGCAGAAGTGAGGGCTATGTGAGAAAGATAGGCACCAGGAATCCCGGGCTTGTGCTTGCGCGCGTCGCGGTGCTTGCGGCTTGTGGCTTGCGGCTTGCGGCTGCTGCGGGGGCGGAAGCGCCGACAGGCGAGTGGATTCTGAACAAGGTCGACGAGAACAACTACGCGGACACGCGGATAGCCGTGTCCGAGATGGTCATCCACCTTGCCCGCAACACGCGTACGGTCCGGGCCAAGTCGTGGGTCAGGGGCACCGATGAGTCGTTCACCGAGTTCCTCTACCCGCCACGGGACAAGGGCACCAAGATGCTCAAGCTCGGCGACGAACTCTGGACCTACACGCCTTCAACCGACCGTACCATCAAGATATCCGGCCACATGCTCAGGCAGTCGGTGATGGGTTCGGATCTATCGTACGAGGACATGATGGAAGGCCACAAACTGGTGGACCAGTACGATGCCAAGGTCGCCGGCGATGACACCATGCTTGGACGCAAGTGCTGGGTGCTGGAGTTGACCGCCAAGTCCGCGGATGTGAGCTACCACACCCGCAAGATATGGGTCGACAAGGAACGGTACGTGCCGCTGCGGGAGAACCGCTATGCCAAGAGCGGCAAACTGCTCAAGACGACCGAGGTGAAGAGCGTCTCACAGCGCCAGGGCCGCTGGGTCGCGGACCACGTCTCCTTCAAAGATGCGCTCAAGTCAGGCGAGGGGACCGAATTCGTCCTCGACTCCCTCCGCCTCAACGCCTCGATTCCCGATTACGTCTTCTCCAAAGCCGCGCTGAAGAAGTAGCCCGGCGCGGTTCCGCCGGCTGGTCAGTCTGGCTTAGGCCGGCCGCGCTTCTTCAGTTCGGCTTCGAAGCCGCGGTCGGTCGGGCGGTAGTATTTGCGGCCTTTGAGCGAAGGCGGGAGGTGCTCCTGCTCGACGGTCGCATCCTTGAAGTCGTGGGCGTACTTGTAGCCCTTGCCGTAGCCCAGACCTTTCATCAGGCCGGTTGGCGCGTTGCGAAGATGGAGCGGGACCGGCTCCGTCGCACTCTTGAGCGCGTCCTCCTTGGCCTCGCCGTAGGCGACGTAGAGCGCGTTGGACTTGGGCGCAAGCGCAAGGTAGACGACACACTGGGCCAGCGCGGTGTTGCCTTCCGGCATCCCTACGAAGTGGACCGCGTCCTTGGCCGCGTTGGCGATAAGGAGCGCGTTAGGCTGGGCCAGGCCGACGTCTTCCGAGGCGAAGCGGACGAGTCGCCGCGCCACGTACAAGGGGTCTTCGCCGGCTTCGAGCATCCGCGCAAGCCAGTAGAGCGCGCCGTCCGGGTCAGAGTCGCGCAGGGACTTGTGCAGGGCGGATATGAGATTGAAGTGTTCCTCGCCCGACTTGTCGTAGAGCAGGAACTTGCGCTGGACCACGTCCTGGGCAAGGTCCAGGTCAACGCGGCGCACCCCCTGCTTGTCCGGCTCCGCCGACGCCACGGACAGTTCCAACACCGTGAGGGCAGCGCGGGCATCGCCCTGCGAGACCATGGTCAGGTAGTCGAGAGCGTTCTCAGCCACTTTGGGCTTGAGCGCTGCAAGGCCCTGTTCTGAAGCCATCGCGCGAAGCATCACCGCCCTGACCTCGTCCGGGCCGAGTTGGTTGAGCACGTATACCCGGCAGCGCGAAAGCAGGGGCGCGATAACCTCGAATGAAGGGTTCTCGGTGGTGGCGCCGATGAGGATGATGCCGCCGGACTCGACGTGAGGCAGGAAGGCATCCTGCTGGGCCTTGTTGAACCGGTGAATCTCGTCAACGAAGAGGATGGTGCGGCGGCTGTGCATGGTCCGTTCAAACTCGGCCCGCTTCATGATCTCACGGACCTCGGCGACTGAGGAAGTCACGGCCGAGAGTTGGATGAAGATGGCCTTGGTGTAATGGGCAATCGCAAGGGCGAGCGTGGTTTTGCCGGAGCCGGGCGGGCCCCAGAGAATCATCGAGTGGAGTTCGCCCTTCTCAATCATCCGGCGCAGGGGTCTGTCCTTGGCGAGCAGGTGGCCCTGCCCGACGATTTCGTCGAGCGTGCCCGGGCGCATGCGCTCTGCCAGCGGATATGAGGGGTCAGGGGTCAGGGATTGGGGACTGGGGGCTAGGGATTGGGGAGGGGTCTGAGGGCCGAAGTTCGGAACCTTGGCGTCCTTGGCGGTTATCCCAGTTTCGGGCGAATGGCGAATAGCGAATGGCGAACGGGCGGACGCGCGCGCGGGTTTCTTTGGCACGTCCCAATTATAGGGGAGTTCACGGAAAAGAGAAGACCCGGCACAGGCCGGGCCTTCTCGACGAACGTAGCCGCCTCTCAAGTGGCCACTGGTGGCTCGCGGGCATAGCCCTTAAGCCGGGGTCATTCGCAGGGTTGTCTCGGGAACTCACTCAATCCAACCACCACGACATGATAAGCATATCAGGAATCAGGCAGGAGTCAAGGAAAGCGGTCGGACACTGAATGCTACTACGAAGACACCAAGACACAAAGGGTTTGGACGAAGTCAGAAGCCAGATACCAGAGTGCAGAAGGCAGAAGTCCGGAGGCGGAGTTGCACTGCAAAGACACCAGAACACAGAGGGTCTGGACGAAGTCAGAAGTCAGAGAGCAGAGGCTAGAATGCAGAATTGCGGGGCCGACTATGGAGCCTGCACACTGGTCACTGGTCACTCGCGCGCAACGCGTAGGGTTTCCCGCGCCCTTTGCGGGCGCGCGAAAGTTCACTTCGGAGTTCCTTGGAGAGTTCCTCGGAAAGTTCACCGGAAAGTGTCGGCGATAGTGTCTGTAAGGGTATAGTTGAAAGTTCAGTCCAAATTGTCGCTCATCGCTCACCGCGTCGGATACATAACCGCTTCGCGCATCGCTCGTGGCAAAGTTCGCGGCAGACTACCCCTCATCGCGCCGCTCATTCGACCTCTCAAAATCCGGTCCAGACCTCGGTCAAACCTGTAACTTAGACATCGCGCGAACGCTTGCTAAAGGACTGCCCCCAGGGCGGCTTCCAGTCTGTACCCCATACGGGAAGATGCATCTCCTTCAGCAAATCGGGTGCTGAGAACCGCATAGCATAGTGCGGGCGGACAGCGCGAGCCGAAAGCCGTCAGTCGTCGGTCAATCGGAAATCGGCGATCGTAACTCGACAATTCCCGTGGCCCAATCCGGCTACAGGCTCCGGATTTTCCCTTGATACGCAGGAGATTGGGAAGTGTCCCGACCTCCACGACCTCCAAAGGTGGCGGGGCGTGGTTCGGGAGTTCCTCGCAGTGGTCGAGCGGTCAGGGGTCACGACCGCGCGTCGGGCCGGCAGGGTTTTGTGGTGTTTCCCCGAAGTCGCCGGGATTGACTGATGGCCGGAGGTAGCTAGACTGACGTCAATGGTCCACATCGTGGGGCACTACTTTGACCCGGTGGTCTTCTGGGCGGTCGTACCCGCCGCGTGCGGTGTCGCCATCACGGAAATTATGT
>Ga0315284_10011710_pt1 | contig 12493 bp, 11 predicted proteins | sample YL17G09_16_MG_FD_203696 | JGI IMG/M metagenome (GOLD analysis project Ga0315284, IMG submission 203696) | Sediment microbial communities from Yellowstone Lake, YNP, Wyoming, USA - YL17G09_16 | ecosystem: Environmental > Aquatic > Freshwater > Lake > Sediment | place: USA: Wyoming | collected... | reverse complement strand
ATAGAACGTTATGCTGGAATTGCCAATTTGTAGTAGAAGAAGAAAAGAGAGTTATTAAATACTTGACAAAATAAGTTTATTATGTTACGTTGAAATTTAGAATGTCACAAGGGAGGTTGTAAATTTTATGAAAAATGTCAGCAATCAAAAAGTTAATCATAGGCGCAATCGGCATTATGATCTCCCTGTCTCTTATCCCTGGGATGAACACGACAGTTGCGACCATTACCACCCCGACCTATAACGTTGGTGTTGCGGGTATGGCTCCGGTAGTCCTCTTGGTGTTCTTTGCCGCCATCATCTTCACCGTTCTTGGTCTGGTGGAAGTTGCCTAAATCAAAAGAAAGGGCGTAGCCTCTTACAAAGGGGTTACGCTCTTTTGCTAAATGGAGTGAAATGCCTAAAGTTAAAGATATAGGACTCTCAAAGTATATGGCACAGCAGGATGCCAAACGTAAACGTGAGCAGAAAGAACGTGAGAAGCGTGAAAAACTTGCCAAGAAAACAGCAGACTATAAAGCCAAGACAAAGTTAAACAAAGCCAAAAAGTCTTACAAAAGTTCAAAGCGTGGTCGTAGAAAAACTGCCGGTTCAGGAGTTTCTTTAAAAAGATTGTTCGGTAAGTAATTTTTTTTACCAAGAGGTTATATTATCATATTATGGTTAAACAGTTAGTTTGTAAGAAATGTCATTATAAGTGGTATCCGAGAATCTTTAATCGGTTGCCAAAAGAATGTCCTCATTGTAAGCGTTATAAATGGAACGTAGATAAATGAAACGAATATTATTGTTGTTAATAGTGATTGCAACAACTGTATTTATGGTTATCCCTGTTGAAGCCTCACCGATATTGTACGAGTATTTAAATACCGGTGGTGATGCAAACTCCATTGATATATTTGGTGCTAATGTCGTAGCACAGCAATTTACTGTTACTACTTCGCACACAGTCACATCAATTAAATTGGAATTGTTATGTGTCTTAGCTCCACCGACAGTCAAGGTTTCATTATATAATGCGGCGGCGGGTGTTCCGACTACGGAAATTACATCGGTAACTTATGCCGGAACTGTATTAGCAGATTCTTATACAATGACTACCTTTGATATTCCAGACACTTCTTTATTACCGTCTACCCAATATGCTATCGTGGTAAGTTCACCAAATGGTAATGCCACGAATTATATCAGGTGGCATCAGGATTCCGGTGGAGGATTAGGAAGTGCGGTAGGACTTCATTCACACGATACGGGTATTTCGTGGACTTCCGATACTCCGGCGGATTACTTATTTGAAGTATACGGTGAAGTAGTATTTCAAGTAAAAGATGCCAATATATTTCAGGATTATCTAGTGGATGGGGATTGGTTATTAGTAGTTGAAACGGTTAATGATTATCCTGGATATGCGGATATTACTGATCCAGAACAATATTTTAACGTTCAATTAAGAAATGTGGCTGGAACGGTGGTTTTAGCGGCAACCACGTTGAAAAGTTATGGAGATACACCTTGTTCTATTTACTTATCCCCTAGTACGGTAAGTGCCTTAACCTATGGTTCTGCTTATATCGTAAGGATGGTAGGAAATTTCACCGGAACACCGTATGTAGAATATACTCTATCAAATACCATAGATAATGATGATTGGCAGGGAAGCGATTTGAGGGCATTGGATAGCTGGTGCTTGAAAACAGCTAAGAGTATGAATACATACGATGGGAATACTAACTCGCATCCTTATACATCAAAATCATCTAGCGGTGAACTCTTATCAACAGAAGGTGGGAGTGGCTTTATTGCAGGAATCCCGAATATCATGGAGGTTAGACCGGATTTATTTGAGAAAGTAATCAGGAAACCCATATATGATTACGGTGTAGCCACTAACACGTTTGATAATGAGACTTCTTGGGATATAGAAGTTGGTTCTGTAATTGCTTCAGATGCCGCTTCTTTAGGTGCTATCTTGGGAATTACTGCTAAACAATTTCTTTCGATGGGTTTATGGATAATATACATTTTTGCGATGCTATTTATATTTGTAAACAAAGCCGGTGCAGAAACAATGTTTGTTGCGGTAATTTGCGTTCCTTTATTATTGATAGGTGCTTATTTCAGGATAATAGAAATACAAGTATTATTAGTAACGGCTGCTATGTTAGCACTATTATTTACTTGGAAGATGATAATGTCAAGATGAAAAGAATACTTATTGTCCTTATCTTATTATCTACAATATTTGCTTTACCAGTTGAAGCGAGTGTTAAAATTGGTGATGAAGTTAATATTAACGGAATTAATGCTACAGTAGTAGGCTTTAAGAATGGTCAACCTGTTTATCTGGCTCTTATAACTCCCGATATTCATTCAAGTACCAGTGATGGGATGCTTAGTATATTTCAAAATGGTGGTTTGTACGCTACGGCTAGGACTGCGGCAAATGCTGGATTCCTGGATAATACTGGTGCTTGGGTATATCTCTCTAACACTTTAGATGGAACTTATTGGATAATGGCAAGGGCGTATTTATATTTCGATACATCATCTTTAAACGGATTTGTTGTTACGGCGGCAGATTTAAAATTATGGGGTTCTGTTGGTCTTAGTTCTGATGTTGATACTGATTCAATCGTAATACAAGGTGGTATGCCAACCTATCCTCACGATCCCTTAGTGTTGGGAGATTATGATTTAGCTAACTATGCTGGAAACTATGCTAGTAAGACATTCGCAACGTGGACTGATTCTGCTTATAACACCCTATCTTTAAATGCTGGTGGACTAGCTGTTATAAACACTGCGGGAACTACAAAATTCTGTTTAAGAACTGGACATGATATAAATAATAATCAACCAACTGGTAAAAACTATCTTTGGATTACGACTACCGAACAAGGCAGTCCATACGAACCAACATTAGTTGTAACGTTTACCGCTTTAACTCCTTTGATAACTTCAGTGGCGGCGAGTGTTGTAGGTGCTACTACGGCAAGGTTAAACTCCACTGTTGCCGATAATGGTGGAGATACTACCTGTCAAATAGAGTTTGGTTATGGTACTGTATCCAAAGCAGCCGTTAATTATGCGGCATATACTACGCATACTTCCGTTACTGTACCAAAATCTGATTATACGAAAAATGAGAATCCGTATTTAGACGTTGCCGGATTGGTAGCTGGCACAACTTATTTCTACAGAGTGAAAATTACCAACGAATTAGCAAGTGTAGTGAGCGTTGACGAACAGACTTTTACCGCAACCGCAACAGTAGATGATATGACTTTATTGACTGGTTTTCCTAACGATACTTCTATCAGTCTAAGTTGGAGTAAATCAACAGGTGCTTCAAGAACTAGGATAAGATATTTACCTGATGCTTACCCAACTTCAGAAACTGGTGCTGATTTCAGTACAGAAGTATATTTTGATACCGGAACATCATTTATTCATACTGGATTAGTCACAGGTACGACCTATTATTATTCTGCTTGGGGAGAATCCGGTGGTACTTATTCGACTAATGAAGTAAGTATGGTAATGACCACTAATTCAGGAATAGTAGAAACATCCGCACCTGGAGGAGGTTTACCTGGTGATTGGATGCAAGACCCAGATGAAACTTTTCTAGTGAACTTAGAACCTATTTATTCTGTAATAAACGGACTAGCGGATAATTTCGATATGCCCAGAGAAAATGCTTGGTTGGCATTAAGTTTATTATTTATTCTCGCTATCGGTATAGGTGCTTATATTAAATTCAGTTCGCCATCTTTCGCTCTAGGTTTAATGATTATAGTAATGGGATTATTTATAGTGATAGGTATTTTGGGGTTATATATGATATTCATAATGGTTATTATGGCGTTAGGTGCTTGGCAAACAAGACCAGGTGCAGGGAGCTAGAAAATGAGACAATCGTTTATTATCGGTGCGATATTCTTATTCATAATAATTAATCTACTTGGTAATATTTCCGATAAACAGGCTCTATTATCTCAAACTGATTCAAAAACTGGGTATACTCAAAGGGGAACATTAGATGAATTAATGAAACCAAGTATCACGGATTCTGGTATTACTACGTTTATAGACAAAATTGGCAATGCGGCAATATTCTTAGGTAAAATGTTGACGCTTTGGCATCCGGCATTATGGCAGGGAAGTGCTATATATCTATATTATTTAATATTCGTACCAATCGGGATTTCATTCTGGATAGTTCTTATTCTAACATTGCGTGGCGTAGGGAGTAGTTAATGTTAAGTAATAAATTCATTCTATTTGTTTTGGTAGGGTTAGTTCTAGTATTAGGATTCGCCATATATCCTGCTTTCAATACCTTTTTTAGAACTATCCCCACAGACGGATTGAATACCGAAATGCTTGGCATACAAAGGTTATTCCCTTATTTCCTTTTCGGTGTTATAGTATATGCGGCGTATATAGTGTATAAGCGTGGGAAATAATGGACAAATACGAAGTAACTTTTCAGGATGGTTCTAAGGGTACTTTTACACAAGAACAAATAGATGGTTTACCACCGGATATATCAGCGAGTGTTGTTCAAATTCAAATAGTGCAAACTCCAATAACGCCAGTAATAGAAACTCCATCTCCAGTAGATACAAATTTACCAATCCCAATTCCCCAAACTACTACCGCCGTTGATTTAGTTACTTCTACAGAGAATATCCTAAAGCAATATCAGGATGCTCTGGAAAAAGTTAAGCAGAATCAATATTCCGGAATACAGGTTGGGCAATCTCCAGACATAGCTATCGCACAAATAGAACAGGAAATTAAAACGTGGCAAGCAAAATTAGACTATTTATATAATATACGTGATTATGAGGCTTCAATAGCCGATGCTAAATTAAAGGCTGCACAACCGGATAAGTGGACTGTTGACCCTAACCAATTAGTAATAGCCGAACAAAACCTTTCAGATGCTATTAAATATGGTAAAAATCTCATAGACCCTAGTATTGCTGTCTATGTTACGGTTACTCCAGATGGTAAATTCGTTTTACAGAATTTATTAATGGCTAAACAAACTAACGTAGACTTATCTAAACTTACTGACTTAGGTTTCAAAGAGGATGATATTCAGAAGCAAATAGAAACAGAGCAGACTATCAAAAACTTAGGTACTTATCCAGATTTAGCTCAAGCAATCAGAGAGGGAAAGATTGCAGATGTAAGAAAAGCCGTAGAATTAGGTTTAATTACAGAGGAACAATTACTGGATGCTCAGATAGGTTCGGCAGAAATTGGAAGTGCCGACTATCAAAAAGCCATATCCGATGCTGCTAGTGAAAAACTTAAAGATTTTGTTAATGATATTGGACAATTAAGATTATCCGAAGCAATAAAAGCAGGGATTGATTACGACACAATGAAGGAAGCCGGATATACAATCAGTAAATCCGAATACGATGCTATTAAGAATAAATTAGAAACTCCAAGAAACGTTGGTTATGAAATAACTGACATAGAAGATTATAAATCAGGAAGCGGATATGATTTAGCCAAATACTTAAGAGAAAATCCTAATCAGGAAGAATATTTAAAAAGTATAGGATTCAGTCAAGAATCTATTACCCAAGCAAGTAATTATAACAATTTACCATACGTTAGAAAAACAGCACAAGATAAAATATATGAAGCATTTTATAAAGCCGGTGGTAGTTTAATAGGTAAAAACTCACCTGAAGAATTAGACCAGATATTAAAAGATAACCCTGAAATACTAAGTATGCCATCAAGTGAACCACAACAAAATCTAAAACCAGATATATCATTTGAAAGGTTTGTTGCAGAATACGTTATTGTAAGAAAAGATTTGCCTGAATATAAGTCTATTACAAATACAGAAGCTCGTTTAACTATGCTTAAAAATATGGCAGCAAGCGAATATATGAGATTGTACGGAAAAGGTACGATGCTTGGTTCTCAGGGAACAGATATTTTAGAATTTGTTGCACCAGCGGCAAGATCTTTACACGAAGAATACGATATTAAAGATATTACTGCTGTAGAATGGGCGATTACAGGAGCTAATATAGCCTTGATAGCGGTTTCTCCGGTGTTGGGTAAAATAGGTGGAAGCGTAGCGAAAGGGATAACTAAAACTACTGAACTGATAGCTTCTGCCGTCTATCCTGTTGTGACTGTTGTTCAATGGAAAAATATGAGTGCTGGAGAAAGAATAATAAACGTTGCTATGGATGCAACGATAGTTGGTGCAATCGCTGGAAAAACTGTAGTTAATGGAATTAAAAATCTTAATCCAGGTGTCGGGTTTACTAGAAGGGTAGATGATATAGCCAAAGCCGTTCAATCGGCTGATGCCACAAAAGTTTGGGTGAGTGCCTCTAAATTAGAGAAGTACGGTGAGACACTAGAAAAATCAGGAATAAAAACTGGCACTCGTATTAAGGAATATGGAACATTTATTAAGAACAATGCGGATATTATTTCAAAGAGTTATAGGAGTAACTTACCATATACTTATGATATTTTAATAAATGAGTTAAAGAGTATAGATAAAGCCATGTCAGAATTACGCCAAAAAGGTGCGATGGCGATTGATCCTAGAACTGGTAAAGTTATAGATACTGATACTGGTCTTGAAATGACTCCTCAGAGACAAATGGAAAAAATTAGAGAAAAAACCAGAGTTACCACAATAGAAAGGTTGACAGATAGAGAGAGGCAATCTTTTAAACAGGAATTTAACTTATTTGATGATGAAATAGATGAACTCGTTAATTTAACTGGTGGCGATAGGCGGGCAATGAGAGATTTGGCTCAAAAACGTATGTTCAAAAAGATGCAGCAAGATATTTTTGATCGTATGAATAAAGATGCCGAACTTCAAGAAGAAAAAGCCTTAGCTCAATCTGAAGAAGAATCTTTAATAATGGAAAATCAAGCTAGGGAAGCGGCTACTAGACAACCAGTAGAGACAAAATATCTTACTATTGAAGAACAAGATGCTATCAATAAAGAATTAGCAGACGAAGTAGCCCAAGCTGCTAGACAAGTTAGTAGAGAAAAGGCTTATAGTTCTATATTTCCTAAACAGAGATTAAGTTCAATACCTGAAGAAACATTTATTTCAGTTCCAGCAAATGCACCAATCGCCGTAAGAGAGGAACAGGAAGTTGCAAAACCATTCTCTAAACCTCAGACTGTTAGCATTACTGATACGGAATTAAAAGAATTAGCTCAAACTAAAACTGCTACTCAAATAGCATTGCAACCATTAACTATAACACAAACACAGGCATTGCCTGAAACTAAAACTCAAACAGAAACAAAATTGGAAACAAAATTAAAAACTGAAACTAAGACAGATACTAAAACGGATGTTAAGACAGATACTTTAACCGATGTTAAAACTGATACGTTAACAAAAACACAAACAGATACTATGACAGAAACGGAAAAGAAAACAGGGTTGGGATTTGCATTCCCCACTCAGACAGAATTAGAAAAAACTAATGAAAAACGCAGACCGGATATTAATATAAAGTTTGATGAAGATGAAACGAAACGAGAGAAACTAGAAAAGTATGGTTTCATTACCTGGAGACAAGGGAAAACCCATTGGGCAATCCCTCAGAGAGAAGATGGTTCGTTTGCTTCAGATGATAAGGTAGCCTCTGGTAAACCATTTAGAGGCACAACGAAATTCGCTCAAGGTAAGGGAAGTGTCTATGCCACGATGCAATATGTCGGTCAAAATCCACCGGAGAAAGCGTTTATAGACTTAGGGTTTGCACAATTCAATCTAATCAGGGATGGTGCAGATGTTAAGATCACAAGAATACATCCTGACGAAACGGCAAATTGGGAAGGAGTCAATAAATATTCAACTCCAGAGTATCAATCTCGTCAAGAAAAGATGATTGCTAAATATTCGAAGCAATATATGAAACCACGATACGAAAGACCCAAAGAGGATAACGTTTACGAGGAAGCGGATAAACTGTTAGGTAAAAAGAATTTAGAGCCTGTAGTTATTAAAGAAGGCAAGAGAACTTATTTCGGTTATGAAATACTACCTTCAGATGTTGGGGGAAAATTGTGAGCGTTTTTCAAAATATTGGTAAAACTGTTGGGGGAATCGGTAGAGGCATCGGTAGGGTTATGACTCCGGTTAAAAAAGCTGAACCACCTAAGAACTTCATTCAGGAGACTCCAGAGGAATACGCCAAAAGATTAATGATGCGTAGAAACAGTAGGCACTAAATGATAGTTGACAATAGCAACAGGTTAGTAGTAAACTTATGAAGTGAGTAAAATAGACATTGACCAACTACGCCTAGAAATACGGAGTATGGAGAGGTGGAACATACTTTACAAAGCACTCAAAGAAGAATTGAGTGCTATTGGTTTTTGGAAGGCACGACCTAGAGGAAACCCAAGCAAAGCCGGAAAAATATCTTGGGCAAAGAGGAATAAAAAAGAATGAATACAATGACAATGGTAGCGATATTCTTAATGATGATTGTTGTAATCGGGATGTGGCAATCTCGTAAGATGAAAACGATGGTATTGTGTAAATATACTTCTCGTAGTAAGCAGACCTTTGATAAATTAGTTAGTGAAAAGAACGGGTATGTGATATTCGAGGGAAAAAAGTTTAGATTGCTTCCTGCTTGTGGTTCTCAGAAATATTACGATAAAGGGTTTAGCGGATTTTTCCCCACTAAAATAACCGCTTACGATTTTAGATGGAACTCAGATTTACCGATTGACCCGAATACCGGCGAACCTGCGATGTTGACTCCTGAAAATATGGCGAAACTTAACCAAGAAGGTGCTTTAGGTGCTTATGCCGGAAGTCAAGACCAGTTACTTAAAGGTGGTAAATCTAAGTTGGGTGGAATTGATAAATGGATGCCGTTCATTGTAATAGGATTGGCTGTAGCCATAGGGTATGCGATTTATATGCAGATGCAGATGAAAGCTGACCAAGACATTATCAAACAGGCGATTTCTGATATATTTTCTAAGATAGGGATAAAATAATGCCTGAAGATTTATTTGATCAATTAGCCGGTGGTCAACCTGACAGACAAGAAGAAGTTGATGAAATAAACATTGACGATTTAGGTGGTGCTTCTGCTTCTCAGGCTGAAAGTATGTCACCTAACGATTCCGATTTAGAATCCATCCTTAAAAAGTTATTCCCATCATTTGACGATGTAGACATTCAGAGAATTTCCCAAGTTATAATGTTAGGCAGGGTATTTCCTGATAACTTTTCTAACAAAGTTTACCTCATAGTTTCCGCACTTGCTTTAAAACATTGGAACGATCCGAAGTTTGACGTAATTCTTACAATGATGCAGATAGAAGGCTTATGTCAGATAGGGCTTGATGGGAAAGGCAGGGTAGAAGCGGTGATTGTCTCAGGGAACACTAAGGAACAGGCAGAGCAAGAATCTAAGATGGGAACGTTTTAAATGGTAGTTGAAGCACCTATAAGAAAAGCTAAACCATTTACTTTTGCACCTGTAACTATTATAGAAGGTGAGCAAAAGAGTGGAAAATCGGAAACCGCCGTAACTAGGGTTGTTGACCCTACTTTTGAGGGTATGGCTTCAGTTCGTTTAAAAGATGGCACAGAAGTTAAAGCCGAACCTGTATTAAATAAAGATGGCTACCCTCTTATCGGATATGGGAAATTATATTATCCTGGTCAACCGCCAAGAACAATGGCGATTCCAGCCGGTTCTTTAGTTATCGCCAAAGATGTAAGGATTATCTGTAACTTCCATTTATACGGGGTGAGATATGCCTATATGCCACTTTCAGATATTATTATGCACTTGAACGATGGTGTTATCAAGAATTGTTATTTGACCATTGATGAGGCATATATCGGTGGAGATAGAAGGGATGGTTTAAGTCCTTTAGTCAAAGTCATTTCTAAATTGGGTTTTCAGTTAGCCAAGAGGCATATTATTTTAATAATGTGCTTACCGGATAGTTCCGTTTTAGATTTAAGGTTTCAGAAATTAGAGACAGAGCATATCGTAACTTCTTATGATGAAACGGAAAGAAAAATCACAATGTTTATCAGGAATAGAAAGAAATACAAGAGAACTAGGGAAGTTTCCTACTATGCACCTACCTATTGGAAGTATTATAATCCCGATGAGGAATTTGAAATACCTGAAGTCCAGATGGCTAGAGCGTTAGCAATGGCGAAGTGAGAATATGAAAAAAGTTATTAGTGTTCTATTAGTAACGGTATTATTATTATTATCAGGGTGTACGGTTACTGACCCATACCCTGAAAGTGCTTACTTCAAAAACATATATTCAAATGGTGTTTTATTAACTCCTAGTGCTGGAGTTTATGTACCTTACAATGGTGCGACAGCGAATGTAGACCTTAACAATAAAAATCTTACCAATGTGAAACTTTTAAGTATGACCGATCCCACAGAATTGACTATCAATGCTGGTGCGATAACGGTGACTCAGGGATTTCACACGATTGATACAGAAGGTGATGTGGCAATAGACCAACTAGATACAATTAACGGTGGCACTATCGGGGATATATTAATCTTAAGTGGTGCGACTGATTTAAGAGAAATTAACCTAACCAGAAACGGGAATATCAGATTCAAGTCTGACCATATGATTGAAGGTGCGAGTTTCGTTTCTCCGTCTGGTAGTTCAGGAACATTCTATGCGGCAGGATTCTATACCGCACCTGCGGCAGATGCAAATTTAACCAATGCTTCTACAACCGTAACAATAGGAACAGCAAATAGTCCTCACGGTGCTTTTATGTTTCTAGTAGCAAAACAAGCTGGTACGACTAATGCCGGAACGGTATCTATCGTTTTAAGCGGAACTACGGTAGATGAAGATGGCGTAAGAGTAGCGGCAGATACCGAAACTTTAGTAGCAAATATTACGACTATGGGTGTGAATCAATATTACGAATCAACTAAAAAATGGCTAGGAACTGTTACCTATACTTTAACTCCGGCTGGTGGTGCGGCTGTTTTTGCGGCAGATTTCAATTACGGGAAAGCGGTTTACGATAATTTAGGGGATAGGATATTCCACATTATTGAGGTAGAAACTTTTGGTAGAGCCGGTGCAAATGACAACGGGTTTGATATTCAACTAATAAAACATAGTGCAACAGGATGGACATATTCAGCCGCCGCTTTTGTGGCAGGTTCAACTCCAGTTCATTCTTTAGTTGGAGATTATGCCACAGATAACGATTTAGTATTAGGAGAAAGATTCAGTTGGGAAAGGGATGTTGATATTATTGTAAATGGATTAAATAAAGAAGGTTATTTATATAGAATTATAACCACAGCAAACAAAGCGGTGGAGTTTATGGATTTAAATGTTTATGTGGAAGCCATCCCGAATACAAGGCATATCAAATCTACAGGTCAATCTATTTTACTTGTTTATAACGGAACGTATTGGATGCAGGAGTAAATATGAAAAATAGAATATTATTGTCTATCATAGTATGTTTAGTTCTGGTAATCGGTTTGATGTTACCAGTATCAGCATCAAAAGTTCCAAGTACGACAAATGTGACAGAAAAGTATGACAGACTTGGCGATTCTTCTAATTGTTCAGTATGCGGTAAAGAGTTACTTGGTAATGTCGGAGAACAAAACGCCTTGTCTGTAGCTTTAGGATTAACGGTTTGTAACGATTGCTGGTGGCAAATTCTCTATGGGAATGACTACGACACAGTTATTAATAACGTTGCCAAATTAGGTGAAGATGGCAAGGTACTACCAAGCCAATTACCTTCAATGCAAGGTGGTGAAACTGCTTGGGGATATATCACCGGTGCAATCTCTAATCAAACAGATTTACAGACAATATTAAATCAAAAACTTTCAGCAAACCAAAACATAACTTTGAGCGGAATATTATCAGGTTCGGGTACTACTTCAATTACTGCTTCAGCCGGAACAGGATATTATATGCCATCAACAACCGACCAGACTAATTGGAACTCTAAACTATCTAATGAAACTGACCCGATAGTGAAAGCGATTAGTGGAATAGTTAAAAGTGACGGTACTATAATTTCTGCCGCTACTGCCGGAACGGATTATGCTACATTAGGGTATACATTGGAAGGTCAAGCGGCTAGTCAGGCTACTACAACTGACGGGCAGACTCTTTATTGGGGAAGTATGATAGTAGCACCTAGCACGACAGCTAACCGATGGAGAATATACATCCCGAAAACAGGAGTGATAGAGTCAGTTTATATCTATTCGTACTCTGGTACTGCCGGAAGTGCGGAAAATTGGTCAACATATATCAGATTGAATAATACTTCAGATACTTTGATTCAGACTTTAGCGGTTAATACCAATGATAGGGTGTGGTCTAACACTTCTCTTAATATCTCTGTTACACAAGGTAACTATATAGAAATCAAAGAGGTATGTCCTACTTGGGCAACCAATCC
>Ga0315284_10011708_pt1 | contig 12494 bp, 9 predicted proteins | sample YL17G09_16_MG_FD_203696 | JGI IMG/M metagenome (GOLD analysis project Ga0315284, IMG submission 203696) | Sediment microbial communities from Yellowstone Lake, YNP, Wyoming, USA - YL17G09_16 | ecosystem: Environmental > Aquatic > Freshwater > Lake > Sediment | place: USA: Wyoming | collected... | reverse complement strand
TCCCTGACCAATCTACTGAAAGATTACTTTGTTATATGGCTTATCATCCAGATCTACCAGGATGTATGAGCCATGGAGATACGCCAGAAGAAGCACTTGCTAATCTTTCAGAGGTAAAAAAGCTTTATATAAAAACATTGATAGAGAAGAAACAAGATATACCATTACCTACATCTTCAGCGAAAACTATTTGGGAAGTTGCTGATTTGGAGGAAGTTAAAACTCCTTTAGAAAATCTATATTCAATTCCAACCAAAGTAAGTCCATTAGTAGAAACATTAAGGGTGAATAAAGAAGAAATAACTATTTCTTAAAAGACTGGTTCTTTATATTTTTTACTTGGAAATAATTTCCCTTATTTTTCTGATCCATTTTAATTCTTCTTCCCTGGGTAGTCTTTTTATTTCTTCTTTCTTCTTTACCGGAGGGATTAACTCTTCTGGTTTGGTTATTTTTCTTTGCTGTTCTTCTTCTACTTCTTCTGGTTTTTCATCTGCTTCTAAGCTGGTATAGCCTTCTTTAAGAGCGGCAATGAGCCAGCCGGCTGGATTTACTACCTTTCTCTTGATCTGGAGAAGGTCTAATTTTTCCTCAATATCCTCTAAGGAATAATTTAACATTATTTTATCGATGGATTTTTTATCCAGATTTAATTTTTCCAATTCTTCTTTTATCCTTTCTTTTTTTAGAATTTCTTTATTATTTATAATTGCTTTCTGGGGAACATTTTGATTAGAGGAAGAAGCTTTTTTCTCTATCCCGGAGATGATTTCTTCCTGATCTTCCGGTACTCTTTCTACGGGAGGAAGAAGAATCCGGTCTTTATCTAATAAGCCTATCAGATAAAGATTATGGTCATATCCTCCCGAGGAAGATTTTGTTTTAATCGAAGGCCAGGCCGTATCTTTTCCTTTATGACAGTAACTTAAGAGCTCTAGATAGAGTATAGCTGGGCCAAGACCAATGGTATTTACCCAGCGGGCTAAGAAGTAGTCCTGGATAGTAGTATAAGAATAGTAAGTTGTAGAATTATTATTATTTATATTTTTTTCTGTCATAAAAGATTCTCCCCCTTTTTTATCCCCCTCACCCTAACTCTCAGAGGGGAGAGGGAGTGAGGAGGGGAATATTTACCCCTCTATATATAAAGAGCAAAAAAGGGGTGAAAAAGAAACCTATGGATGAAAAATATTAAAATATATTTTATTTAATGATAAAGAGAATAGATTCCTGCTGGAGTTTACCCTCGCGAAAGCGGGGGCAGGAATGATAGCAGCAACAGCAGCAGGGCAAAGATTACACCCTAATATTGTTGTTGTTATATGGTTATTGTTCTTAACTTGTTGTTGTTAGTGTGGAATTTTTCCACTAGGGGTAGTTCCACTAGGTAGTGGAGAATTTCCATTAGGGTAGTGTAAATTTTACACCAGGGGTAAGGAATTTTAATATCTTCTTAGACGAATTAGGAAGAAGTGAAGAGTTTTAGAAAAGTTAAGGGGAGAGGGAAATAGAGCACGAAACCCTTATAAATAGCCACTTTCAGGTTTTGGAGGGGTGAAAATTTAGCCAAAAAAAGCCATTTTTGAGGGGTAAAACCATAGCCCGACTTAAAATTATGCGCCACAAGCGATATCTCGCATTCTGACTTTGAAACCCTTATAATATAAGCCTTTCCTGCTTGCTATTTTTACACATGCAGGCTGTTAATAAGTAGCTATTATCACCAAATTTATCATTCAAATAAACCAAAAAATATTTATTCAATTATTTTTTAAATAAAAGATTGATATTGTAGTCAATATATACTACAATTGTATTCAGAAAGGAGTACAAAAATTGGAGATATTACAGATTACCAAATCTAAATTAAGAAAAGAATTATTAAATCTTTACTTTACTAATCCAGATAAAAAATATTATTTGAGAGAATTGGAGAGAATACTTGATTTTTCAGTAGGAAATATTCGCAGAGAACTTATCCAACTTAAGAATACAGGTCTTTTTATTGTAGAGAATAAAGGAAATCTGACTTATTATTATTTGAACAAGTACTACCCTCTTCTTCCAGAGATAAAAAGCATTATCTTAAAAACTGCAGGAGTTCCAGGGGAGATTAAAGAATCTTTGAAAAAGGTAAAAGGCGTAGAATACGCATTTATCTATGGTTCTTTTGCTAAAGGAGGGGAAAAAGAAAGTAGCGACATTGACTTACTTATTATAGGAAAAATAGATGAAGGTAAGCTTATGGATAAAATTAAAATACTGGAGAAAAAGCTACAAAGAGAAATAAATCTTACTCTTTATGAAAAGAGTGATTTTATCAAGAAGAAAATGGAAGGCAATCCATTTATTCTGGAAGTAATAAAAGAGAAAAAGTTTTTTTTAATAGGAGATGAAGATGAGTTATAAAGAAACAGTTAAACTAATGCTTGATCGCGGATTAATAAAAAACCAAAAGATAGATTTTAAACAAATTGAAGCACTTCTCTTTCGAGCAAAGAAGGATTTAATCGCTGCAAAAGCTAACTTAGAAATTGATGAAGAAGTAACTTATAACTATGCTTATTTAGCAATGTTAAGATGTGGTAGAGCAATGGTTTTTATAAAAGAATATCGTCCCAGTGATGGCCAACAACATAAAACTGTTATTGAACTTTCTGGAAAAATTCTTGGGAATAATTTTGTAGATACTTTTAGAAAATTTGATAATATGCGGCGTAAACGAAATCAATTTACTTATGACCCTTTTCTGCCGGTATCAAAATTGGAAGCTAACAACGCTTTAAAGATTGCAGAGGAGTTTGTAAAAAAGATTATTGAAATTGTCAAAAAAGAAAATCCTCAGCAAAATATTAATTTTTAATTTAATGGATTCCTGATTGCGCAGGAATGACATAAAAAGGCAGGGGTGACAAGTAAAAACACGAGATTGCTTTGTTACTTCGTTCCTCGCAATGACAGATAAGCCTTTATTTATAAGGGTTTTAGACCCCCTTCAGGAATGCCCTAAATATGCACGTAGAGTGCCTTTAAACGCGCTTCAATTTTCGAAAAAACGGTAATTACGACCCCTGTTTTTAGCCTATTTTTGCCTCCCCAAAATCACGAAACCCTTATAAATAGCCACTTTTAGATTTTGAAGGGGTGAAAATTTAGCTAAAAAAAGCCATTTTCGAGGGGTAAAACCATTACTCGACCTAAAATTATGCGCCACAAGCGATATCTCGCATTCTGACTCTGAAACCCTTATAATATAAGCCTTTCCTCTTACTTAAAATTAGCTAAAATCATAAAATATGAGCTCCTGCCATCTCCTTGACCTTTCCTTATAATAAAATAGAGGGAGTTAACATTAGATTAGTGCACTTTTAACTTTTAAATGACAATTCGGCTGGTTTAGTTGACAAAAACATTTTAGTAATATATAATTACTAATAATTATTAATAAGTATCACAAACGGAGGTAACTATGAAACGACTGGAAGGTCGCGCTACAATGACTGATGTTGCTAAACTGGCTGGAGTTTCTCAAACTACAGTCTCATTTGTACTCAATAATGTATCTGGCACAAATATCTCTAAAGAAACACGGGCAAAAGTGATGTCTGCTGTAAAAGATTTAGGCTACAGAGGGTATTCCACATTTTACAACTTCAATGATAGTCAGACACATTTGATTGGTTTCTTGACCGATGAAATAGGTACCAGTCCTTTTGGAGGAGATACATTAAAAAGTGCTCAGGAGGTCGCATGGGCATCGAATAAAATGCTGGTTTTGATCAACACCGCTGGATTGAAGAAGGTAGAAGAAGAGGCTATTGATGCACTCATCAAACGTCAGGTGGAGGGTATTGTCTATGCGGCGATGTTTACCAGGCGGGTAATCCCGCCTAAAATCCTTCATACCGTTCCAACTGTGCTTATGAATTGTTACGATCCTGAGCATAAGTTTTCGTCGGTCACACCGAATGAAATCGAAGGAGGGGAAACGGCAACCGATACCTTAATAAAAGGTGGGCATAAACGGATTGCATTAATCAACGGCGAACCCTGGATGGACGCTGCACGCGACCGATTAACTGGTTATATGAAGTCCCTTGAAAAACATAGAATTACTCCAGATCCTTCTTTAATTCGGTTTGGTAACTGGCGATCAGATAGTGGTTACGATCATACGATGTCATTAATGCAGTTGAATTCGCCTCCCACAGCAATTTTTTGTGGAAATGACCTAGTAGCAATTGGAGCATACGAGGCGCTTAAAGAACTTGGGAAAAAAATCCCTGAGGATGTTTCGGTCATTGGATACGACAACCAGGAGCACCTGGCAGTTTATATGCGACCGTCATTATCTACCATTGCTCTTCCTCATTATGAAATGGGTCAGTGGGCAATGAATACATTATTGGAGAGAATAAGTCAGTGCAACCAATCCCCGATTATTCAGGAGAAACTCACATGCCCATATATCCCTCGAGAAAGTATAGATGTGAGATTTTCCCAGGCTAACACAGAGGAGGTGGTAACAAAAGAAAAAAAGAATCCAATTTAAAAGAAAAGAAAAAGGAGATTTGTCTAAAGCCCTCTGGAGGCTTATTTTAAAAAAAATCTCGGATATATTTTATCAAAAAAAATTTAGTTAAAAGGGGAGAAAAAAATGAAAAAAATAATGATTTTTGCTTTAGTCGTAGTTTTTATGGTTTCAATGTTATTTGGAGTAGTGGCAGCCGAGACGGCAGTCCAACCAGTTAGAATTGATTTGTGGTTCCATGGTGGTTCGGTTGGTGAATCAGATACAATGGTAGCACAAGTCGAGGATTTCAACAATTCACAGACCAAGTGGCATGCAGTCCTCAATGAAATCCCTGGTGGTGCAGTATCCGGTAGCGGATATAGCGATGCAGTGAATGCTGCTGCGCTTGCTAGCGATTTGCCCGATCTTTTGGATTTTGATGGTCCATTCCTTTTCAATTACGCTTGGGGTGGATATCTCGTTCCTCTTGACGACCTTATGCCAGACACTCTTAAGAGCGATGTATTCCCTTCCATTCTCGATAATCTGAAATACAACGGGAAGCAATACGGAATTGGACAATATGATTCAGGATTGGCTCTGGTGGGTAACAAATCGATCCTGACCAGGGCTGGTGTGCGTATCCCTACCAGTGTGGAAGATGCTTGGACATTTGAAGAATTCAACCAAGCTCTGAAAAAAATTATGGTCTTAGGTGAAACAGCCTATGCCATCGATCTAAAGATGAATTATGGCGCTGGGGAGTGGTATACATACGCATTCTCTCCCATTATTTGGGGTATGGGTGGCGATCTCATCGATCGTTCCAACTATCGGACTGCAGACGGTTTTATCAATGGACCGGAAGCCGTGGCTGCCGTCACTTGGTTGAAGAGCCTGTTCGATAATGGCTATGCCATCTCTTCACCCGCTGACGATAATGAGTTTATCAATGGCAAGTGTGCTCTTGGCTGGGTAGGGCATTGGATGACCACTGGGTACTATGATGCCCTGGGCGAAGACTTTGTTCTGATTCCATTTCCAAATTTTGGCGTACGCCAGGCCACCTGCAATGGTACCTGGGTTTGGGGTGTCACAAAAGATAGTGAAAATCCTGAAGGTGCCATGGCTTTACTCGAATTCTTGATGAGCCCAGAGGAAGTCCTTCGCACAATCGAACAGAACGGTGCAGTTCCTGCCACTTTCTCAGCAATTGCCAAATCAGATCTATTCGGTGAAGGTGGGCGTCTGTCAATCTTTGCCGAGCAATTGGCAAGCGCAGATATTGCCACAGCCCGACCCATTACTCCCGCTTATCCAGTTATCACTTCTGCCTTCTATACAGCCCTGGACAATATCATCAAGGGTGGCGACGTGCAGACTGAGTTGGATGCGGCAGCCGACAAGATTGATCAGGATTTAGAGACTAATAACTTCTATCCGCAAAAGTAGGATTTACGCGGACAACTTTCTATTCGCAGATTTCAAACTCAAGAATACAGTAATCGGATTAAAGTTAGCCAGCTATATCATTTCCAGATTGGTATAGCTGGCTACAATCTGTATATTCGTTTGAGGAGCAACAATAAAATGAAAAAAATAAGAAAGTCAAAAAGGGACCAGCAGGAAAGTTTTTTTGGGTGGCTAATGTGTTCCCCCGTATTACTACTTTTGCTTGTCTTTGTTATTTTACCTTTGGTGTTGGGATCATATTGGAGTATGACCAATAAAAGGTTAATTTCTCCTTTACCCACTGAATATGTCGGCTTGGACAACTACAAAAGAGTCCTTTCTCTCAAAGTAATTCTCATCCAACCTCAATTGGATGCGGCCGGTCAATTTGAGACCAATGAAACTGGACAAGTATTGTACCCCCGCGTAAGAGATGTAATCCGAAGCAACTCGGAGTATCATAGCTTTCGTCCATATAAGGAATTCGACATTTTTGGCAATCATTACGGTCTAATTGCCAAAGATCCAGAATTTTACACCTCTCTTGTAAACACTACTCTCTATGTCGTAATTATTGTCCCATTAATTTTGGTAATCTCACTATTACTCGCGGTATTAGTTAATCAAAAGATTTTTGGTATTAGCTTCTTCCGAACTGTCTATTTCATCCCTTCCATTACCATGATCTCGGTAACATCCGTTGTGTGGATATTCCTTTTCAATCCATCAGTAGGTCTTATCAATCTTATTCTGCGGACTGTTTCCTTTGGTTATTTAGGGTCATCTCAATGGCTGCAGAGTACTGACACGGCATTATTCTCGATCATTCTTTACACCATTTGGCAGGCTTCTGGTCTGTTCATGGTGATCTTCCTGGGCGGACTGCAAGATATCCCACAAGATATCTATGAGGCAGCTCAGATTGATGGCGCCAACCCATTTCAAACGCTGATCCATATCACTATCCCGAAATTACGAAACACAATTATATATGTGGTTATTACTTCATCCATTTTAGGTTTCCGTTTGTTCACACAAGTAGACGTAATGACAAAAGGTGGACCGCAGAATTCAACTCTAACCTTAATTTTGCATATAGTAAATGAAGGTTTCCGTAACCAGAAAATTGGTTATGCTTCTGCCATTTCAATCGTTTTCTTCTTATTCGTCCTGGCATTGACCTTCATCCAGCGCTCACTTATGAAATCTGAAAGTGAAATGGAGTAACCCGATGCAAAAACCAGTATTCTTCTTTTCCAAAGACATCAATCGCGCAGCTCGGATCAAAAAGACCATCTGGCTGATCCTCGACTACTTAGTGCTGCTTTTAATGGCATCATTTTTTCTATTCCCGTTTTGGGTGATGGTAGTATCATCCTTTAAACCCGAAAAGGCCCTATTCGACGACCTCAAATCCATCCTTTGGGCATTCCTGCTACGTAACTTCACCCTGGATAACTACTTATACGTATTTAATCGTGTCCCCTTCCTGACATATCTTAAGAACACATTGGTGATCGTCATTCTGACCATCTTTTTAGGTCTCTTCTTTAACAGCATGATTGCGTATTCACTTGCCAGGCTGCGTTGGAAAGGTAAAAAGTTAATTATTGGCTCCATCATCGCCTTGATCATCGTTCCTTTTGAAACCATTGCGATTCCCCTGCTCGTGATCGTAAACAAGCTACCCTGGTTCAATGGGTCCATGTCCTGGTTGGATAGTTTGCACGTACAAATTATCCCATTCATGGCTGATGCTTTTACAATCTTCTTGTTTTATCAGGCTTTTATCCAAATCCCCAAGGAATTTAATGAAGCTGCGATCATAGACGGCGCCAACCCTTGGGACATATACAACCGCATTATCGTTCCACTTGCACGAAGCACCTTTGTTGCTGTTGCGATCATACAGCTCATCTTCTTATGGAGTGCCTATCTTTGGCCACTGATGGCCACCCGCACCGAACCCTATCGTCCTCTTACGTTGGGGGTAACGTATCTATACCACATGGACATACATTGGGGTCCAATTTTTGCATTTGCCACGTTGAGTAATCTACCCTCTGTCCTACTTTTTATCATCTTCCAGAAGGGCTTTTTGCGTAGTTTAGCCTCAGGCGGCGTGAAATGAAAGGATAATCATTGGTTAACAACTATCATTATTCCAAAGAGATTTCTCCCAACAAACCCTTAGTTCTTCATTATGCCCCTGCCAACGGGCTGTTTGGTGATCCTATTCCCTTCTATTGGCAAGGTCAGTATCACCTGTTCTTCCAGAATTCACCTGATGAATTATCCTTTAATAATATGCGCTGGGCTCATATTGTCAGTAAGGATCTAATTCATTGGGAATCCTTGCCTGAAGCACTCATTCCTGAAATTGGCCAGCCAGATGAGTTTGGATGTTGGACAGGATCGGTCATTCATCACAACAATCAATTTCATATTTTTTATACCGGAATTAATAAGGCGGATGGCAGAAACCAGACTATCTGTCATACAATCAGTAATGATTTGATTTCCTGGAAGAAGGATGAAAACAATCCCATCCTGGTTCCCCAGACACCATTCTCCGTTCTTGAGGATGCAGCATGGAGAGATCCTTTCATATACCAGGATGATGATGAATTTCGGATGATATTAACTGCAGAATTACCTGGCGTTCCTGCTTTGTTGAAGGGCTGCATAGGAGAATTTAGGTCTAAAGATCTAATCCACTGGCAGGACGCGTCGGTATTATACGCACCTTTGGAATCACAGAAATTAGAGTGTCCTGATTTGTTCCGTTTACAGGATAAGTGGTATCTGCTTTATTCGGATTATGGAGTCCAGATTCGTCGATCCAATAATGGGCGCAATTTATGGAAAAGGTTATCATCATCCTATCTAGATAAATTTCCATTCTATGCTGGAAAAACGCTAATTGATGATAAGAATCGCAGGATCTGTTTTGGCTTTATTAGTAACCGAATGGAGGAATTGGATTCAAGTTTATGGAATTGGGGTGGCGTGCTGGGATTACCGCGAAAATTAGAAATATCCGACAACGGAGATTTAATCGTAACCCCGATTGAAGAAATCAGTCAGCTCAAAAAAGAAAGAATCCCGATAAACATATCCGAAGGATCTTTCAACTGTCCTAAAAATCCTGTTATCAATGAAGGGATGGATTTTAGATTTCTTAAGAATGGAACCACCTTGGTAGGGTTTGGACAACATCCATATACCTGGGAGCTAGATTTTTCCTTAATAGAAATAGAACAAAAGCGAATTAGCCTATTGTTCGCATGTGAGCAGAATCTTCAGAGTGGGTATCGCATAGAATTTGATCCATCGCACTGTATGATTTCTTTAAATCGTCTTGATGCTGTAAGATTAGGAGATCCGCTCGTTTTACAAAGTATCTCTGTGCCGCATTCATTGTGGAAGAACCCCAATGTAAAAATAATTTTTGATTATTCAGTGGTTGAGTTATTCTTTCAGGACCGGATCGTTTTTTCAAGCAGAATCTATGATTTAAATCCTGAGAACAACTGGTGGGGGTTCTACTCACAAGACGGAGAAATTCATCTTTCGAATCTAAATGCCTGGAATCTTGATCTTCTAGATGAACAAATAAAGTAACTAATAAAAGGAGTATAGTTGGGGTGGAGGATGTGGTACCAGAGATATATTGCCGCGGGGTTGCTTTTCCTGCTATCGTAGGGTGAGTCTTACAAGAATTTCAAAAGAGAAACTGGATTCCTGCTTGCGCAGGAAGGACATAGAAGGGCAGGGATGACAGATAAACCTTTATTTATAAGGGTTTTAGACTCTCTTCAGGAATGCCCTAAATATGCACGTAGAGTGCCTTTAAACGCGCTTCAATTTTCGAAAAAACGGCAATTACGACCCCTGTTTTCGGCCTATTTTTACCTCTCCAAAATCACGAAACCCTTATAAATAGCCACTTTCAGCTTTTGAAGGGATGAAAATTTAGCTAAAAAAGTGCCATTTTTGAGGGGTAAAACCATGGCACGGCTTAAAATAATGCGCCACAAGCGATATCTCGCATTCTGACTCTGAAACCCTTATAATATAAGCCTTTCCTCTTGCTATAAATTAGCTAAAATCATAAACTTTGAGCCCCCACCATCCTCTTGATATTTCAATATAATAAGATAGGGGGCAGGGTTCATTTTTAAATATAGATGCTTTTGATAAATTATGTTTCAGATTGGTAACCAGTTTATGTCTGTTTTTGAAAAGTTTTATCAAAAAAAAGGATTTTTAAAATAGATGCAGTATATAGTATATAAAGATAATTTAAATTAATCCCTAAGTTTTATCGAAAGGAAATAAGAAAGGAAATGGGGTCAAATCTTTATTCTTGACAGTTAATCAAACTATTTGTCAAGAATAAAGATTTGACTCCGGTAACTCCGAAGGGAGGTTCTGGAGCACTTTATAGGGTCAGGGAAAAAACAAAAAGAAAAGGGAGGGGTGACCGTAAAAAAATATTATATTTTCAAAAATATATTTAATAATAAGGAGAGGACAAATGTTTAAGAAAAAATTGTTTTTATTGTTTTGTTTGCCTTTCATTCTGGGATTGTTTATGCTTAGTGGTTGCGGTACAGTAACTCCAGTAGCAGTAACCGGAGTAACTTTAGATCAACCAACCATGACCTTAACCGCAGGGGGAGCAACAGGAACGTTAGTAGCGACTGTAGCTCCTGCAGATGCTACCAACCAAAGCATAACTTGGTCTTCCAGTGCTCCGGCAGTGGCAACCGTAGCTAATGGAGTAGTAACACCATTAACAGCAGGTACAACTACTATTACAGTAGCCACAGTAGATGGAGGTTTGACTGCAACATGCACCGTGACAGTCAACCCGGCACCAGTAGCAGTAGGCGATAGTTATGGCGGCGGCATAGTAGCCTATATCTTAGTAAATGGCGACACAGGTTACAATCCAAATGTACAGCACGGATTGATTGCTGCTACAGCTGACCAGAGTATAGGTACGGCTTGGAGCAACATAACAAACGCTTTGGTCGGACCTACTGGAACAGCGATAGGGACTGGTCAGGCAAACACTACTGCTATTGTTAGTCAAAGCGGTTGTACGAGTGGTGCTGCAAAGCTATGTGACGACCTGACACTAAACACCTATAACGACTGGTTTTTGCCCAGCAAGGATGAACTGAATAAACTGTACCTTAACAAAGTAACAATTGGCGGTTTCACTGATGCCACCTATTGGAGTTCCACTGAGTACGATTGGGTTGTTTACAACGCGTGGGCCCAGGCATTCAGCGATGGCTTCCAGATCGACTACTTTAAGCTCAACGCCAAACGGGTTCGGGCTGTCCGGGCTTTTTAACCATTTGACAATTTAACAATTGGGGGTCAAGGGGGCTTTGCCCCCCTAAAAATACAGGGGACGATTCTCTATATCCGTAAAATAAACGATGAGATGCCTGTCCTACTTGTGAGGAGAGGTTGCTGCCCTTATTTACGCAGGGTGAGCCTTACAATAATTCCAAGAATTCCAAAAGAGAAGACTGGATTCCTGCTTGCGCAGGAATGACAGAGAAGGGTGGGAATGACAGATAAGAAGTAGGGAATGACATAGAAGGACAGGGATGACAAGTAAAAATACGAGATTGCTTCCCCTGCTTTCGCAGGGGCAGGCTTACTTCGTTCCTCGCAATGACAGATAAACCTTTATTTATAAGGGTTTTGGCGATATTGAAAAAAAGAAAAATTACCCCTTCAGGAATGCCCTAAATATGCACGTAGAGTGCCTTTTTCGGGGCCTCAATTTTCGAAAAATCGGCAGTTACGACCCCTGTTTTTAGCCTATTTTTGCCTCCCCAAAATCACGAAACCCTTATAAATAGCCACTTTTAAATTTTGGAGGGGTGAAAATTTAGCTAAAAAAAGCCGTTTTTGAGGGGTAAAACCATAGCACGGCTTAAAATAATGCGCCACAAGCGATATCTCGCATTCTGACTCTGAAACCCTTATAATATAAGGCTTTCCTCTTGCTATTAATTAGCTAAAATCATAAACTTTGAGCTCTTACCATCCTCTTGGAGGTTCAGTATAATAAAATGGGACAGGGCTCATTTTGAAATATAGATGCTTCTTATAAATTATATCTTAGATTAGTAACCAGTTTAGGTCTGTTTTTGAAAAGTTTTATCAAAAAAAGGATTTCTAATCATAATGTAGTATATAATAATAATAGTAAACTGAATAATTATCTAGATAATGAAGTAGAGTTTTATCTATCCTGATCTGGCTAAACCTAAGATGGTATCCTGGATGAAGGTAACAGGAGAGATTTTTCTTGATCAAGAAGAAGCGCCGAATAGATGGGAGATCTCGTTTGAAAAAAAAGAGATAATGGTTCCGAAAGGAGAAAAATAAAATGAAAGAGGAAAGTGACTTTAAAAAGATAACCATCATTGGTGTAGGTCTGATCGGTGGTTCTCTCGGATTAGCCTTAAAAAAGAAAAATCCAAAATTTAAAATTAGC
>Ga0315284_10011707_pt1 | contig 12495 bp, 13 predicted proteins | sample YL17G09_16_MG_FD_203696 | JGI IMG/M metagenome (GOLD analysis project Ga0315284, IMG submission 203696) | Sediment microbial communities from Yellowstone Lake, YNP, Wyoming, USA - YL17G09_16 | ecosystem: Environmental > Aquatic > Freshwater > Lake > Sediment | place: USA: Wyoming | collected... | reverse complement strand
TTAACGTATTGGACGAGGCAGATGAGTTTTGTAGGTGCAAGAGCGAGTTGAAACTCGTGGAGACCGGGACAATGGGCGTACCTATTGTGACTTCGAGAGTTCCTCCGTTTACCGAGGTCGTGAAAGAGGGCGAAACGGGATTCTTTGCTTCGACTCCTGTTGAGTTTGCTGAAAAGGTGTTGTTGGTGATGAGGAACGAGTCATTGGCGAGGAAAGTATCCCAGTCTGTACGGAACTTGGTGCGTGATGGGTATAATGTAGACACAAACGCCAAGCAGTTTCTGGAAGATGTGATGAGGGGGTTGAACAAGTGGAAGAAAACATGAACATCAGCGATAACGTTCCGGTACTTCCTCCTAAGGCAAGTAGGTTGGAACTGCCGTATGTGGCGACCCGACTGTTTCTGGGTGCCAAGATTCATAAGAACTTCAAAGGACACAAGGATGTCGTGGCAGTGGAATCCGAAGGTAGGTTTTCATCCCTGAGTTTGCAGGACTTCGATTTGGTCAATCGGATTTTGGACAGGGTGAAGAAGGAAGTGGATGTCGGAAAGATGGTTTCTGTTGAAAAGGTTCTGTGGATTCATAGGTTGGCAGTTGGTGCTTTGGAATCTATGACGAGGGATGTCAAGGGTCGTGGCATAGTTATGCTGAAAGATATGGCTGGGTCTGGATATTGGCGCATGGTGCTTCCGGCAAAGCACATGGACAAGACAGGATTGTTCGTGGATGTTTCAGCAGCGGTTGTCAACTTCGATTACCTGTTAGAATACGATACGGTGTTTGTTCAGAGGGTTCATGATTGGGATTCGTTCTATACACTTGAAAAGCTAAAGAATGCTGGCAAGCGAATCGTATATGACATTGATGACGAGATTTTCTCCATTCCATGGGACAATCCGGCAAGTCGGATAATCGGAAAGGATGAACAGACGGCAGCTCTGGCGTGTATGAAGTTGGCTGATTGTTTGACGACCACGACACCGATACTTCAGGACAGGTTGATACAGCTTGTGGGAGGGCATCCGGTGATAGTCCCGAATGCGCTAGATCCGGATGATGGATGGTTGCCTACGGAGAAGACGGGGAGTCCGGATGAATGGAAGAGAATATTCTGGCAGGGAAGTTCTACTCATGCGGCAGATTGGATGGAATGCATTGAGGCGGTCGATATCGTGATGAAGAAACGGGATGACGTTCGGGTGGTCATTCTTGGATTTTTGCCGCCGGTGGTGCAAGAGAAGCTCAAGGAGCCGCACTGGAAAGGCCGGGTGGAGTTCTCGGGGTTCAACGCTCCGGAAACGTACTTCGAGATAGTCAAGCGTGTGAGAGCTGAGGTGGGAATAGCTCCGTTGCAGACGAGTTACTTCAATGCCGGGAAATCAGAAATTAAGTGGCTGGAGTATTCTCTGGTGGGGATTCCCACCGTGGCGTCGTATGCTCATCCGTATATGGATGTTATAGGGGAAGGGGAGGGTATCGTGTGTGCGACGACAGATGAGTGGGTGGGGGCCATCGAGATATGTCTGGACGACAAAAAGCGCCGGATAGAGATGGTGATGGCAGCTCGGAAGAAGGCACGGGAGCAATACAATATCAAAGAGACCTCAAAGGTCTGGCGGAGTATTTTGGCTCCATGAGGGTGCCGGAGAAGAGCGTTGGACTCATCATCAGAACAATCAAGGCAAGGAACGCAGGAATGCTTATCGTCTGGCAGGATTATGGTGCCGAAGTTTGAGATGGTCTCGTGTGCGACTATCAAGCTGAGCGATATCACAGAGTATCGGATGAAGTATAACGGGATATTGGTGGTAAAGGATGAGCGAGCCGATTCGTAGGGAAAAGAGAAAATCGCCGGATGGTATGGCGACTAACGATTTGGTGATGAGTGCGTATCATGGCACGAACGATGAGGTATTTCCTTTCGTGATGTCATTGTATGTGTCTCCGGGAAGTACCGTCGCAGATGTTACTTTTGGCAAGGGGGTGTTTTGGAGAAGAATTCCACAAGACATTTACAACCTATTGCCTACAGACATATCGACGGGAGTTGATAGCCGAGAACTTCCTTACAAAGATGGCTCAATCGATTGCGTAGTGTTTGACCCGCCCTATATGCATACACCGGGCGGAACGGCTCACCAGAATCATCAGAATTACGAGACCTACTATCGCAACAACGATGTGTCATCTAATAAGAAATATCATGAGGCCGTACTTGACCTCTATTTCATGTCTGCAAAAGAGGCGATGAGAGTCCTGCGAATAGGAGGGGTATACATAGTCAAGTGTCAGGATGAGGTCTGTGCAAACCGGCAGCGTTTGGCGCACGTAGAGATAATAAATGAACTAGCTACGTATGGATTTACGACAGAAGACCTGTTTGTTGTGGTTCGCCATAATCGTCCCGGGGTGAGTCGTATACTAATCCAAGCCCATGCTCGTAAGAACCATTCCTACTTCTTGGTGTTCCTGAAGCCTGAAGGAAAAAAGAAATGGAAGGGGCTAAAAATAAGGATGAATGTTTGAGAATCGTAACTAGAGAGGCGTATAGATGAGCGAGCCGATTCGTAGAAAGATAGGTGTCTGTCTGGAGAAGTTCTGCCAGATGTGTACCAGTCGTCAGGAGTTCATGCCGGATTCGTGTCCATTCCAGATATTGCAGGCGCTGGATAATGGTATGGGTCTGGGGGATAGCGGGTGGCAGCCACGGCAGAGCGGCAAGACAAAAAAGTTGATGACGCTGGCGAATCAGTTGGCAACTGCCGGTTATCCTGTTATATATCTCGTGCCGAATACGTGTATGGCACAGCATGCGAAGCACAGGGTAGTGCCCGAGGTAAAGACGATGAGTTTCCATCAGGTTAAGGATCACGGATACCTTCGGGGTATGAAGCCGAGTGTGGTGATTTCGGATGAGTTGAAGCCAGAACAACTTGAGCAACTAAGGGATGCGCTTCGGTTCCATCAGGTTGTGGCGGCGTACTGGTCATAACAATTTTTTGATATTGGAATCATAGGTGTAGAAGCGATTTTCGGAGGTAATAAGAATGAGAGAAATCGTGGCAGCTTTGAGGGTGTTGTCGGCCATCCGACAGATGATTGCTTTGCAGCATGCTCAGGTAGCATTGAGGGCTGTAGCCTGTGACGCTATCAAGAAGAAAGTCCTTCCGGCTTTGAGAGAGGAGTTGTCTGTAGCAAAGAGCGAATCGAAGAGGAAAAAGATTGAGGCATTGATGGAGGAGTATCTTGAGTATGCTGACCCAAATAATCCCAAGTCAGAGATATTTGAGAAATCGGCTGGGGTAGTGATAGACTCGGTTGCTAAGAAATACCAGATGGGGTCTCAGGCTGAGGAGGCGGCATCTAACATAGCGTCCAACTTTTACATTAAGGATAGGTGGATGGATTCGTTTGCTCCGCCTCGTTTTGACGTGATGGCGGGTCCCTTGGCGATGAATGATCGGTGGAGGACGATTTTGAATCATCAGGCGAGTTCGGAGTTCAGAGACATATCTCGTGCTGAATCGATGATGGTGCATCCCGTGAAGACCGATGAGGGATATCGAGACATATTCGAGACGACAGAGGCACCGACTGAGTTCACAACAATGGATGTTCAATGGATGAACCAGACCATATCTGGTTTGAAAAAGTATATACACAAGAATGCTTATGACGACATCATGAGGGAGTTAGCCAACATGTGGTTCGGATTGTTGAGGGTAGAGGAGGGGAATGGTCTCGCTGGACTCTGTAGTGTGGGATTTAAGCACCAGATTCTTCCTATGGTTCAGAAGCGATTTAAGGGTATTACTCTGACGAAGGCTTGGGAGCATTGGCGAGACTTGAAAAAACTCGTGGCGAAGTTTTTTGAACAGGAATTGAAAATAAGACTACCGTCAAATGTTCGCCAGTGTCTTCGTATGAGTTCTCTCGACGTACTGACCTATGAGGAGTTCCGGCACCGGCTCGCTGCTTGGGTGCTCGGCATGAAGTAAAACATGGCCTCGGCGAGACAATTCTTTGCTTCGTTACGAATCATTTTGGCTATCAGCCCTGTGGATTCGATAGTGGCTGCAATCCGGGACGGAATCCGGCGCAATGTGAAGGACCCGTCGGTATTCAACAGGTTAGATGAATGGGCGGGGCTAAGTAGGTTTAGGAAAAAGATAGGTGAAGCCATATGGAAAACAGGGAGAGAAACACGACTGGATGTCCAAGATGAAATTTCTCAGCAGGTGGCATTTGTGTTGATGACATCAGATAGTGCTTATCGAACAAAGACAATGACGGCATTTAGGTCGATTGAAGACATGGAGAGATACTTTTGTTGGGTTGTTCGCAATAATGTGGTTTGGAAAACAAGGGAAATGACCAACTATCAGAATAGGTTTGTCCCACTTCGAGACGTCAATCCGACAAGGGAAGAGTTCATCAAAGAGGACTACGGGGTAGAGGGAAAAGAGATGGACAAGATGTTGAGGGATTTCAAGAAGTATGTTACACAACATGCACGAGATGATTTGTCTAGGGCTGTTTTTATTCAATGGTGCAAAGCTGTTGATGACAAGGGGGCGGACGACGTGATTATGGATCATGATGTATATCCGGCATTGAAGAACAAGGCCGCTCCAAAGACTCTGGCAGAGAAATGGCCTTCATTGAGAAAATTGATGGTCAAGTTTTTTGAAGAACAACAAGACATCCGGATAAGCGATGATCTGAAAAGCAAACTGCGAGTAGCTCAATCACTCACGGTAGAGTTCTTCCGCAAGCGAATGGCGGCATGGGTGTTGGGATATCGATAGAATGGAATAGGAAAATCAAGTGGCTCCGTTTTACGACTATTGTTGTGAAGGGTGTGATACTGTCTTTGAGGTGAGACACGCTATATCGGATAAGCCGATAGTGGTGTGTCCTCAATGCCAGTCAAAGGATACCCGCAAGGTCATATCCGCATGTGCTATCATCGTCAAGAATTCGACAAACAGACGTGTGAAAGACCATATGAGTCGATCCTCCGATATCATGAACGACTTGAAGGAGAACTACGGTATAGAGAAGGTCGCTCCTTTGGGAGGAAGCACGATTGAAGAGGTGTATAAAGATGTCAAGGCCACGGGAGGAATGGTTCGTGACGATATGCAGAGACAAAAAGAGGAGACCGCAAGGGTTACAACGGCGAAGCAAAGAGAATGGACGAAGGCGGCATTGAAGCGTGCTCCTAAACGTCAGAGAGAGATGGCGCAAAGAAAGGCGGCGGAAGAATCAGCAAGACGAAGAATCAATTTGTGAGAAGCCGAGAATATCATGATATGAATGGGTGTCTGAAACTTGCCACGGAGGATGAAAATGGGAACGACAATCAAACTTCCGAGTATTTATCAGGAAATGATTCACTTGAGCAGGTATGCGAGATGGATAGACTCAGTGAATCGGAGAGAGTCTTGGGAGGAAACGGTTGATCGGTATATCGGATACATGACGGATGTCCAATGTAAGGGCAAGATTCCGAAGGATGTCAAAGACGAGTTGAGAGAATCGGTGTTGCATCTTGAAGTGATGCCGTCAATGCGATGCATGATGACGGCGGGCAAGGCGCTAGAGATAGACAATGCTGCTGCTTTTAATTGCAGTTATACATCCATTGACGACATGGCGGCGTTTCCCGAGATACTTTACATCTTGATGTGCGGATCAGGCGTGGGATATAGTGTGGAGCGTCAGTTTATATGTACGCTTCCGACTGTTGCGGAACACCTGAAGCCGTCAAGAACTATAGTCAAGGTGGAAGATTCCCGAATGGGTTGGGCAGACGCCTATAGGGAACTCATTAGTATGCTGTATCAGGGTAGGATTCCAGAATGGGACGTGACCGAGGTTCGCCCTGCCGGAATGAGACTTAAGACATTTGGAGGGCGTGCGTCGGGTCCGGAGCCGTTAGTGGATTTGTTCCGTTTCACCATTGAGACATTCAAGGGTGCAGCCGGTAGAAAGTTGAACTCTATTGAGTGCCATGACATCTGTTGTAAGATAGGAGAAGTCGTGGTGGTTGGCGGCGTGAGACGGTCAGCAGAGATAAGCCTGTCCAACCCATCCGATGACCGGATGCGATATGCTAAGTCTGGCAATTGGGCTGACGTAACTCCGTGGCGACAGATGGCTAATAACTCGGCGTGCTATACGGAGAAGCCCGGCATGGATGTGTTCATGCGTGAATGGTTATCCTTGTATGAGTCCAAGTCGGGCGAGCGAGGCATATTCAATCGAGAGGCGGCACAGAAACAGGCATCCAAGTATGGAAGGCGAGACCCCAATCATCATTTTGGTTGTAATCCTTGTAGTGAAATCATCCTAAGGAGCAATCAATTCTGCAATCTGTCGGAGGTTGTGGTAAGGCCGCATGATGGGCAGAAGGAGTTAATGCGAAAGGTCAGGTTGGCGACCATCATGGGGACCATGCAAGCGACGTTGACAAACTTCAGGTATTTGAGGCCCATCTGGAAAAAGAATACCGAGGAAGAGGCGCTGTTGGGCGTCAGCTTGACGGGCATCATGGATAATGAGTTGCTGTCAGGGAGGAAGGGAAAGAAGGAGCTGAAGGAGGTGCTCGAGTTGTTACGAGAGCATGCCGTGAAGGTCAACAAGGAATGGGCGGCAAAGATGGGTATCAATCCAGCCACGGCCATCACTTGTGTTAAGCCGAGCGGAACCGTTTCCCAACTCGTGGATTGTGCCAGTGGGATTCACGCACGGTTCTCCAAGTATTTCATGCGGAGGGTCAGGGCGGACAAGAAGGACCCGATGGCGCAGATGATGAAACAGACAGGTTTCCCTTGCGAGGACGACTTGTATAAGCCAGAGCATCAGTGGGTGTTTTCGTTCCCGATGAAGGCTCCTCAGGGGGCCATTACAACGGGCGAAATGTCGGCCATCGATCACTTGGAGTTGTGGAAGATGTACCAGCAGCATTGGTGCGAGCACAAGCCGAGCTGTACTATCTACGTTCGGGAGAACGAGTGGATGGACGTAGGGGCATGGGTGTATCATAACTTCGATGCGGTCAGTGGTATTGCTTTCCTGCCGTATACGAGTCACTCTTACAAGCAGGCTCCGTATCAGGAATTCACGGAGGCGGAGTATAATAAGATGTTGGAATCCATGCCAAAATCGGTAGACTGGTTGAAGATGAAGGACTTTGAGGCTGACGATTCTGCGGTCAACCACAAGGAGTATGCTTGCAATGGCAATGGGAGTTGTGAGATAGTAGACTTAACGAAATGAGGACAACGTAATCCTCCGAGGAGGGCAATATGAGCAAAAATGAAGATAAGAAGACTGCATTGACTGGGACAGCGGATGTCGATGGTTCGGAGATGAAGCTGTTCGAGAGGCCCGTAGACCTGCCTGAGAAGGTAGTCGTGGTGGACGGGAAGTTGGGTAAGGAGATTGGATTCATCGAGCGAGAAAAGGTGTCAGAGCTTCTGGCAAACGATTCTCGCTATGCCGGGTTTGAGGACCCGGTGACAAAACAGTTCATGCTGTCCTACAATCCGGATACGAAGTCCAAGACCATTGTCCTTGAGACTGAGGACATGATACGGTTCTTGGATACCATTGACGGCAATCTCGAAACGGCGGAAGCCGCTGATGACCCAAGACATCAGAATATGGGGGTATCCTACGAGGACCACGGTAGGGCATACGTATTGTACATTCACGTTCGTCACTCAAGGAAGGCATCAAAGTACCTGTCTCCGTTCATAATTGACGCAATCAACGGTGATGAGTCGGGTGGTCCTACGGCGAGGATTATTGAGCTGTTCAAGCACAGGGCCAAGTATTCTAACCCGGAGAAAATGGGATGAGCGACTTCACGTTCAAGGATGCTACGGTCAAGAAGATGAAGTTGGATGACTTGAAGCCAGCCGAATACAATCCTCGCAAGATACGGGACGAAGCATTCGACGCACTGGGAAAGTCTATTGACCGTTTCGGAATGCTGATACCCATCGTGTGGAATAAGAAGAGCGGCAACATCGTGGGTGGTCATCAGCGTTTCAAGCATCTTGTAGAGATGGGCGATAAGGAGACGGATGTGGTTGTCGTAGACCTCGATAACAACGACGAGGTTGCGCTCAACATCGCCTTGAACAGTCACGAGATACGGGGAGATTTCACGCCGCAGGTGGTAGACCTATTGAAGCGGGTGGAGGTCAACGTTGGGGCCGCATTCAATGAGTTGGGGCTACATGACCTGTTTGAGGACGTGAAGCGAATGGCTCCAAAGGAAGAAAAGCCGCCGTGGAAGCCCGAGGACCATCAGAATCCGCAGGGTCAGGATAGGCCGAAGGGGAATGATGCGCCTGTCGTGCAGGGTCCGGAGGCAATTTTGACGTGTCCTAAGTGCAGCAGTCGGTGGAAGATGAAAGATAATGAGGTTGTCTTCAATGCCGTCAAGGAGGTTCGAAATGGCGGTTAATCGGTGGAAGATTCAGAAGGTCAACATTCAGGACGTTAAGCCGTTCCCGGATAATCCTCGATCTATTAGCAAGAAGGCATTGTCGGGATTGAAGAATTCGCTGGCCCGATTCGGATACGTTGAGCCTATCGTGTGGAACGAAACGACGGGGCATATTATCGGGGGTCATCAGCGGTATGCCATTCTGTTGCAGGAAGGCGTAAAGCGAGCATACATGGTGGTAGTGTCCATGTCTCCGGAAGAGGAGATGGCTGCCAATCTGACGCTCAATAATCCTGAGATTGAAGGTGAGTGGGATGACCCGGTGATGGACTTGTTGATGGCGTTGGAGGCGTCCAGTCCGGACCTGTTCTCCGAATTGAACATGGATTCTTTGCGGAAGGAAATAGAGTCCAAGATGCCGAAGATATCGGAGGGAACGGGAGACGAGGATACGCCGCCGGATACGGATACGAAGTGCCCTTGTTGTGGGCACGAGTTCAAAGTCGAGTCCAAGGACGTGACTGTGGTTGACTTGTCGAAGGAGTCCAAATGAAACAGTGGAAGACAGCGAAGATGAAACTGACGGAGTTGACTCCTGCCGACTATAATCCTCGGACGATTACCGATAGGGCGTTGGAGGGTCTAGGGAACTCCATGGACCGTTTCGGGATGGTGCAACCTATTGTGTGGAATGAGAGAACAAAACGTATCGTTGGTGGTCATCAGCGGTATAGGGTATTGGCGGAGAAGGGTATCGAAGAAACCGATGTGGTCGTGGTCGATCTTGATGAGAACGACGAAGTAGCGTTGAATATCGCTCTGAATAATCCTGAGATACAGGGTGAGTTTGATGACAAGATAGACGATATTCTTAGGGCGATTGCCAAGAATTCGGGCGACCTGTTCGACAAGTTGCGGATGAACGATTTGGCCGAGACGCTAAAGATTTCGTTGTCGGGACCCGGTAAGACGGAGGATGATGCGGTACCGGATGTGCCCAAGGTGGCTGTTTCAAAGACGGGTAGCGTGTATACGTTGGGTAGGCATAAGCTGATATGTGGAGATAGCACCAAAGAGGACGTTCTGAAAAAGTTGATGGGAGACAAGATGGCGGACATGCTATTAACCGACCCGCCTTACAATGTGTCCTACGTTGGTAAGACAAAGGATGCCCTGACTATTTCTAACGATACTATGTCGGAGGAAAAGTTCGTCCAGTTTTTGACAGATGACTTCAAGGCGGCGGATAGCGTCATGCGTGCGGGAGCAGTGTTTTACGTGTGGCATGCGTGTGTCGAGACGTATAGTAACTTTGCAGCGTGCAGGAACGCCGGATGGAAGGTCCGGCAGGTGTTGGTATGGATAAAGGACAGGATGGTGATGGGTCATAAGGATTACCACTTTAAGCACGAGCCTTGTTTGTATGGATGGAAGAATTGTGGAGAGGACTATCCGTGCGACAAGGCAGTATATGAGGAAGAGCACGAGGCGTCGTTGTATGGATGGAAAGAGGGCAGGCATACGTGGAAGGGTGGAAGAAGTCAGACGACTGTGTTGAACTTCGCTCGACCATCTGCCAGTGAGAAACATCCTACGATGAAGCCGGTAGCCTTGTTTGAGTATCTGGTATGGAACAATACCAAGAAGGGCGAGATAGTTTTGGATACGTTCTGCGGAAGTGGAACGGCCATCATTGCGGCAGAGAAATCAGACAGGATAGGTTACGGGGTTGAGTTAGACCCGGTGTACTGTGACGTTATTCGGCAGAGGTGGGCGGAGTTTGTTCATGGCGAAGGATGCGATTGGCAGAAGCTGACTCCGGAAGCATAGGAGAGAATATGAAGCAGTGGCCTACTATCAAGATGAAGCTGACGGAGTTGACTCCGGCGGAATACAATCCACGTACTATCTCGGATAGAGCGATGGGAGGGTTGACCAATTCCATTGAGAGATTTGGTATGGTTCAGCCCATCGTATGGAACAAGCGAACGAGAAATATCGTCGGCGGACACCAGAGATACAAAGTATTGGTAGAACAAGGTGAGAAAGATGTAGACGTCGTGGTGGTTGATATCGACGAGCATGACGAGGTGGCATTGAATGTAGCGTTGAACAATCCGGCTATTCAGGGAGAGTTTGACGGGTCTATTGAGGATTTGTTGCGGGGCATGAAGAACGAGTCTGAGGATTTGTTTGATAAACTCCGCATGGACGACTTGGCGGATAAGCTGCAATTGTCTCTTTCGGATGCAACGAAGCATGACAAGGATGCGGAACCGAAACTAGATGAAGCAGAGGAGTTGAAGAAAAAGTGGAAGACGGCCCCGGATCAGATATGGGCAATGGGAGAAAACAAACTCATTTGTGGTGACTGTACCAAGCCAGAAGTCTACGAGCGATTGATGGGGGAAGAAAAGGCACAGATGGCTGTCACAAGTCCGCCTTATGGTGTCGGCAAGTCCTACGAGGAAGGTGGAATTCAGCCGTGGTTTGATACCATCAAGCCGTGCATACAGAACTTGTGTAAGTATTGTGGGGTTATCGTATGGCAGTTGGGAGACCTTTACAAAACAGGCGGGCAATTCATAGAGCCGACGATGGTTTACTCCATGAATATGTTCAAGGAGAACGGATTTCGTCCTATATGGATTCGCATTTGGGAAAAGCAGGGTATCAATTTTGGCACATCGCCTTATTGGCTTATCAGCAACAAGCCAGCTCAGCAATACGAACAGATAGTTGCGGTGGCTAAAGAAGAGGTGATAAAGGACCTCGAAGAATCGGATATGTCAGAATACGAGTGGGTGACGGCGTTTGCTGGTAAGCAGCATAAGTTTGTCAAAAGGTTGACGAGGATGGATCGGAAACTGTGGGGGTATTCGGGTATTTGGAAAATCGCCACGGTTAGGGCAAATGACAAGCATCCGGCGATGTTCCCGATAGAGTTGCCTAAGCGGTGTATACTGATGCATAGCGACGAGGGCGGGATAGTCGTGGAGCCGTTCGATGGATCAGGGACGACCATTATTGCCTGCGAGAATGCTGGGCGCAAGTGTCGGGCCATAGAGTTGGACCCGAAATATGTGGCTGTGGCTTTGCAAAGATACGAAGATGCGTTTGGAAAACGTCCGGAGAGAATAGAATAAGGAGACAAGACATGAAGATGTTGTGTCTGGACGGAGGAGGAGTCTTCGGAAAAGCCCAATCGAAGATTTTGGCGGATGCGAATTGCTGGGATAAATGGGACTGCTTTGTCGGAACGTCCATCGGTTCTGCCATAGCCGCAGCGGGAGCCTTGGGATTGCATAACAGAGTGAGTCCTGTGTTCTTTGATGAGTGGATGCCAAAGGTATTCCATCGAAGTTGTTTGAGGCGTTTTGTTCCGTTTGTGTCGAAGTACCCCGATGATGGGCTGAACAAAGCATTGCAGACAGTGTTCGGGACCGCTCAGATGGGTGATGTAAAGAAGCCTTTGTTTGTGACGGCAGCGGATATTGGAGGCAGGACGCTGAGGGTGTTCGACTCGACTGATTTTGACGATGCGAGGTTGTTGATGTGGGAAGTCATTCGGAGTGCCACGGCGGCGGAGACATACTTTGACCCATGGAAGGGAAATGCCGATGGTGGCGTGTTTGCTAACAATCCTTCAATGGTGGGGGTGGCAGCAGCCTCTCGTGTACTCAGGGTTCCGATTCCGGAGATAGAGTTGTTATCCATTGGTACCGGTAAGAGCACGAAGGATGGACAACGGGAGCCACGTTCGATGATTCAGTGGGGACTATGGCTGGTCAATGCGTTGCTTCGGGGTGCATCGGATGATATGCATGACTACTTTGTGAGGTCGTTACCAATAAAGAACTGTGTTAGGATTCAGTTCCTTAGGGAGCCGGAATGGGAGATGGATAGTCCGGAAGATATGAATGCAGCGATGGTAGAATGGGACAGCGAGATAACCGTGGTGACACCTGTTGTAAGGGGGTTCTGACAATGGCATCGTTCGGAGAATTGCTCAGTCATTTTAAGGCTAAC
>Ga0315284_10011706_pt1 | contig 12496 bp, 9 predicted proteins | sample YL17G09_16_MG_FD_203696 | JGI IMG/M metagenome (GOLD analysis project Ga0315284, IMG submission 203696) | Sediment microbial communities from Yellowstone Lake, YNP, Wyoming, USA - YL17G09_16 | ecosystem: Environmental > Aquatic > Freshwater > Lake > Sediment | place: USA: Wyoming | collected... | reverse complement strand
GAAGTCGACGACCTCGGCGTTCGGGAAGAGGGCCACGTTGATCGTGTGGTCGGGGTGGTGATGCGAGAGGAAGACGTGGGTGACGTCCTCGGGTGCCACGCCGAGGGCGGCCAGCGGGTCGAGGATCCGGGCCCGGCTGGCAACCATGCCGGGGTCCGCGACGATCAGGGCATCCCCATCGCGAACGAGGGTGACGCTGCTGGCCACGCGGTCGCCGGCGTAGCCTGCGGTGAGGAGGTGGACGGACGTGGTCATGCGGGACCTCCCTCGGGTTGGAGGTCGCGCGCCGCCGGCGGCTCGTCGATCGGCTCCAGGCGGAAGAAGACGCCGGTCGCGGCGACGTGTCGCCCGGAGAGCCGGTAGAGGGCGTTCCCGGGGAAGGGGTGCTGGCGGAAGCTTGCCCGCACCGCCCCATCGCGCTCGGGGCCCGGCCCCAGGAGAGTCGCGCGGACGCGGGTCCGCGGGATCCGTGCGCTCTCGATCGTCGCCAACGCGGCCGCCCGCAGGTTCAGCGTCCAGGCCGTGTCGCCACTCGGGTGGCCGAGGTAGCGTCGTCGCCCCACGGTCAGCAGCCCGAGCGGCAGCGACCGCTCGGTCCCGCTTCGCCGGCCGACCACCCGCAGCAGGACCAGGTTCCCGAAGCCGGGCTGCGCAGCCAGCCGGCCGAGCGGGCCGCCGACGAAACGGAGCAGGCGGTACCAGCCACGCCACCAGGCGCCCCAGGCACCGCTGGCGTGGATCGGCTCGGCGAAGGTTCCGAGGGAGGGTGTCGTCACGGACGGCTCCGCGTGCTGGCCCGGGGTGGATGGACCCGGCGAGGATAGCCTTCTGCCGTCAGGTCGACGGCAGGTCGTGGCGCGTGTCGATGTCGCGTAGTGAGTCGCCCGTTGGGTCGAGCTCCCGCCACCGGTCCGGGCTCAGCGTGCCGGCGCGCAGTCGGCCGAAGAGCCCCACCAGGCTGCGCGTCCCCCCGGCGATCGCGACCCCCGCGGCCGGTCCGGCCGTCGCGACCCGAAGGGCGACCGGCAGGGGCCGCAGCCGCCCGTCCTCCTCCAGGCCGACGACGTCGAGCGGCGGGCCGCCGGCCTCCGGAGTGAGTCGGCGCAGAAGCTCGCGGAGGAGGGCGGGCTTCAGGTCGGGCTGGTCGCCGCCGACGAGGATCGCGCGCGGGTGGGAGGCGGCCGCGAGCCCCGCGGCGAGCCCGGCGAGAGGGCCCTGGCCGGCGACGGCATCGCGCGCCACCACCACCGGCACCGGGACGTCGGACGGCAGCGCCGGCGCGGGCGCATCCGCGCCCACGACGACCACCACCTCGTCGACGACCCCGGCGACGGCGGCGATCGCCCGGTGGAGCAGCGGGCGCCCGCCGACCTCGACCGCCAGCTTGTCACCGCCGAAACGTGTCGATCGACCGCCGGCCAGGACGATGCCGGTGACGCGAGGCGGGGTCACAGCGGCGGCAGGTCAGCGAGAGCGGCCACGGGAACGCCGAGGAGCTCCGCCGCCTCGAACTGGCGTCGATCCGCGGTGATCAGGGTCGCGTGGCGAACGCGCGCGACCTCAACGTAGGCTGCATCGGGCACCCGCAGGCCGGTCGCGAGCGCGAGCCTGAACGCGGCGCCGGCGAACTGGTGCGGGTCCACCTCCTCGAACGAAACGGCCCCGAGCGCACGCATGATCTCCTCGGACCGGAGCACGTCTATCCGGCGCTCACCGATACCTCGCTCCATGGCCGACGCGACCTCGAGCAGGAACAGCGGTGGTTCCACCGCGTGGAGTCGGCCGTGACGTAACGCCCGCTCCACGCCGAGAGCACCGGCACGGTCCTTCTCGTCCTCGAATGCCCATCGAAGGACCACACTCGCATCGATGACCGCCTCGATCACGGGACGGAGTCCCTGGGCGGCAGGTAGTCGAGGAGGCGTTCGCCGAACTCGTCGCGGACCGCGTCCAGGATCGCGTCGACGGTGTCGTGGGGTCCGCTGGGCGGCTTCGTCGTCGCCCGGATCGCATCGAGCCGGTCGAGCGCCCGCCTGCGGCGCTCGAGCATCCGCTCCCACGTATCGGGCCAGTGCGCCGCGTTCCAGCGGGCGACGTAGGCCGCCTGACTGTCGTCCGTCTCGGTGACATACGGGGCGACGGCCTCGCGGACAGCCGCGCCGGCCGGGCGGGCAACCGGCAGGTCGAGGGCCGCGGCCGGGATGCGCACCGCGCGACCGATGCGGACGCTCGGCAACGACCCGTCAGCGATGCGGCGACGGGCGGTGCGGAGGCTGATGCCCAGGCGGGTGGCGGCCTCGGCGGCGGTCAGGTAATCGGGCTCGTGCATCGGGTCAATGGTGCCAGCACAGGCCTCAGCATGTCAATACATGCCATCGTTCAGGCACCGGCGCGCGGGCCCCGCACATGGCCGTCGGGTGTTCGGGCAAGGACACCGCGCCGATTCAGCTCCTCGAGGAGTGCCATCACGTATCTGCGGCTCGTCCCCGTGGCGTCGCGGAACGCCGCCGGCGTGAGCGGGCCGGGCGTCGCCAGGCGAAGGGCGGTCGTCTTCAGGAGGGCGAAGGCCGGAGCGGACCAGGCGAGGTCCTCCTCGACGCGGACGATCCGGCCGGCTGCCTCGAGGGCGCGAACCCCAACCGGGGGGCACCCGGCCGAGCGCGCCGCCTCGGCCAGGCCCGGCGGGGCGGGAACGTCCAGGACGGCCTCCAGCCGATCCATGGCCGCGCGGACCTCCGGTGCCGGGCCGACGGCCCGGCCCGGCAGATGGACGAGATCCCCGGTCCGCGCCAGTCGGCCGGCCGCGACGAGCGCCTCGACGAGCGCGCCGCCGGCGTCGGCGGCCGTCTCCGCCTCGACCGACGCTCGGCGGCGGAGGGCGCGCCCCAGCCGTCCCCGCAGCTCGGCGAGCGGGATCCCGTCGCCGGGGGCCGCAGCCATCGTCGTGAGAGCCTCCGCGGCGACGGCGGACGCGACGCCCGGGGCCAGGGCCAGGCGACCGACCACCGCCGCGGCGCCCGCCGGAAGGGATCCGATCGCCGGGTCCCCCCGGTGGAGCGCCCCGTGAAGCACAAGGAGGGAGACGGCGCGCTCCGCGGGGGTCGCGGCTCGAGCCAGTGCGCCCACCTCCGCCTCCGTGGCGCGCCGCCATGCGGCGCCCGAGGGCGGCTGAGGATCCAGCACACGGCCGCCGGCGAGCGGCTCGGCGGGCGACGGCCGCCGGAGCACGAACCGGTCGTCCGGAGCAGCGGCGACCGGAGTCGCCAGCCGCAGGATCGCCGTCGCCTCGCCCGCCGGCAGGTCGTCGACGTCGCGCCGGGAACGGCGGACCACCCCCTCGACCTGGGATGTCCCGAGGTGCAGCCGGACGGCCGTGCCGCCCGTGATCGCGTCCCGGCGGCGGGCTCCCCCCGCGGCGAGGGCGAGCGCCGGCCGCAGCGCGACGAGGAGGCGATCGGTCGCCACCACGGCCGGGTCGTCAGTGAGCACGACCCCGCGATCGATCGAGGCGCGCTCGACGCCCGTCACGTTCGCCGCCACCCGTCCGCCGGGGCCGCCGGCCTCGACGGGGGTTCCGTGCGCCTGCAGCTCCCGCGCGCGGACGGTGGCGCCTCCCGGCTCCACCCGCAGCGACGTGCCCCGCACGAGGGGCCCGCCGCGGAGCGTGCCGGTGACGACCGTCCCCCGACCCTTCACGCCGAAGACCCGGTCGATGGCGAGTCGGGCCGGGCCGGGTCCACCGGCTCCGTCCGCCCGGGCACGATCCCTCAGCCTTGTGAGCACGGCGACGAGCGCGTCGATCCCGGCGCCGGTCACGCCCGAAACGGCGACCACCGGCGCCCCGGCGAACATCGTCGGCCGGAGGAGGACCCCGACCGCGTCCACGACCTCCGCTACCCGCGCGGCGTCGACCGCGTCCGCCTTCGTCACGGCCACCACCGCGTGGCGCAACCCGAGGGCGTCGAGCAGCTCGAGGTGCTCGCGGGTCTGGGCGCGCGGACCGTCGTCGGCCGCGACGACCAGCAGGACCGCGTCGATCTCGCCCGCCCCGACGAGCATGTTCCCCACGAGCCGGTCGTGGCCGGGGACGTCGACGAAGTCCAGGACGTCGCCGTCGGGCAGGCGCAGGTGGGCATAGCCGACCTCGATCGTCATCCCCCGCCGGCGTTCCTCGGGCAGGCGGTCGGCATCGATCCCGGTGAGCGCCCGGAGCAGCGTCGTCTTGCCGTGGTCGATGTGACCGGCGGTCCCGACCACGACGGTCATCCGGCGTCCCCGGTCGCCGCGAGCGCGGCCCCCAGCGCCCCCGCCAGCTCGTCGTCCGCCCGCGGGTCGACCGTCCGGAGGTCGAGGAGCAGCCGCCCGTCCTCGATCCGCCCGATGACGGCGGGGTCGCCGCGGCGGAGGGCGGTGAGCAGCCGCTCGGCCGACCGTGCCGCGACGGCGAGCCCGTAGGACGGCAGCGTTTCGCCCGGCAGGGATCCCCCGCCGATCGTCGCGGCGAGGGCCACGGTCGCGGCCCCCGGCACGCGGACCGCCAGGGCGTCCGCCCGCGCCCGCAGCGCCGCCGGCGGGGTCGCGATCATCTGCCACACCGGGATCTCGCTCGTCGCCAGCCCGGCGCGGTAGAGGCCGAGCGTCGCCGCAACGCCGGCGAGGGTCGACTTGTCGGGGCGCATCGCCCGGGCGAGCGGATCCTTCCGGAGGCGGCCGACGAGGTCGGCGCAGCCCACGATGAGGCCCGCCTGCGGCCCGCCGACGAGCTTGTCGCCGGAGAAGACGACAAGGTCGGCGCCGGCGGCCAGGCGCTCGGTCGGGGTGGGCTCGTGGGCCAGGCCGAAGGCCGCCGTGTCGAGGAGGGCGCCGCTGCCCAGGTCGTCGACGACGAGCGCGCCGTGGGCGTGGGCGAGGGCGGCCAGCTCGGCCGGATCGGGGGACTCCGTGAAGCCGGACATGGCGAAGTTGCTGGGGTGGACGCGGAGAACCATCGCGGCGCGGCCTTCGCGGAGCGGCGCCTCGTAGTCCTCGACGCGGGTGCGGTTCGTCGTTCCGACCTCCACCAGGCGCGCGCCGGCCCGCCGGACGATCTCCGGGATCCGGACGCCGCCCCCGATCTCGACGAGCTCGCCGCGCCCGACGAGGACACCCTTCCGGCCGGCCAGCCCCACGGCGAGGACGAGCGCGGCGGCGCAGTTGTTGACGACGAGGGCGTCGTCGGCGCCGGTCAGGGCGACGAGGTGATCCTCGGCGGCCCGGTAGCGCCGGCCGCGGCGGCCGGTCTCGCGGTCCAGCTCCAGGAAGAGCGGCTCCCGGGCGGCCGCCTCGGCAGCCCGGATCGCAGCCTCCGGCCACGGCGCCCGCCCCAGGTTGGTGTGGACGATCACCCCGCTCGCGTTGATGACACGGGCCGGGAGCACGCCGCGCACATGGGCGTCGAGGCGGGAGAGGACGGCGCCGGCCAGCGCCTCGATCGACCGGGGCTGCGCACCCGCCGCCAGGCGGGCCCGCTCGTCCGCGACCGTCTCGCGTGCGGCCGCGACGAGCGCTCCGCGCTCCCGCTCTCCCGCGCGCGGGCGCGCGGCGGCGAGGAGCCGCTCGACGCTGGGCGGGCGGGGCGGAATCGCGGCGCTCATGCCCGGATGATCGCAGGGATGGCGGGAGCGCATGGGAGTCGAACCCACCCGGCCGCGTCAGGCGCGACCGCACCGGTTTTGAAGACCGGGGAGCCCACCGGGACCCAACCGCTCCCGTGTGCCGGATAGTAGCGCCGCAGGCAGTCCCGGGACGCCGGAGGCTCCTGTTGCCCCGGTGGTCTACTGTTCGCTCTCCTGGGTGTGCGAGGGAGATGCCGGTGATCTGTGCCAGCTGCGGCGCGGACAACGATGCGGGCCGCAAGTTCTGTCTCGACTGCGGGGCATCGCTGGCGATCGGGTGCCCGGCATGCGGCACGCCGAACCCGCCCGCCGCGCGGTTCTGCGGGGAGTGCGGCGGGCGCCTGGCCGGCGCTGCGGCCCCCGCTCACCCGGCGCCGACGCCCGCGCCCGCGGTCGCCGAGCGGCGCCTCGTCTCCGTCCTCTTCGCCGACCTGGTGGGCTTCACGTCGCTCGCCGAAAACCGGGATGCCGAAGAGGTCCGCGACCTCCTCTCCCGCTATTTCGACCTCGCACGCGCGGCGGTCGAGCGCCATGGCGGCACGATCGAGAAGTTCATCGGCGACGCCGTGATGGCCGTCTGGGGCGCCCCGACGAGCCACGAGGACGATGCCGAACGCGCCGTGCGCGCCGCCCTTGAGATGGTCGGCGGCGTTCGGGGGCTGGGCCCTGCGGCTCACGCTCGGGTGGGAGTGGTGACGGGCGAGGCCGTCGTGACGATCGGCGCGATCGGCGAGGGCATGGTCGCCGGCGACATGGTCAACACCGCGAGCCGGCTGCAGGGCGCGGCCCCGCCCGACGCCGTGCTTGTCGGCGAGGCCACCATGCACGCGGCCTCCCGGGCGATCGCCTTCGAGGCGGCCGGGGGCCAGCTCCTCAAGGGGAAGGCGGCGCCGGTGCCGGCATGGCGCGCCCTTCGCGTCGTCGCCGAGCGGGGCGGACGCGGACGCTCCGAGACGGTCGAGGCGCCATTCGTCGGGCGCGACGACGAGCTGCGGCTGCTCAAGGACCTGTATCACACCACCGCACGTGACCGGCGCGTCCGGCTGGTCTCGGTCACCGGCCAGGGCGGCATCGGCAAGAGCCGGCTGGCCTGGGAGTTCCTCAAGTACATCGACGGTCTGGTCGAGACGCAGTACTGGCACCACGGGCGCTCGCCGTCCTATGGCAGCGGGATCACGTTCTGGGCACTCGGCGAGATGGTCCGCGGGCGGACCGGGCTCGCCGAGGCCGACGACGAGGCGACGACCCGCACTCGGATCGCGGAATCCGTCGGCCGCTGGATCCCGGACGAGCAGGAGCGGCGCTGGGTGGAGGCGGCGCTCCTGGCCCTGCTCGGCGTGGCTGACCCGCCGGCCGGCGGGCAGGACCGGCTCTTCTCCGCGTGGCGGACCTTCTTCGAGCGGATCGCGGCCGAGGATCCCGTCGTGATGGTCTTCGAGGACCTCCAGTGGGCGGACAGCGGTCTCCTGGCCTTCATCGACCACCTGGTGGACTGGAGCCGCGGCGTCCCGATCTACGTGGTCGCGCTGGCCCGCCCCGAGCTCCTGGAGACGCGACCGGACTGGGGCGCCGGAAAGCGCAACTTCACGAGCCTCGCTCTCGAGCCACTCTCCCCCGAGGCGATGCGAGCGCTCCTCGCGGGCCTCGTCCCGGGTCTCTCCGCCGACGCAGCCGCGCGGATCATCGCGCGGGCCGACGGAGTCCCCCTGTACGCCGTGGAGATCGTCCGGATGCTCGTGGCGCAGGGTTCGCTGGAGGCTGCGGACGGCGCCTATCGGCCCGTGCGCGACCTCGCCGACCTGGCCGTGCCCGAAACCCTGCATTCCCTCATCGCGGCGCGCCTCGACGGCCTCGACCCGGCCGATCGCGCGCTCCTGCAGGCAGCCTCGGTGCTCGGCCACGCGTTCACCGTGGACGGCCTCGCCGCCGTCGGCGCGCTGGACGCCGGCGACGTGGAGCGGCGACTCCTGGCGCTCGTCCGCCGGGAGCTGGTCGTCCGCAACGTGGACCCACGCTCCGCCGAGCGCGGCCAGTTCGCGTTCGTCCAGTCGATGGTCCGCGAGGTTGCGTACTCGACTCTCTCCCGGCGCGACCGCAAGGCTCGCCATCTCGCCGCCGCACGTCATTTCGAGACGCTGGCGGACCAGGAGCTCGCGGGGGCGCTGGCGGCCCACTACCTGGCCGCCTACCGCAACGCAGCCGAGGGCCCGGAGGCCGACGCTCTCGCGGCGCAGGCGCGGATCGCGCTCCGGGGCGCCGGCGATCGGGCGGTCGCCCTGGGCGCCCAGGGACAGGCGCTGGGGTTCTTCCGCGACGCGCTCGAAGTGACGACCGAACCACTCGATCGGGCGGCCCTGCTCGAGCGGGCCGGCGTCGCGGCATCCGCCGCGGCATTCCACGAGGAGGCCGAGCGGCTCCTGGAGGCCACGATCGAGTTGCTCCGGGCCGCGGCCGATCGAAGTGGCGCGGCACGCGTCAGCGGGCGCCTCGCCGACGCGATGTTCGGGCGCTACCGGCTGGACGCCGCGCTTGTCCTCGTCGAGTCTGCCGCCGGTGAGTTCGAGAACCTCGGCGAGGACCCCGGGTACGCCTCGCTGCTGGGCCAGCTGGCCCGCTTCCAGATGCTCCGGCAGGTCGGCTTCGCGGCCGCGGTGGCCACCGCCGACCGCGCCCTCGCGATCGCGGAACGCCTCGACCGCGTGGACCTCGTGGCGGACGTGCTCGTGACCCGGGGCGTGGCCCTGACCAGCATGGGGCGTGCGTACGAAGGGATCGGCTGCCTGGAGACCGGCCTCCGCCTCGCCGAGCGCCACGGCCTGCTGGGCACCGAGATCCGCGCCCGGACGAACCTGGGTGGTCCCCTCACCGACCGGGACCCGCGCGCCGCGTTCGACGTCTCGCGCGTCGGGCTGGAGCTTGCCCGGCGGTTCGGTCACCGGCTGGGCGTCTCGATGCTCATCGTCAATGCCAGCTCCGCGGCCGTCGAGAGCGGCGAATGGGACTTTGCCCGCACCGAGATCGCCGCGGGGCTCGACCAAGCCGTGAGCGACGAGGAGCGGATCACCCTCCTGTTGTTCCTGGCCCCACTCCTGATCGAGGGAGGCGCGACCGCCGACGTCGAGGTCGATGAGGTCGAGCGCTGGCTGACGGCGCACGTCGAGGAGGAGCCATACCTGGCGTCGAGCGTGAGCGGCGTGCGTTCTGCTCGGGCCCTGCAGCGGGGCGACCTGGCGGCGGCCTCGTCAAACTACCTCGAGGGCGGCCGTCTGGACCCCTACAACGCCGTCGCCTCGTTCTCCGAAGCGGTGCTCCTGGCGCTCATCGTCCGCGACCGCGGGCGCGCCGAGGCGAGCCTGGAGGCGCTCCGCGCGACCGGCTCGCATGCGGCGATCGCCCGGCTCATGGCGCGTGTCGGCGGGGCCGGGATCGCGGCCCTCGATGGGCAGGCAGGAGCGGCGCGGACCGGGCTCCTCGCGGCGTATGGCGAGCTCCGGGACCTCCGCGCCGCCCGGAAGCAGGCGCTCACCGGGCTCGTGATGGCGACCCTGCTCGGCCCCGGCGACGCCCAGGTTCGCGCCGCGGTTGCCGAGAGCCGGGGGCTCTTCGAGCGGATGGGCGCCGGCCTCTGGCTCGCCTGGCTGGACGCCGCGGAGGCCGGTGGGGCGACCACCCCGGCGACGAGCCCCGCGACCCCCGGCCCGGTCGTGCCCGCCGAACGCGGATGATCGCCGCCAGCACCGGGCCCGCTTTTCCGGCCGTCCGCCTGACCGACTTGACGGAGTGTGGCGGCTGCGCGGCGAAGCTCGGCGCCGACATCCTCGCGGACGTGCTGGCCGGGTTGGGCGCCATCGCCGGCCCGGCACCTGCCGACCTGATCGCCGGCCTGGCACCGCCCGACGACGCGGCCGTCTACCGCCTCTCCGACGACCTCGCGGTCATCGGGACGGTCGACTTCTTCCCGCCGCTGGTCGACGACCCGGTGACGTTCGGGGCCATCGCCGCCGCAAACGCCTGCTCGGACGTCTTCGCCATGGGCGGCCGGGTGCTCTTCGCGCTGTCGGTGGCCGCCTTCCCCGAGGAGCTGCCAACCGACGTAATGGCGGCGATCGTCGGCGGTGCCGCGGAGGTCGTCCGCGAGGCCGGCGGGACGCTGGCCGGCGGCCACACGATCCGCGACCGCGAGCCGAAGTTCGGGCTGGCGGTGGTGGGCGTCGCGCACCCGGATCGGCTCCTGCGCAAGGGCGGCGCCCGGCCGGGGGACGTCCTGGTCCTCACGAAGCCCCTCGGCACGGGCCTGCTGGTCTCGGGTGCGCGCCAGGGGCGGGCGGCGCCCGCCGACCTCGAGACAGCGATCGCCTCGATGCGCCGGCTCAACCGCGCCGCGTCGGAGGTCCTCGTCGCGGCCGGCGTCCGGGGCGCGACCGACGTCACCGGGTTCGGGCTCCTGGGGCACGCCGCCGAGATGGCCCGCGCATCGGGCACCCGGTTCGTCATCGACGCGCGGTCGCTGCCGGCGCTGCCCGGCGCCCTTGCGGTGGCCCGGGCGGGAATCGAGACGGGCGGCGCCGCGCACAACCGGCGCGCCGTGGCTCCCCTGTTGGAGCTGGGCCCCGATGTCGATCCGGCCGTGGTCGCGCTCGCCTTCGACCCCCAGACCTCGGGCGGGCTGCTGGCCGCCGTGGCCGAGGCCTCGCTGGCGCTCGTCCTGGCCGACCTGCGCGCTGCCGGGCTCGAGCCCGCGATCGTCGGGCGGGTGGAGGCGGCGAGCGTTCCGGGGCTGCTCCTGGCCTAGCGGTGCCCGCCGGCGGACGCGTCACGTGGCGGCTCGACCGCAGGAGCCGGCGGCGGGACGACCGGCAGGGTGACCGTCACCCGCGCGCCGGTGGGGGCGAGGTTCTCGGCGGTCGCGTCTCCGCCGTGGGCCCGCGCGAGCGCGCGCACGATCGCCAGGCCCAGGCCGGATCCCGGCGCGGAGCGCGCCAGGTCGGCCCGGTAGAAGCGGTCGAAGACGCGGTCGAGCGAGCCCGGCGGAAACCCGCGGCCGTCGTCGTTGACCCGCAGCGCCACGGCCGCCCGGCCCGCGTCATCGCGCACCCGGTGCGCATCGACGAGGACGTGCCCGCCCGCCCTGGGCACCGCGACCAGGGCATTCTCGACGAGGTTGGCGAGGATCCGCTCGACCGCCGCCCGGTCCGCGGTCAGCCAGAGGACGGGCGGCTCGTCGGCCTCGCCGGACGCAGTTCCGCGGTCGCTGCGCCGGTGCTCATCGCGGAGCTCGATCCCGGCGGCGGCCGCGGCAGGGGCGAACCGCTCGACCGTGGCCGCAACGAGCGCCCCGGCGTCGAGCGGCTCGGGTCGCAGTTCCAGGCGCCCCGTGCGGACCTCCTCGATGGTCCCGATCCCGTCCACGAGCCGCTCGATCCGGCCGGTTTCCTCGGCGATGGCCCGCGCGGCCCGGAGCGCATCGCCGCCCGCGGCCGTGCCGTCCTCCAGCGCCAGGGCAAATCCGCCGATGACGGTCAGCGGCGTCCGCAGGTCGTGCCGGATGTTCGCGAGCAGCTCGGCCTCCTCACGCCTGGTTGCATCGAGCTCGGCCGTCATCGCATTGAAGCGCGCGGTGAGCTCACGCACCTCGAGCGGCCCCTCCAGCGGGAGCGGCGGTGCGCCCTGCGACGGCACGTCCGCCGTCGCGGCGGCGAGGCGCCGGAGCGGTCGCGTGATCGAGCGCGACAGCAGCCACGCGATCGGCGCGCCGAGGAGGAGCGCGAGCAGGATGACGACCGGCAGCACGCGGATGACGTCGCGCCACGCCGCCGCGGCCGACCGGTCCGGGGTCGCCAGGACGATCGCGCGCGACCCCGTCGCCGGGCCTCCGCGAGACAGCACCGTCGCCGCATAGAGGAAGTCGGTGCCCGCGGCATCGGGCAGGCTGCCGGCAACCACCTCGCCGGGGGCGAGGGCGGGGTCGATCTCGATCCTCGCGACGTCGAGTTGGGGGTCGGTTTCGCCGAGCACCCGCCCGTTCGCCGTCAGGACGACGACCTGGATGTCATCCGGGAGGTCGGCGCGCAGCTCGGCCAGGCGGCCACGCAGGTCGGCAGGGGCGGTGGCGAGGCGGATCCGGGCGACGAGCGGCTGGGCGATGTCGGCCATGGCGGCGCGCGTGGCATCGCGATGCAGCTCGCGCAACGTCACGAAGAGCCCGGCGCCCACGGCGAGCATCGCCGCCAGCCCGACGACGGCGAACGCGAGGCCGATCCGGACCGAGACGCGGTCGAGCATCAGGCCGAGCCGCCCGGGTCATCGACCCCGGGCGGCTCCGGGGGCGGCACCAGCCGGTAGCCGACGCCGCGGACTGCCTCGATGGCCGGTCCGTCGGGCCCGAGCTTCTTGCGGAGCTCCGACACGTGGACGTCGACTGTCCGGGTCTCGCCCGGGAAGTCGGTCCCCCAGACGTCCTCGAGCAGCGCCTCGCGCCCCAGCACGGCGCCGGGCTCGCGGGCGAGCGCCGCCAGGAGATCGAACTCGCGAGAGCGAAGCTCGAGCGCCCGGCCACCGAGCTGCGCCTCGCGGCGGCGCGGGTCGATCCGCAGCGGGCCGACCTCGATCGGACGCCCCAGCCGGACGGCGCCGTCCGTGCGCCGCAGGATGGCCTTGACCCGGGCGACGAGGGCCCGCGGGTTGAAGGGTTTCGTGACGTAGTCGTCGGCGCCGAGCTCGAGCCCGACGATGGCGTCGACGTCGTCGGAGCGCGCCGTCAGCATCAGGATCGGCGTGTCCGCCTCGCGCCGGATCGCCCGGCAGACCTCGAATCCGTCGAGGCCGGGCAGCATGACGTCGAG
>Ga0315284_10011703_pt1 | contig 12498 bp, 13 predicted proteins | sample YL17G09_16_MG_FD_203696 | JGI IMG/M metagenome (GOLD analysis project Ga0315284, IMG submission 203696) | Sediment microbial communities from Yellowstone Lake, YNP, Wyoming, USA - YL17G09_16 | ecosystem: Environmental > Aquatic > Freshwater > Lake > Sediment | place: USA: Wyoming | collected... | reverse complement strand
AACCTCGCGCAGAGCGTAAAGTCACAGTACTTGTTCAGTCTTCAGGTTCTGGTACCGGAAGCCCCGGTCTTCTAACATATGCAATTGAAACTTCCGGTACACTGAAGATAGAGGGCAGCAAGGTTACACTAAACCCTAGCGGTTCATCATATGCCGGTTCTACCCTTACTTTTGAACAGGTCTTTGGGAAGACTGAAGAGCAAGTAAGGGCTATAGCAGTAAGTGCCGCGGCCAAAGGAACAGGGTATGTATATCAAGATCCCGGCACGGATGCTCCTGCGAACGGAATAACATGGGTTGATTTATCGAGCGGTAAAGAGAAATATAAAATAAGTGGTATTAATTGGAGCGGTAGCGGATTACTCATTGTTAATGGCAATGGAAATTCTATTGACTTAGATATTTCCGGTGGCCAGTTTACTGGTATGATTTGGGTGACGGGAAGAGTGTCGATAAGCGGTGGTGCGCATATTTACGGGTCTATTTTTGCCAGAAGTTCTATAGATGCGCAGTCAGATATCACAGGTAATCCTACATTAAACTTTAATTCTACAAATGTGGCGAGTGCATTCAGCTTACTAGGTGGAGGCGGAGCAGGAGGATTAGAAGTATTATCTTGGCGCGAGATTTAATATGAAATCTAAAAAAACATCTTCAAGTATAGGTTTGGACATAGGTACCTCGGAAGTAAAACTGGTTGAATTAAAATTTCTTAAAGACGCAGTAGAGCTCGCTAGATTTAACTTGGAGCCAATCCAGGCGGATTTGGTTTCTCTCCTCAAAAGAATTGCGCCATCTCAAGCTATAAATATATCTGTTTCCGGCGCCTCAACAGTGATCAGATATATTGATTTCCCCCGAATGAACGAAGATGAGTTAAAACAAGCATTGAGGTTTGAAGCGCAGAAATATATCCCTTTTCCGATAAATGAAGTAAACCTTGACAATTATATCTTAAAGGAAGACCTGTCAGATAACAAAATGCTGGTTTTGGTAGCTGCGGTAAAAAAAGAATTTATAAATCAGCGCTTAAAATTAATTCAGGAAGCAGGCCTTAAGATAAATATCGTCGATCTCGATTCACTGGCTTTAATCAACGCCTTCAATTTTAGTTATTCAAAAGAAGAAGATGCGGATATAAAAAATAAAACCATCGCCCTTCTTAATATAGGCGCGTCAATGAGCAACCTTAATATACTGGAAAACGGCCACCCGGTTTTAAGCCGGGATATTTATATTGCAGGAAATAATCTTACTGGAAGGATTCAAGATGCTACCGGGATAGATTTGAAATCTGCCGAAGAATTAAAGCCCGATATCGACAAAGAAAAATTGAATAAGGTAATTACTGCTGCGGAGCCGGTCATTTCCGATTTATCTAAAGAACTAAGAACATCGTTCGATTATTATGAGAGCCAAAGTGCTTCTTCTGTGAGCAAGATTTTTTTAAGCGGAGGAGGCAGTAAATTTGCCGGCTTAAAAGATATACTGGCTAATCTCTTGAGTATAGAAGTAGAATATTGGGACTCCTTACGGCAAATAAGCATTGCAGATCATATTGATTCTAAAGAAGCAAAGGAATTATCTGCTCAATTGGCAGTAGCTGTAGGCCTGGCTTTGCGGAAATGATAGAAATAAATCTCTTATCAGGAGACTCAAAAGCTAAAACTAAAAGAATAGGTAAAGTAAGTATAAAATCAAAATACTTTCTTTACATCATCCCCTTAGTTTTTGCAGTATTAATATTAGCGCATATTTGTTTAGCCGCAGAGGCAATAGTCAAAAGCTTTCAATTTAGCCAACTCAATAGTAGATGGAAGAAACTCGAGCCTCAAAGAGAACTATTAAATAATTTAAAGAAGGAATACGATGTATTAGCTTTCAATGCCAAGCTAATACAGGAGCTGAATAGCCGAAGGCTTAATTGGCCAGAGAAACTCCATCGATTGAGCCAAGACTTACCTTCCGGGATTTGGTTTAATGAGATTCTGGTCTCCCGGAAAGATTTTGTCTTAAAGGCATCGGTGGTATCTTTGCAAAAAGAAGAGATGGGCTCGATTAATAAATTTATAGATAGCCTAAAAAACGATGCGCGCTTCTTAAGGAATTTCAATAAGTTAGAATTGGGTTCGGTACAAAAGAAATCGGTTGGCGGATATGATGTAGTTGATTTTATTTTAACGGCTAAATTAAAAGGAAAATGATAAATTTATTAGATAAATTAAATGAATTAAAATTAGATAATAAGAAAATATTTCTTATTGCATTTGTCGGTTTATTAATAGTTTATGTAGATTTTGCATTTATTATAAAATTACAGTTGCAAGGCATAAGAACCGCTACGCCAAAAATAATAAAATTGAAGAAAGACGTCGATAATTTAGCTAAAGATTTATCTTGGATGCAGGATTTAGAGCGGAAGGCAAGTAAAGATAAGAGAACACTTAAGCCTAAAGAAATCATTTCCGAAGATAAGGTTTTATTATTATTGCAGGAGGTATCCGACCTTGCTAATAAGAACCGGGTTAAGATTATGCAGATAAATACATCCAAGGATGCAAAAGTTCAGGAAGAGGTTATAGCAGGAGAGAAGCTTTCGCCTATTATCATTACCCTGGATTTGACTTGCGGGTATCATTCTCTGGGTAGTTTTATAAATGCTTTAGAAAATGCTAGGCAATATATTGATGTGGAAGATATGAAAATTATACGCGACCCTCGCGATTACCTTCTTCAAAACGTAAATTTAGTACTTAAAACCTATGCAAGGAAATAATATCAGAAGAGCGTATAGCGTAGAGCGTAGAGCGTATAGTCAAAATCTAAACGCTAAACGCTATCCGCTAAACGCTAAAACTTTTTGGCTTTTGATTTGTAGCCTAGTTTTTTGCGTTCTTATTTTTGAAATTTGTTGTTTTGCCGAGGAACAATTTGTATACAATGCCAAAGGTAAACGCGACCCGTTTATTCCTTTGGTTACTCCTGATGGCAGGCTTTTAAAATTGGAAAAAGAAGAGACCGCTTCAGGATTATTATTAGAGGGTATCATTTACGATGAACACGGCTTATCTTATTGCCTTGTTAACGGTGAAGTTGTCAGGGTTAGCGATAAAATCGGTGATTATCAGGTTTTGAAAATAGAAAAAAATAAAGTTATTTTTATTAAAGGCGGTCAAACCTTAGAAGTTGAATTAAAGGAGGAGGGACCTTGAAAACTCAAAATTTAAAACTAAAGATTTTTAAAATTTCAAATTTTACCTTATGGTTTTATCTTTTTACTTTTGCCTTTTACCTTTTATGTTATGCGCAAGTATCCGGACAGACTCAAGCCGCAGGTGAAATTCCAGAAGAGCAAACTGCTAAACTGGAAAGTTTAGTGGCATCTGAGAATGTTACGTTAGATTTTAAAGAGGCGGATATCCGAAATGTCCTTAAAATAATTTCTTATAAATCCGGCGTAAATATTGTAACCACTCCTGAAGTCATGGGTAATATAACAATTAGGCTTGTGGATGTCCCGTGGGAGAAGGCTTTGGATGTTATATTAAAGACCTATGGTTTTGGTTATGAGTGGTTAAGTAATAAGGTTATTATGGTTTCAACCTTAGAAAAATTAGCCCAACAGAGAAAGGTTCAACAAGAGGCGGCAGAGATGGAGCCCTTAGATACCCGGGTTTTTGTGCTGAACTTTTCCCGGGCTGATGATATTAAGGTATCAGTAGAAAAATTAGTTTCTTCGCGAGGAAAAATCACGACGGAAGCTCGGACGAATACCCTATTGATTATTGACACTAAGTCTAATTTGAACAGCATCGCTGAGATTATCAAGGGCCTGGATAAAGTTACTTCACAGGTAATGATTGAGGCAAAGATAATTGAGACTACCTTAGGGAGTGCGGAGAAATTAGGCATAGACTGGTCAATCCGGGCGGCTTTAACCGGCTCTAAGAGGCCGACTACTTTTCCTTTTCAGACTGAGGAATATAGGGGTACAGGTAAAAAGATGCTTCCTGCCGTTCAGAAGCCAGTTTCTATTGAGCGGGTTACCACTACTTCGTACAGCGAAACAGGTATTCCTCTAAGCACGACCACCACCGAACAATTATTTCATCAACTGGCGCGCGGTTTTCCCGATGTTGCCACCGATACTTTTTTATTTGGCACGTTGGATTTTTCCCAATTCAGCACAGTTTTAGAGATATTGAGTCAGCGCACGGATACAAAAGTCCTTTCTAATCCGCGCATCACCACTTTGAATAATCGGGAGGCAAAGATATTAGTGGGATCCATTGTTCCTATACCGAATTATGAATATAGCAAGGATACTGGCACAAGAGTGGTTTCCGGTTATACAGACCAGCGGATCGGCATAGGCCTGACCGTAACTCCGAACATAAACGAGCAGGACTATATCACCTTAAATCTCAAGCCGACCATAGACCAGATTACCGGTTTTACCGGGCCGAACAATGAAAGGCCGATAATTTCTACTCGATATGCCGAGACCAGTGTGATGGTGAAAGACGGTCAGACCCTAGTTATAGGCGGGCTCATCTCCGAGAAAAAGATTAAGTATAAAAAGAAGATCCCTATTTTAGGAGACATACCCATCCTGGACTATCTATTCAGCAAGAAAGAAGATACCATAGATAGGACAGAACTGTTGATATTTATCACCCCGCACATTATTAAGGAAGCGGATTTTAATCTAGCCAGATCTGAAGAGACGATCAGATCATCCTATGAATTCGTGGTTAATCCAGAAAAGAAAGTAGTCCAGAAGAAAAAGAAAAGGAATAAATAGAAGGAAAATGGGGTCAGAATTATTTTTCTTGCTTATTAAATGTATAGAATAAATTTTACATTTGCCAAGACAGGAACAATGAAATTTATCTCGCATTTAGACCTGATGCGTTTATTTATGCGCGCAGTTCGCCGGGCGGCCTTGCCGATTAAGATGACCGAGGGGTTTAGCCCCCACCCTAAGATCAGCCTTAAGCGTGCACTAAAGTTAGGAGTAGAAAGCGATAATGAGGAAGCAACCTTTGTTTTAAGAGAGACAATTAGTCCGCAAGAATTTAAACAGAGGTTACAGAAACAATTACCAGAGGGGATCATTATAAAAGACGTTATAGTGCAAGTAATCCCATAACGAACATGGCTAAAGAAATTTTGATAAATGTCCAGCCCCAAGAAAAACGGGTTGCTATAGTTAGTGCTGGCCGTCTGGAAGAATTTTATATTGAACGGCCGCAGGATAAAACTATAGTCGGTAATATTTATAAGGGTAAAATTGAAGGAGTCCTTCCTTCAATTGGCGCAGCATTCGTAGATATCGGCTTACCTAAAAATGGATTCCTTTATTTATCCGAAATAGAATCCTCTTTTGAATCATTGGAGACGCAAAAACCCAGCCTGAATCAGATAAAAAAAGGGCAGGAAGTCTTGGTGCAGGCAGTAAAAGAATCATTTGGCACTAAGGGCCCTCGCCTTTCCTGCCATATTGGCCTGGCGGGCAGGTATTTAGTGCTTATGCCTCAGGAGAGCCAGGTTGGTGTTTCCCGAAGAATAGAAGAAGAAGAAGAAAGAAGGCGCTTGAGAGGAGCGCTTTCAGAGCTTAGATTACCCAAGGATGTGGGTTTTATTGTGCGCACTGCAGCCTCCGGCAGGTCAAAACAAGAGTTACAAAGGGATGCCCATTTTCTGCTTAAGTTGTGGAAGAGGCTGGAGAAAATAATGCAGAATAAGAAGGCGCCTTCTCTGGTCTATGAAGAATATGATTTGACTCTTCGCGTCATAAGAGACTCCTTTACTGATGATGTGTCTAAATTAATCATAGATTCAAAAGCCGAATATTACAGGATACAGCGTTTTATGAGGACGTTCTTAAGTTATTTAATAAATAAGGTAGAATTATATCGCGGTGATGATTTATTTGAAGACAAGGATATTGAAAAACAGGTTAATAAAATCTTTGAGACTAAAATCTATTTAAAATCAAAGGGCTACATTATAATTGAGCCTACTGAAGGCTTGGTGGTTATCGACGTCAATAGCGGCGGATTTAGTAAAAAATTAGGCCAGGAGGAAACAGCATTCAAAGTTAATTGTGAAGCAGCTGTTGAAACTGCCCGCCAGTTAATCTTGCGCGATTTAGGAGGTATAATCGTTATAGATTTTATAGATATGGAGAAAGAGCCACATCGCAGAGAAGTTTTGAATATATTAAAAAAGGCGTTAAGTAACGATAGGGCAAAATATGATATTCTGGGGATTTCTCAGTTTGGATTGGTAGAGATGACACGGGAGCGCATACATAGAACAGTGCAGACGCTCTCTTACGAAGCCTGTCCATATTGCCAGGGAAGAGGAAAAGTTAAATCACCTGTTACTATGTCTATTTATGCCCTAAGGGAATTAAGAAGATACTTAAAGGGTAAATCCTTAAAGCAAGTCAATATTACTTTAAATCCGGCTGTAATTGATAAGATCTTAAAAGAAAAAGATAATCTAAACTTTATTGAACGTAAATTTAAAACAAAGCTTAATTTTATCTCTGATCCTGCCTTACATATAGAGGAGATAAAAATACCCTAAATAATATAGCCGTCCGGATTATATTCCCTCCCCCGATGAGAGGCTAATTTTAGCCCTTGACCCCGTTAGAAATTATGTTATAATATTATTTCAAGATATTTCTAACGGGGTTAACTCTGTTTATTTATGGTACAGGAAAGTATAAAACACTTTCCTATCACCACTAGCGAAAATCGCTTAAAGTTATCGCCGAAGGCGATTTTCTTGATATGTTATTATTATATTTCTATAAATAGAGAATACAATTAGAGGAGAGCGACAAATGTATGCAATAATTGAAGTTGGAGCAAAACAATATACTATTAAAAAAGGTGATATCATTGATGTAGAAAAGCAAGCGGTTAAGGAGGGGGGAGATATTACCTTAAATAAAGTCCTCTTAGTATCCAAAGATAAGAAGGTCGAGGTGGGGCAGCCTTATGTAAAAGACGCCAAAGTAGAAGCCGTAGTTTTAAAACACATAAAGGGCGAAAAAGTAATTTCTTTTAAGTATAGGCGCCGAAAATCTTCCCATTGGAAAAAGGGGCATCGCCAGCAGTTAACCCGTTTAAAGATAAAAGAAATTGTTTTTGGTTAAATGGTAATTGGTGATTGGTTAGATAGCCTATTATTTAACTATTTTCCCGTTCACATATATTTAATTCCAGGCGGGAAACCTTTTAACTAATTAATCAAAATAAAATGTTCATTGACAGCGCAAAAATATATGTCAGAGGAGGCAGGGGAGGTAAGGGCTGCTCAAGCTTGTATCGTGATAAATATACCCGAAGAGGAATTCCCGATGGAGGAAGAGGCGGCAAGGGAGCTGATATTATTATTAAAGCAGACAGAAACCTGCATACCCTCTTAGATTTTCAGTATAACAGGCATTTCTTCGGCTTAAAGGGCGGCAATGGCTCAAGTAAAAACAAGAAAGGTAAAAATGCGCCTTCCGTTATTATCCGCGTACCTTGCGGTACAGTCATTAAAGACGCAAAGACGGATTGTGTCCTGCGCGATTTAGATAAAGATCAAGAAGAAGTTATTGCAGCTTATGGCGGTTGCGGCGGCTTGGGTAATCACCATGGTAAAGTTGCAACGGATGGCTCGCCAGGCGAAGAAAAAGAATTAATTCTGGATTTAAAACTCATTGCAGATGTTGGCGTGGTAGGTTTTCCGAATGTAGGAAAATCTACGTTGATTTCTAATATTTCGAACGCACACCCCAAGATCGCTGCTTATCCTTTTACGACAAAGTCTCCTGTATTGGGAGTCGTAACCGGAACCGGTGGAGACGGTTCTTTTGTTATCGCAGATATCCCGGGGTTGATTGAAGGTTCTTCCCTTGGAAAGGGCTTAGGGGATAAGTTCCTCAGGCATATTGAACGCACAAAGATCCTCCTCCATCTTATTGATATGTCCGGTTCTGAGGCAAGAGACCCTGTAGAAGATTACAGAACCATCAATAAAGAGTTAAAAAATTACAGTAAAGAAGTTTGTAAAAAATCGCAGATTATCGCGGCTAACAAAATGGACCTGGAAGGCGCAAGTGAGAATCTAGAGAGATTCAAGAAACTAATAAAGAAGAAAGTTTATCCTATATCGGCATTAAAAAAAGAAGGTTTGGAGGAGTTAATTGAAACAATTAGAAAAAGATTATAAGAGAATTGTGGTAAAGATAGGCTCAAGCCTTTTTTATTCGGTGAATAATGTTTGGGATGATTCCGTCGTTTACGATATTTCTCGTCGTCAAATTTCCTCTTTAATCGAAGAAGGCAGAGACGTCGTAGTGGTTTCCTCCGGGGCGATTGCTTTTGGTATGCGCGCACTTGGCTTAAAAGAACGTCCCAGGAAGTTAAAGGATTTACAGGCAGCGGCAGCTATAGGACAAAATGAATTGATGAATGCATACTGCAATTTCTTTGGCAAGAATTATACTGGCGCACAAATCCTGCTGACATGGGATGATTTCGCGCGGAATCGTTACTTGAACGCCCAGAATACACTACAAGCGTTATTAGAGCATCGCAAATATCGCATTCAGCGCATTGTTCCAATAATTAATGAAAACGACACGGTCTCCACAGATGAGATTAAATTCGGAGATAATGATATGCTTTCTGCTCTAGTTGCCAATTTAATTTCCGCCGACCTTTTAATTATTCTTTCTGATGTGGACGGGCTTTTGGATAAAAATAAAAAAGTTATTCCCGTGGTAGATGAAATCACCGCACAGATAAAAGAATTTGCCCGCCCAACCGATAAGAAAACCTGTGTAGGCGGAATGATTACCAAAATCGAAGCGGCAAAGATATGTATGAAATCGGGTATTCCCTGCGTAATTGCCAACGGCAGGCGTAAGAATGTAATTTTATCTGCCGTAAAAAATCCTGCTGAGGTCGGAACCTTATTTGTGCCCAAAAAGGGCCTGGCGGCAAGAGAACGCTGGATTGCCTTTGGCACAAAGCCAAAAGGTAAGATTTTAGTGGATGACGGAGCAAGAAGAGCCCTTTCGAATAAGAAGAGTTTGCTTTCGGTAGGCGTTACAGGTCTTGAAGGCAATTTTGAGATAGGCGATATTGTCAGTGTGGTAGATGAACAGGATTATGAATTTGCCAGGGGTAAGGTTGGCCTTTCGAGCAAACACTTAGATAAAGTTAAGGGCAGCCGCTACGGCAAAGAAGTAATTCACTGCGATAATATCGTTATCTTATAGAAAAAAAGGGACGGTTCTCAACTCAAAGCAAAAGTGTCCCTTTTTTAGGGACACTTCTCGAACGATTTGAGAACCGTCCCTGAAGGAATAGAGAAAATGATGAAACTAAAAAAAGAACTTACTAATATAGCAAAGAGCGCACAAGATGCATCAAGATTTATGCTAACAGTCTCTTCGGCAACGAAGAACAAAGCTCTTAAAAGTATGGCCTTGACGTTAATTAGTAAAAAAGAATTCATCCTTAAGGCAAATAAAAAAGATATTGCCAGGGCAACTAAAGCAAAATTATCCAGCGCCTTTATAGACAGGCTTACTCTCAGCGCCAAAAGAATCAAAGAGATGTCGGATTCGCTGGTTGAGATAAGCAAATTAAATGACCCGGTAGGAGAGGTTATCAAAGCCTGGCGCAGGCCCAACGGACTATGGATACATAAGGTGCGGGTGCCTATCGGTGTAATTGCTATTATTTATGAATCGCGCCCTAATGTTACTTCTGATTGCATTGGGCTTTGTTTTAAGTCGGGCAACAGCGTAATCTTAAGAGGGGGCAGCGAAGCCTTAAATTCTAATCTGGCAATATATCAGATACTTAAGGGCGTAATAAAGAAATACGGAGTTCCGCAAGACTTAATCAATATGGTTGCAACTACTGACAGGCATGTTGTGGATGTATTATTGAAATTAAATGATTATATTGACTTGGTGATTCCCCGCGGCGGAGAGAGCCTGATTAATCGGGTAGTTAGTCTATCGCGCATACCCGTGATAAAACATTACAAGGGCATATGTCATGTATATGTTGATGAATGGGCGGACTTAAATATGGCTCAGAATATCTGTTACAATGCCAAAGTCCAGCGTCCCGGAGTATGCAATGCGATGGAGAGTATGTTAGTCCACCGCGATGCCGCAGCAAGATTCTTGCCCGGAATGTTAAAAAAATTTAAAGAGGCAGGCGTGGAAATCCGCGGTTGCAGTATGACACAGAGGATTGTAAAAGGCACGAGGCGTGCAACCGAGAAAGATTATCATACCGAATATCTGGATTTAATTCTTTCGGTGAAAGTAGTAAATAATTTAAATGAAGCGATTAGGCATATAAACTATTACAGCACTCATCATTCAGATAGCATTGTTACTGGAAACTATGAAAATGCCTTAGAATTCTTAAAGAAAGTAGATTCTGCCTGCGTATACGTCAATGCCTCCACGCGTTTTACCGACGGTTATCAATTTGGATTGGGCGCTGAGATAGGTATTTCTACTGACAAACTGCATGCGCGAGGGCCCATGGCGCTTGAAGAATTAACGACATATAAGTATATGGTATTCGGGAGTGGGCAGGTGAGGGAATGAAAATAGGGATATTGGGCGGGACATTCAATCCTATTCATATCGGTCATCTTATTTTGGCTGAAGAGGTAAGGGAAAAGTTAAAACTCGACAAGGTTATTTTTGTACCTACATACCTTGCGCCGCATAAGGATAATTCTGACATTGCTCCTGCTCATGCAAGGCTCGCCATGATAAAACTGGCTATCAAGGGCAACAGATATTTTTTAGCCTCTGATATAGAAATTAAAAGAGACGGCCGTTCTTATACTATAGATACCATGAAAGAATTCAAGAAGCTATATCCGCAAGATGAATTGTATTTTATAATCGGCTCGGATTTGCTTAAATATCTGGATGATTGGAAGGATTTGCAGGAGATTATTAAAATGGTAAGGTTCATTGTCGCCACCCGTCCGGGTTACCCCTTGGAAAAAATACCTTCCCATATTTCTACTATCCCAATCAGGGCAGTAGATATCTCGGGTTTTGAAATTAGAAAGGCAATAAAAGAAAATAAATCGTTTAGGTATTTGGTTCCCGAATTAGTGCTTAAGTATATTAATAAAAAGAGGCTTTACCGATGAGAATCAATCCTTCGACACGCTTTAGGATTGATGGTGAGCGCAGTCGAACCATCAAAGTTGCGCCTTCTATATTATCCGCCGATTTTAGTTGTTTAGGCCAAGAGATAAAAAAAGTGGAATTAGCAGGCGCGGATATGCTCCATATCGATGTTATGGACGGGCATTTCGTGCCCAATATTACTATAGGCCCGGTAGTAGTCAAATATATCCGTCAGGCAACGAAGCTGCCTTTAGACGTACATCTGATGATTGAGAACCCGGAAAAATTCATCGATGACTTTGTTAAGGCAGGAAGCGATATGATTACCGTCCATATTGAGGTTATAAACGCTATACGCTATACGTTAAACGCTAAACGGTTAAAATCTAAAGGAATTAAAGCGGGCATCTCTTTAAATCCCGCTACGCCACTATCAAGGATAAAAGACGTCCTTGGCTTTGTAGATTTCGTTTTGGTTATGTCTGTTAATCCCGGTTTTAGCGGCCAGGCATTTATTCCGGCAGTATTGCCCAAAATAAAAGAGTTACGCTCTATATTTGACGGAGATATTTCCGTAGACGGAGGCGTAAACGATAGAGTGGCGGGCAGTATCATTAAGGCAGGTGCAAACATTTTAGCCGTAGGTTCATACGTATTCGGCGCCAAAAATACTAGATTAGCAATAGAAAGGCTCAGGAATGCAGGAAAAAGCTGAAATCAATCCTTCGACTACGCTCAGGATTGATGGTGAGCAAAGTCGAACCATCAAATTTGGAACCGATGGTTGGAGGGCAGTTATAGGCCAGGATTACACATTTGAAAATCTAAAAATTGTTTCCCAGGCAGTTGCTGATTATTTAGGTTCCGGAAAGTCGATAGCAGTTGGTTTTGATACCCGTTTTATGTCCGGCCGTTTTGCTGAAGTTGCCTCCGCTGTTTTTAGGAATAACGGGATTGAGGTCATCCTTTCAGATAGGGCTATACCTACACCGGCCTTAAGCTTTACCGTAAAAAATAGGCGCCTGGATTTGGGTATTATGATTACCGCCTCTCATAATCCTCCCGAATATAATGGTTTTAAGATTAAGAATTCTTCAGGCGGCGCAGCAGGCCCGGAAGTAACCCGGGACATAGAAAGCCGTTTAGGAAAAACGCCTATAAAAGAAATAGGCACAGGCTTAGCAAAAATAACAGAAGAAGATTTAGTCACTGACTACGTAAAATTCATCCGTAGTTTCATTGACTTAAAGAGAATAAAGAAAAAAAGATTTAAGGTTCTGGTCGATGCGATGCATGGCTCGGGGAAT
>Ga0315284_10011700_pt1 | contig 12500 bp, 12 predicted proteins | sample YL17G09_16_MG_FD_203696 | JGI IMG/M metagenome (GOLD analysis project Ga0315284, IMG submission 203696) | Sediment microbial communities from Yellowstone Lake, YNP, Wyoming, USA - YL17G09_16 | ecosystem: Environmental > Aquatic > Freshwater > Lake > Sediment | place: USA: Wyoming | collected... | reverse complement strand
AGCAACGCCGTTAAGCTCCATTTTTTCTGCTGCAGTCGCCTTATCGATAAGCCCGCGGGCTATCTGCGGCGTCGGGCCATCCAGGCGGCAAACCATAATCGTCAAAGTCAGGTCTTTAGGATACCTGCTGTTCTTGTACAACTGATTCGGCTGCCACTGGTACAGTTCATAAGACCCGAATAAGACCATCGACAGCTCGCTATCCACGCTGGCGTCCGTCTCCTTGCCCAAAATACGGTCAATCTCGCCTCGAACTCTCGCAAGCTCCCGCTTGATTCTGGCCTGCTCAGCCGTCGTTCCCGCGCCTTCCTGCGCGTCTTTAAGCTCCTTTTCATATTGCGAGGCGGATGTTTCAAGCTGCTTGAGCTGCTCCTGCTGGTCTTTCAGCGGGCCTCGCGGCCCGACCTTATAGGGGACGCCGTAGGTTGTCAGCAGGCATTTGATTGTCCGGCTGGATTTGCCATTGGTCAACCTTTTGTGAATCGGCTCGGCAATGTTTTTGTCGTAATCGTCTCTGCTTATCGTGTTCACAATCGCCTTGCCCAGAGGCAGGGCCAGGACATTCTCTTGGGGGACATTGCGTCGCTGACAGTAGTATCGCCCCAGCTCCACGGAGGACGGGATATCCCCGTTGACAATCACAAGAATCTCATTTGGCTCTACCGCCGCGGCGGTTACGCAAAACAGAGAGATAACCAATATCGTCGAGCTGCTTATTCGCCTCATCACGGCCAACCCTCTCAGCAAAACAAGTGCACAACCCAAAATTGGCCGGCCCGTCATTGTGTAATGACGGGCCGGGGCGTTACTCAAAGTCAGGTCCGTTACGGCCGGCACAGTTTAAATTTTGTGTCCTGGGCCGAGGATAGAGTCAAGCGTTTTCCGGCTGACGGTGACAATCTCGTCTTGTTTGAACATATATACGCCGGCCGGACAGGAACCGACGTCGGGGCTGAGCCGTTCACCATTGCATAATGAAAGTAGCTTTGCCGGAAAGTTTGCCCCGCCGAGATGTGAGCATGGATAACCGCCTCCAAAACGGGGGTTTATCTCCAGAAGTTTTGGGCCATCTTTGCCAATCTTAACATCCACATCCGCAGGTCCAAACAACTGCAGGTTCTCAGCTATTTTGAGTCCGAATGCAATCAGCTCTTTGTTATCGGTGCTGACGGCTTTGTCCGTTTCTCCGGCCCGCATAGCCAGTTTCAGCTTGCAGAAAACGCTTATGGGCTTGAAATCTCTATTGCTGAAAAGGTCGTAGCCGAACTCGTCACCCTCTATGTATTCCTGTATCATCGGGTTTGGGCAGTTCTCAAAGGCGTTTCTCAACTGCTTTTCACTCCTGCAATAGGTGATGTTAACCGAGGCGCTGCCGTCTCGTGGTTTGACTACAATGGGCCATTCGAGTCGTCCGCTCGCAAGCAACGCCTCTGCCTCTGAAAGCGTAATCGCCGTTTCGGGAACGTCGATGTGTCTTTCCTTTCCGAATTTGTATGTCAGGTACTTATCGCCACTTATCTTTATAGTCTCGGGCGGCGAAATCACCACCATAGTGCCTGTGTCAAAGAGCCGCTGGCGTTGTGCAGCCAGGATGGGAAGCTCGGGGTCTATAAGCGGCACGAGCATATTTATCTTGTTGCGATTACAGAAGGCAAGCAACTCGTCCGTATAATTGCGGGAAGTTACTTCCGGCAACAGAACGCTCTTGTCACAATAATGAAAGGCCGGCGCATACTGGCTGCTGTCCGCTCCCCAGACTTCACCATTATCGCCAAGCGCCTTCTTGAAGTATTTGACCAGGTACCCGCGACGACCTACACTCGACAGCAAAATTCGCATCACACCATTGCCTTATAGTCTGCGTGGGATATAATCATATCTACAATCGTGCCGGCAGATTCTAAAGAATAAACCCGACACTGTCCAAGCCGTTTTTGGGCTGGACAAGATTTCTTGCGTTGTTAATATACCTCGTAATTTGAGCGTTCGGGCTTAAGCATAACACGCCTCGTCATCCCGACGGCAAAGGGCTTATATGTTCAGTGAATTTATAGGACCGAGAAGACCGCTGAGCTGGACATTCCAATTCTGGCCGGTTCTCGTCTTGTCCCTGCTTTGTGCGCTTGCCGCCACCTGGCTTGTCAAGAAAATCGCGCTGAAATACGGCATAGTCGACAAGCCTGATAATATTGTCAAGACTCACAAAGAACCCGTCGCTTACCTTGGCGGGGTCGCTATGCTTGTGGGGCTTGCGGCGGGAATCCTCGCCGGAATCTACTGTCTTTATGACCAGGAGTGTTTTCGCCCCGTGATAAAATGGCTCTTTGGAATTCTCGCCGGCGCCGCAGTCGCCTGTTTCGTCGGTATTCTGGACGACATTTTCAATCTCAGTCCCGCCAGGAAAATGCTGGGCCAGGTCATCGCCTCATTTGTCCTGCTTACAGTGGGCATAAAACCCGCTTTGCATTATTTCACCGACCCCCTCGGCTGGCAGATGCCACAACAATTGGAAATCGCGCTGGGCATACCCATCGTCATCTTTTTTGTCCTCGGCGCCACAAATTCACTGAACCTGCTCGACGGGCTCGACGGCCTTTGCGCGGGAGTCACCGCAATAATCACCGTTGGTATGCTTCTGCTGGCCGTTCACCGCTCCACCTGGGGCTTCAGCAACGTAGGCGATCCGGTCAGGATAATTGTATGTTTAGGTCTTGTCGGCAGCGTTTGTGGGTTTTTGCCCTTCAACCGCCATCCCGCCAAAATTTTTATGGGCGATGCCGGCTCGATGATGCTTGGCTTCACCGTCGCGGCACTTATGATACTCTTTGCCGAACAAGTACCCCGCTGGTGGATGGCCTCCATTGTTGTCTTTGGCCTGCCCATCCTTGATACTGCGACCGCCCTGGTCAGGAGATTGCTGAACAAAAGGCCTCTATTTGTCTCTGACAGAGGTCACATCTATGACCAAATGATGGATAGAGGAATCTCCCTTAATAAAACCGTCGCTATATGCTATCTGTTGGCGGGACTTTATGCCTTCATTGGTATTGCCATCAGCCAGATAAGAACAAGATATGCTCTTGCCGTCTATATAGCCGTCGTCATTGTCTCGGCCTTGCTCGTCTGGAAACTTGACTTCCTGAAAATGGAGGGCCTGCACGGAGCGAGACGGAAAAACGTCAGTGGTGCTCAAAGTGCTCCGTCTGAGCCTCATAAACATTGCTAAGCACACCGTGATTTTTTATCTGCCCGACAAGCTTAAAACCGCACTTCGGATACAAAGCGTTTGCCGGCTTATTGTCTGCTCCAACGAGAACCCTAACCTCGTCAATCCCTCTTCGTCGACACTCCAAAAATCCTTTGCGAATCATCTCGCTCGCCAGTCCTTTTCCTCGTTCTTCGGTCGCCACAACTATGGACAACAACGCCGTATGCAGCGAACTGATTTTGCGAATTCTTTGCGGATAAAATATTGTCTCAAATACGTTCCTGAGCCATTTCAACGAACGCATCTTGCCCGCCAGTAAAAATATAAAGCGCAAACCGTGTCTTAGAATCACAGACTTGTAAAGTCCGGTTAAATCAGTCGTAAAGGCGATAAATCCTATTATCTTTCCTTCGCTTTTTGCGACAAGTCCAAAACCATAACGGCTTGCAGCAATCGCTCTATACAAGGTCGTAACGAATTCTCCCCCCAGGGAACTGATGAATCCGGTTTTTATCCCGTAAATATGCAGCGCGGCTACAGCCCGGGCATGTTCGGGTAATAATGCGGCAATCCTGACGTTATTACTGTCTGGTATCGGGTCAGCCATTTTTCCCTACGATAAAGCATACGTTAGTTGTAGCGGTGCCGCCGATGTTGAGAGTGGCGATTTTTTTTGCACCCTGCACCTGGTAATCGCCGGCTGTGCCGGTTACTTGTTTGTAAGCATCAAGCAGTTGTCTTGCACCGGTGGCGCCGACGGGATGGCCGCAGCCGATAAGGCCGCCTGAAGGATTTATTGGAAGTTTTCCGCCCATTTCAATTATGCCTTCTTCAATCGCCTTAAAGGATTCACCTGGTTTTGTCAGCCCGAAATGGTCTATGGCCATATACTCTGAGGTTGTGAAACAGTCGTGGGTTTCAATCGCGTCCAAGTCCCAGCAATCTTTTATTCCGGCCCGGCTGTATGCGTCCGTTATCGCCTTGCGGGTCATCGGCAGCACGAACTCGCTATCTTTCGAGTCCGCAACCTTTCTGGCAAATTCCATTTGGGCCGTTGTGTGTCCCCACCCGAGAATGCGGGGTATATTTTTGAGCGAGAGAGCTTTTTGTTTGGCGTATTTGGCTGTATATTTTTCAGAAGCAAGATACAGGCAGACGGCACCATCGGTTATTTGTGAGCAGTCGGTAACCTTGATTCGGCCGCTTACAACGGTGTTATATTTTCCCGTCCCGCAGGCGTGTTCAAAACTCATAAACCAGTCACGTGTCTGGGCATTAGGGTTGTTCTTCGCGTTTGAGTAGTTTATTTCGGCGATTCTCGCAAGGTGTTTGTTGTCTATGCCGTAGCGATTGTCGTATTCATCGCCTAATTTGCCAAACAGCTTGGGAAAGGGGAACTCTACGCCAGCGCACTCTTTTTCATACCAGGCGGCTGTTCCCAGGTAATCGCCACCTTTGACTGGGTCGGCTGATTTCATCTGCTCAACACCGATTACACATATCAGGTCGTAGATGCCCGCCTGGATAAAAGCCATTGCTGAGAGAATTGCGGTGGCACTTGATGCGCAGGCCGCCTCAAATCGTATTGTTGGCAGTCCTACAAACCGCGGGTCAAAATCGACAAAGAACGCCCCCAGGTGCGCCTGCATACAATACAGTTCTGCGGCGAAGTTGCCTATAAACGCCGCCTTGATATCGCCGGGATTAATATCAGTTGCCTCGATGCTGCCTATGTATGCCTCGCGCATCATCGCGGCTAGGTGCTTGTTTTCTCTCGCCCAGTTGCGGGCAAAATCGGTTTGGTAACCACCCAGAATGTATATCGTATCATCTTTCATCGGCCTACCCTCTTATACGTTCATTTGGCCACAAAGTACTTTCCAGAGTTGGTAATTCGCAAGCCCGATTTAAGGTCGTCCTGCAATGCCGGTGGTATAGCCAGTTTCCTCTCGGCAAGTAGCTTGGCAGCAGCCTGGCTGCCGCCGAGCACTTCCACAATCACGCTCGGAGCCGCCCAGTTAAACCCGTAAGACATTACCTTGTCGATTCCCTCAATACCCATTTTGCTGTTGGTAACTTCGCCCACAAGTGAGTACGAATAGGCAACATACGTGCACAGGACATCCTTAACAATTTCCGCTTCTTTGCCCTGTGCCGACAGTATCGTCTCGAAGGCGTCTTTATACATTCCCATACGAATAAAGTATTTCGCTTTTTCCACGAATGCCGCGTGCGGCTCTATCGCCGGGGTATAATCACAGCTGACAGGGTCGAGGAACACGAACTTGCCGCTTTCCAGCTTTTTGTAAAAGCCGCCCCCTGTTTTGTTGCCCAGCAGATTCCTTTGAATCATCGTGTTGATGTAGCCCGGCACGACGAGCCAACTGTGCATAGCATCATTGGTGTTCGCATTAAGACTGCCGATAATTGCCTTGTGTATGTCCAGTCCCACCAAGTCGAGCGTCGCCAGGGGTGGCATAAGCCGGCCGGTGTAAGGCCCAATCAGGTAGTCCGTCATCTCTACGCCGAATTCGCGGGCCAGCGTTGTGATTCGACTGAAAAGTAGAAAGGCAATGCGGTTGCCTGCGAACGCCGCGATGTTCTTTACTGGTATGACCACGCGCCTAAGCCGTTTTGCCAGGAAACCCTGCATAAAAGCGACAACCTCCGGGTCCGTATCTTCGGTGCCTGTTACCTCGCAGGCCGACATCCTTCCGGGCGGATTGTAAAAGTGAGTTGAGAGAAAATGTTTTTTGAAGTTCTTACTGCGACCTTCTACCAGCGCCGATAAAGGCAAGCTTGAAGTTGTAGAGCTTACGATTGTCTGCGGCCTTTTATACGCCTCGACCTGCTCATGCATCTGCCGCTTTATGTTGATATCTTCGGCGACCGCTTCAACCACCCAGTCCGCTTTGCCGACGGCCTCTTTCAGCAGATGCTCATAATCTCCACATACGATGTTGCCTGCTATTAACTCCGAACGCGCCTGTGATATGGCTTTTTGTAAGCCGCGTTCTGACCCCTGTTGGGTCCGGCTCAGGAAGTAAACTTTCAATCCGTTTTGCGCCATAAGCCCGCCGGATAAACTTCCCACCGTGCCGCTGGCGCCAAGTACCGCAATAGTCCTGATTCTATCTGTCATAAAAAATTACTCTCACGTTGTCTGTTAACATCGTTAATTTAGCTCCGGATGAAGCTGATAAAACTCGTCTCGCAAAAGTCCTATACGCACAACATCAATACGCGAGCCATCGATAATCCGTTCCTGCCGCAATGTTCCTTCTACCTTAAAACCAAGTTTCTCAATTACCTTAACAATTGCGATATTCTCAGCTCGTATATCCGCCCATATCTTGTTCAAACCGAGGTTCTTGAATCCCCAGTCAACCAGCAGCTTATGCACCTCTGTGCCGATACCTTTACCCCAGTATGCCTTTTCACCTATTATGCAATAGCATTCAGCCGTGCCGTGCCTTCGATTGATGTGCAAAAGACCTGTAATCCCTATAGATTCGCCTTGCGTGCTCTCGACGATGAATTCCCGTCGGGCATCATCACCGGCGTGCTCCTCGAACCACTTCAAGGTCCTGTTAAGGTCGAGCGATTCTTCCAACAGGAGGGTCTTATTGACCTGCGGGTCGTTGAACCATCTGACTTTATTTATCATATCATTTTTTTGAACGTCCCGCAAGACGATTTTGTTGCCCTCAATCCTCATTTGGCTTGATGTTCCTTATAAATATAGGTTCAACTAAAGCTGTAATTGCTGAACATATCTTTTAGTGTCTGGCGATTTCTTATTGGCTTGTACCCCTTCGAGGTTTTAACCAGTACCGGCGGCGCGGGGTTAATAAAGGGCGGTGTCAGAACCACTGTATATGCGCCCACGTTGTCAATTTTTATAAAATCACCGGTTTCCGGCCTCGCGTCCGTTACTTCCGTTAACAGATAGTCCTTCTCCATACACGTCGAGCCCACGACATCGAACGTATCTTGCTGCGAGCTGTCATTTTGCTTTATTATCTGGTGCGGCTGATTTATCTTGTGGAACGTGGGCTTTACGTTGTAAGCGCTGCCGTCCACCGTAACAAACAATCTGCCTTGAATACTCTTTGTGCTTATCACCTTTGTCACAAAACTCAGGGTGTTCGCAACCATTGCAACCCCCGGCTCCAGCATCAGATAAGGCCTTCGCCGCTGCACCCATTCATTATCCTTCAGAACTTTGCAAACCACATCTGCATAATCGTCGAACGAGGGCGTCTTGGTCCATCGCATATCGGGCGGAATGTAGCCGAAAATCCCGCCTCCTATATTTATATACTCTACTGTCTCGGGAATAAATCGAGATGCGATTCGGCAGAGCGTTTCAGTTATGACCTGGTAGCACCACGCGCTCCTGTCCGTGGTCGAAGTATGCCCGTGCAAACTGTTGACCGTGACGTTGCCGATGCTCGCCAGACGCGAAAGCACTTTCTCTAAGTTTTGGTTGGAGGGGTCAAAACCGAACCTTCCCACTTTCAACTGTTCCTGGATATGCGATTGTCCCTTGTTGTCTGACAGGCCGATATTTATCCTCAGGCCCACTTGCACCGCTTCGTTCGGATTTTTCGCCGCGTATTCTGCCACGTGGTCGATTTCGGACCACGAATCCAGATTCACGATGCTGTGGTTTCCAAGGGCCAGCTCGACGTCTTCATAATGCTTTACGGGCCCGTTGAAGACAATTTTCTTCGGCTCCTGTCCGACCTTCAGTGCAAGGTCGTATTCCAGCCGTGAAACCACTTCCGCGAAACCGCCCTTTGACTTGATAATCCCGCATAAATACGGAATGTAGTTGGTCTTATATGAATAAGCCAATATGAATTTTTCGTATCTGCCGCCAAAGGCGTTGACAATGTCGTCGTAATTTTTTCGAAACGCAGCTTCGTCGAAGATATAAAACGGCGACCCGAACTTCGCTTCAATGTTTGTTGCTTCTTTGTGTGAGAACATTCACATCCCTTTGATGTTGCTATTTAGATGACTTGGGAAAGTTGCTCTGTTGCGTTCCCATAAACTCATCCACAGTCGCTCTGTTCTGTTGGGTTATCCCCTGTCTTGTTATCACCATCCAGATGCTTTTCAAGATTATTCTCAGGTCAAGCCAGATGCTCCAGTTGTCAACATACCACACGTCCAGCTTGAGTCTCTCTTCCCACGAAATTGCATTGCGTCCGTTTATCTGCGCCCAGCCGGTAATGCCGGGCTTTACCTCGTGACGCCTCGCCTGCTCAGGGGTATATCTGCCCAGATACTTCATCATCAAAGGCCGGGGGCCGACGATACTCATATCACCCTTCAATACGTTGAAAAGCTCCGGCAGCTCGTCTATGCTTGTGCTTCGCAGGAAGCGGCCAAACGCCGGCAGCCGCTGCTCGTCCGGCAGCAGCCGACCCGCTGCGTCACGCTGGTCCGTCATAGTGCGGAACTTATATGTCACAAATCCCTTACCGCCCAACCCCGGGCGCTCCTGCCGAAACAGCACAGGGGGGCCTAACTTGAAGCGAATTGCCGCGGTCAATAATATCAGAAAGGGACTAAGCAAAACCAGACCTGCGGCACCGAAGATTATGTCGAGAGACCGCTTCACGAAGGCGCTAATCACGTACGCCGGCGATATTCGACTGGTTTTCATAACCATCTGCCTGGCCTGTTTCCTGCCTGCGACTTACGGTGCCGCATCGTCAATGACGCGGCATCCGCAGAATCCTGATTTTTCCTCCCTGACGCATATCCGATGTTGCAAGGAAGCGGGAATCCGGCGAAAAAGCCATACTGCTTATAAGCTTGTGCCCCGATGCGCCGGTGTATAATTTCTCGTGCGTTTTGCAGTCCCACACATGGACAGTCCCAAAAACAGTCGCCGCCACAAGACTGCCGTCGCGACTTGCTACAACCGTCTGGACCGGCTGAGCTCTGTAGGTGCTCTTGTTCTCTTCTGTCGATGACAGACGGTCAAATATTTCTCCCGAGCTTGTCTTTATCAACAGCAGCATACTGTCGCTGCCCCTTGCGTAGATAGTCTCGCCGTCGCTGGAGAACACTGCCTTGAATATCTTCCTAAAATCCGACATTTCCTTTTGCCATTCCAGCCGTTTTTCTCTCGCATTCACAACGAACATCCAGCCGTGACTATTCTTTTCTCCGACAACAACGATGCGATTTCCGTCGTCGGATACGGATAAATGCCCCGCCTTGCTCTGCTCTGAGTCAATCGTGATTATCGGTTGCACCTGTCCCGTATCAATCAACACATCGAACAGGTCATACTTTACGCGGCCGCCGCTGTCATTATTGCCCTGTATCAGCAGAAGAACTATCTTGCTCCTGTCACGATTTACACCCAGATGTGCCGTGTCCGAACCCGGCGGCAGAGGTATTTCCCTGCGACTCTTGTTGGCGTCGAGTCCCGACACAACAACACAAGCAGGATTTGCTCGCTTCACAGATACGGCTGTATCGAAGGTAACAAGGGCGGCCTGGTCTGACTCCACCACGCCCTCGCGGGGCTTCTTCGACACACTGGCCCAGTCCCAGACGTATATTTTATTGTCGTTAGAAACAGCCATCAGGAGGTTGTTGCACGTTGCCAGGTTCGCTATGCCATTGTTGAGCGGAAGCTGAATCTCATTCGCAACTCGGCTGCGATGATGGACTATCAGCATTATGACGATAATTGCGGCAAAAGCGCTGATTAAGAAAACTGCCAGTGAGCTATTCTTGGTTTGTGGCCTATCCACGAGATTTACCCGTTTACAATACTGTGTTTTTTGTATATATGAAACGCCGGACAAGGTAACACAAAGAATTTTTCGAACACTTTGTGATAAATCGCTTGTCCGTAGTCATGGCCTATTCCTGTATGCACTTGATATTAGCTTAAGCCTGTGCTCGACTATCGCCCTCCAAAGCTGTTTTTGTTCGTAAAGCCCCATAACTCGCTGCCGTCCGGCGACCCCAAGTCGTTTGCTTAACTCCCGGTCCTCCAACAAACGCTTCATCGCCTCCACAAGAGGCAAGACTGTCCTCGCAGGAACAAGCAGGCCTGTTTGTCCATCGACTATTGATTCCCGCGGACCCGGCACATCCGTCGAAATCACAGGAAGCTCCATCGCAGACGCTTCGATATTAACGACTCCGAACCCTTCACGATATGTTGGCAGAACAAAGGCGTCCATTACTGCCAGATATTTCTCGGGGTCTTTCTGCCAGCCAATATTAATTATGCGTTCATGGTTTTTGATCAGCTCCAAGGTTTCTTCCGTTACCATGTCTTTTTCCGCGGTTTGCCCTATGATTAGCAGATAAACATTGGGATATTCGCGAGCTATCTCAACAAAAGCAGCGACCATTTCGTTGACTCCTTTGTCACGCACCAGCGCCGCGATGGAACCAAAAATATAGGCATTTTCCGGTATCTCCAGTCCTCTTCGAATGTCTTTGGCATATTTTTTCAATTTAGATGGGTCGAATCTCTGGACATCAACGCCATTGGCGCTCCCGTTGCCAACTAATTCGATCTTGTCTTCTTTGCACAAACCCTCTTCTACGGCGAGGCGGTAGTTGCCTTTACTGTCAGGAGCAATTGCTGTACTACAATGGCAAACAATTTTTTCGATAGCTTTAAATAAAAACTTTTTAAATCCTGTTTGTGTAACATAATATAACCCCCACATCAAATAGAGCCTTACCGGCACTTTCGCCCGCCACGAAGCCAGCGAACCTAAAAGGGCGGCCTTAGGAGTTACATACTGAACAATGTCAAAGTTGCCTTGTTTGATTATTTTCAAAATTTTCCTGTAAGCTCTTAAATCATCCAAAGGGCTTATTGTTCTGGACATTTTAATGGTATGAAGTTTAATATCTTCCGGGAAGTTGCCTCCGTAATCCTGCGAGCTTGTAACAGGAGAAGTTATTACGGTGATATCGTAATCATTTTCCTGCAAATATTTTAACTGATTACCAAAGAAAGCTTTTATGGTGGTTGAAATGGTTGAAATTATGCAAAGTCGGATCATCTCAATCTCCTGTCCTAAAGCAAGCTTTCGGATATGTACCAATTTAAGGTGCGAGTCCAGCCATGGTAAACACCATATTGAAATTTTGCAAACAATAGCTCCAATAACTTGGCGCCGCTATATCTTGAATCAGGTGATCTTCTCATTACTTCTTAGCATACACTATAAAACCAAGAGGAAATCGTGTGTCTTTAAATTTTATCTGAGCCAATAAGGGGGTAAAAATATTTAAAACAGCATTAACAATTATTTGAAATATCCCCCTGGAATGGCCGCTGCTATTAATAATTTGCCATATTACTTGAACTCTGTTCCCGTGCGAATGTATTTCAACTTCACTAAAAGCTTTGAAGAGATGACTTAAAGAATCAGACGTAAATCTGTAATAATCCCCAAAAGCATCTTGGGCTCCTATAGGACTGGGATGATAAGGGAAAAGAAATCTGGTCGATAAAATGCAAATTGCGACTGGCTTTAGTACTCTGTAAATTTCATTTATGGCTTTTTGTGGTTCCCGAAGATGTTCTAATACTTCGGTGGCAATCACAGTATCAAAATAATTATCTTGCCATTCAATATTATGCAAATCACAGCAGATATCTGGCTGAGATTTTTTATTAATATCCAGTCCCATATATTTTGTGTAAGCTATATATTTCTTGTATGGTGAGTAACTTGAGCCTACATCCAACAGAATTCCTGGTTTTAGCCTTTTAAACTGGCGACGTAATTCAATCGCCAAGCTGAGTGTGGTTATCGAGGGAATCTTTAACGGTGGGATGAGATTTTTGATTAATACCTTTTTTTTCTCATCCATTTTAGCGCCCTTTTCCTATTTATAGGAATTGGAATTTGTGTACAACAACTTTAAAATATTATAGTTTGGATTGGTTGTTAATAGTTTTGTTGACATACATAAGGAAAGTATCTGCTTGTTTTTTTATCGTGAACCCGGCCTTAACCCTCTCTTGAGCTATAAGGCCCATTTCACGTCTAATTGAAGGTGACCGCAATCTTAGCAGTGATTCATCTACTGCATCAGAATCTCCCACATCCACGAGAATACTATCAATATTATCGCGAAGCACTTCAGGAATTCCGCTCGCCCGTGTTGTTGTCGTTACCATTGGGATCCACATAATAAACCTTTCCACAAGCTGTGGAACTGAAGACAAACAGAATTAACACGGTTGCTTTAACTGATATTTTATATGTTAGACCGTTTATACTGT
>Ga0315284_10011699_pt1 | contig 12501 bp, 16 predicted proteins | sample YL17G09_16_MG_FD_203696 | JGI IMG/M metagenome (GOLD analysis project Ga0315284, IMG submission 203696) | Sediment microbial communities from Yellowstone Lake, YNP, Wyoming, USA - YL17G09_16 | ecosystem: Environmental > Aquatic > Freshwater > Lake > Sediment | place: USA: Wyoming | collected... | reverse complement strand
GCTTAAGAATCAATTTAATGATTTTGATAGTGTAGTAACTAAAGAAAACTTAGAAAAATTAGCTTCGCAAAAGCCTTCGTTATATAGAACTATTCTATCAAATCCCGATGTATATGATAAGGGGTATGCTGCCTATGAATTAATTAAACATAGTGGTATTATTGCTGATCAGTACCATGAGCTTGATAAGCGAGTAGAAGAGAATAGAATGAAACCTCGTTCTGCTGCTAATGCTGCTCCACAGTCAGGAGACACACCTTTGGCTCGTGTTGGTGATTACGATAGACGTATCCTGAGTGAAGAACGTAAAGATCAACTTCGTCGCCAAGTTGAAGAAGCGATACGTAATAAACAATAATAAAGTGCTTACTTTAGGGTTCAGTTTACTCTTTTCTGAGCCCGACTATCAAAATATTCTTGTAGATTCACTTGTGTATTTCGAATCTACAAGAATATTTTGACAATAAAATCTGTTCACATTTCTTGTATTTTACCCCCAACTCTTACTATACTATCAACTAGCGTAACGTAATCTCGCTAATTACAGATGTATCGGGTCTCATCAACCACTTTCTTTCGGCGTAATGAAGTTCGCCACTTCAGGGATGTAATGAGTAGTCATCCCACTCATGGTGAAAAAAACAGTTCAATATAGTTTGTACTTTAGGAGTGAGTGTATGATAACTACACCTTCAACTCTTCCAGCTCCTGTCCAACAAACTTTTGATGACGTGCTTTTATCGGTAAGAACACCGAACCTAATTATGAAATTAGGTGCACTCTCAAAACGTTTGCCGGCAAAAGGTGGTAGAACTTTACGTATGGCTCGCTATGATAGATTGCCAACCGCTCCAGTTCCTTTGGGACCTAGTGGCGCAACTCCTCCAGCGACTCCATTAAATCGTGTTGATATTGATGCTACTATGTCATTTTATGGACTTTACGTAGCAATTAATCAGCAGGTTAACGATGTAGCCTGCTTTAAATCAGCCCTAATTGAGGTGGAAGCCCTAGCGTGAAAACGTGGGTGACACTGCGCAAGGCAATTGAATTATAGGATTAGCGAATATGAAGAGACTTAAGTTTGTGAAACAAGGAATAACGAATATCAAGAACTTCCTTTTCAATAGGTTGAGTTCCTTGCTGTCCTTTTTGCATTCTTGTTTTCTCAAAAGTATTTCTCATCTCGATCATTATCTGAGCTTGTTCTTTCTTAATAATAAGATAGGGCAATGTACACTCGCAAAGATGTTTAACGCGATCAGCAAAAATAGTCCATCTAAATGGGACGCGTTTGCAGTTGCTGGCCATTTGTCTAGCGGTATAAGTAGAAAGTTTTCCACCGAAGTTATCAACAAGCCATTCGATAAGAACTTTATCGGTACTTGTAACTTGAATAGTTGTGTGAAAATGTGGGACTCCAGTTTTTTTGCTAAAGGCATAACAACCTATAATAAAAGAACCTTCCCCATCAAGAATGCCAGCCAAATAAGCCAATTGAGCGATAGTGTAGTCTTTAGGAATGTATTTGCTAATCATGTAATATCCTTTACGATTAATAGTATATTACTAGTTTATCGTAAATTAAAGCCAGCGTCAACGACTAAAGCGGGTAGACACCTAATGATAGGTGAAGCGATAGTCTGAACACTATGGAAACATAGTGAGGAATCTCCGAAGAGTGATTCCCGCCAAATAGAAAACATTTGGTCATAAAAGTAACAGAATAATGTACATTACAAAATCAAGACCCGGTCTTGAACGAAACTGCTCAGCTCTTAGGGCTTAGCCTTCGTATGACCGAAGATCAGCTTACACGTGACATGTTAGCAGCTACTGCTTCCATGTATAACTGTACTGGTGGTAATAATGGTGATCTTCCAACTGATCTATCTCTTTCTGATATTGATGAAGTAACCTCTGCATTATTAACTAATGATGCCTGGATGTTGCTCGACACTATCGGTGGGGAAGATAAATTTGGAACTGGTCCAGTTCGTGATGCTTATTTAGCTTTAGGTCACACTAAGTTGTCTAAAGATCTGAATAACATTAATGGATTCATTTCTAAATGGAATTATCCAAATGATAACCGTGTGTTAAGAAGTGAGTGGGGTAGCGTTAATAACGTTCGCTTCATGCTTTCTTCTGTAGCATCTATTTCTCCTAACGCTTCAGCATTAGGTAATGATGTTTATAACGTGTTTGTACAAGGTATGGAAGCGTTGGCTTGCGTAGAGCAAGATAACTATTCTGCACGTTTCTTGTATAGACCGCCAGTGTTCTCGGATCCGCTATTTCAGAACGTAACCATTGGTTATGTATTTGCTGAAGTTCCGCGTATTCTTAATGATCTCTGGATAACCAACATGCGTTGTACGCTAAGATAAGGAGAACGCTATGTCAGTTGTTTTTTCAGGAACTAATCAAGGTCGTTTTACCGCTGATGGTACTTTTGTAACAATACAACTACGCTCTGGTATTGATTGGGTATTAATCAAAAATGAAACAGTGTCCTACGCCGCTGGTGCAGGTGCTGGCGCAGAATTCTACTGGCAACGGGGAATGGCGCAAGGCCGTGGTACGATTTACACTAAGACTGCTGTAACAGGTGCTCTTGCTGTAGCTCAAATCGCAGCTAACGCAGGTTTCTACTTAGTAGATTCTTCTGTTAACTTACCAGGTGCTTCATTAGCGCTTACGGGTATTACTGCCGGAAATCCTCCTGTAGTTAATACTGCTAATACATCATCATTAAGTAATGGTGATATTGTACGTATTTTCTCTACTGTTGGTGCTCTTCAGTTAGGTGGTTTAGACTTTACCATCGATACTTTAACTCCAGGCGTGAGTTTTGCGCTTCCATTTATGGCTCAAATAGCTAACGCTAACCCTGGCGCTGGAACATTTAGACGTATTCCTTATAATCCTTACTTCTATCCAAGTAGTCGTTACATAACTAAGGTTTCACAAGCTACTCAAGCTATTGTTTCCTTATCAGTGATTCACAGCTATACGGTAGGACAGGTTGTAAGATTTATCGTTCCTCCTATAACTGCAGCCGCATATGGTATGACAGAATTGAATGGATTGCAAGCTACTATTGTTGCAATTAGACAAGCTGATGCTGATGGTAAGTTTAATACTATCACGGTTGATGTAGATACTACAGGATTTACAGCATTTGCATTCCCTCTTACAACGGCACCTGGATTCACTCCAGCTCAGGTTGTTCCGATGGGTGAGAATACTGCAACAGCACTTAATTTAGGTGCTAATATCCTTGGTGGTGCTACTCTGAACGATGCTTTCATTGGTATTCAACTTACTGCAGGAGCAAATTCTCCTGGTGGTGTTGCTAACGATGTTATTTACTACCTTGCTGGTACATCATTTGACGTAGACAATGAATAGATAAATAGTGAGAGAGTGTGTCAAAACACTCTCTCAACTTATAGTTTGTAAAAAAAGGAACATATTATGCATAAACCAGAAGTTAGACACGCTACTAATGCCACTCAAGGTCCTGCCAAAAAGATCACTCGTGATGAGCTATCAAAACAAATTAAAAGAATGCGTGACCGTGATGCTGAGATGGTTAGTGGTATCTTTAAAAATTTAGAAAATCCTTCGACTAATGGTGGTAGAGGTTCTGTAGTTTTTAGCTACAAGTTTTACCCAGGCGATGAGAATGCAATATATGAGTTATGGGATGGTGAGCGGTATACATTGCCAAGAGGCGTGGCCCGTCATTTGAATAACAATTGCTTCTATAGAGAATATCAGCATCTTCAAGGTGAATATGGCCAACAAGGCGTTCGTGGTGGACACAGTGCCGATGGAAGATTGCATACAAATTCACTTCAGATGGCTAAAAAGATACACCGCTATGCCTTCCATTCATTAGAATATATGGATGACGATGCAGATATGTATCCAAGTAACTTAGTAGAAGTAACAACTTCTCCATAAAGGTAATACATGCCTATACCAAATACGCCAAATTACTATGCGGTAGAGTTTCCAACATTTCAGCGTGCAATGAGAAACATACTTTCCATTACACAAAGTGAAAGCGCTCTCATAACGACTACGTTTGATGGAATTAACCCTGGTGATCATCAATATTCGACAGGATTAATCGTTCGTCTTAGAGTGCCCTATGGTTTTGGAATGGTACAGGTAGATGAACTTTATGGGCCTATTACAGTAGTAAGTGATACACAGTTTACTATGCCCATTGATACAACTGATGTTGATGCTTTTGTTGTTCCTGATTACCGACCTGGTGCTTTCGGAACACCTGCTCAGGTTGTACCTATTGGGCAAGTAAATGATATACTAAATCAAGCTACTGAAAACGTTCTCCCATATACATAAGGATGAGTAATGATAGTACCAGATTCTAACTATTCTACCCTGCAAACTATACGTACGAAGGTGCGTAGATTAACACGAACTCCATCTACGTCCCAACTATCTGATGCACAGTTGGATCAGTACATTAATACATTTATTTTGTATGATTTCCCTGAGCATTTACGATTGTTCTCTTTAAGAACTTTGCTCACATTTTATACGCAGCCTGGTGTAGATGTGTATGAAACTAATACTACCGTAACTACTGATCCTTTATATAACTTTAATAATAAATATGTAGCTATACATCCACCGCTTTTTATAGCTGGCATTCAATGTTTTTATACACAATGGCGTGATGTGTTTTATGGTATGTGGCCACAAACTAATACTATTAAAGATACGCTTTTGAGGGGCAATAACTCTTCAGGACCTTTTACAGGAACATTGATTTCTCCTTCAACAGGAATACCATTTATTTTGCAAAAGAGTGTTAATTTTAACTGCTTAGATACTAATGGTACATCAATGATAATGGTAGATGTTCCCATTAGTAACACTATAGGAAATCTTACTCAAGCAAATGCTCCATTGGTACCACCATTTGATACAATCCAAAATCCAGCTAACTATATTAACTATGTTACTGGCCAATATGTGATTACATTTCCTGCCGTTACACAGAATTCAGCTACTGTTTGGTTTGAAGGAATTCTTTACCAACCAGGTAAGCCAATAAGTATATTATACTATGATAATAAGTTTACTATCAGACCTGTGCCAGATAAAACATACAGTGTTCAAATTGAGGTTGATATTAGGCCTACGGTATTAATGGAATCTACACAGATTCCTGAGTTAGCACAGTGGTGGCAATATATTGCATATGGTGCTTCAAAGAAGATATTTGAAGATCGTGCAGATTCAGATTCTGTTCAACAAATTATGCCTGAATTTAAGCAACAAGAACGATTAGTATTACGAACAACGCTTGTTCAACAGGCTAATGAAAGAACGATAACAATCTATACGCAAGGCAAGAATTTTGGCATTGGAGGAGGTTTTTTTGGTGGAGGCGGTTGGCCGTATTAAATTAAGGATATATCATGGCATTAATTTCAGTACCTTTAGCTGGTCAAACATTGGCTTCAAGTCGACCAGATATAAATAGTAACTTTTCAGTGATTGATACGGCATTTGCAGTAGACCATGTTGATTATAATCTTACAAACCAAGGTAAGCATAATAAAGTATCTTTCCCTATTCAAGCCATAATACCTGCTCCACAAGCTGGTATTGTTCAACTTTATTCACAGGTATCTGCTATAACAAATGAACCTGAACTAGTGTTTGCGCATCAAGCTGGATCAACAGCTCCGACAAATGCACAGATAGTAGAATTTACCTCAGCGGGATGGGCTAATCCAGGTTGGTGTCGTCTCCCATCAGGCATCTTGATGAAGTGGGGAACGCTGAGTACAACCACTTATAATACTTTAGAGACGATTGCATTTCCTGTTGGAGGAGGTATTCCTGCATTTACTGCTATTTATTCCTGTCAGCTTACTGCAGCGAGTGCACAAACTGATACTCAGGTTGTTGTTATTATGGGTCTTTTTAGTACTACAACGGTAAACGTATTTGCACGAAGACTTATAGGATTTGGTGGAGCAACACCGTTCACCTTTTTTGCAATAGGGATATAATATGCCAGATCGTTTTTTTATCGGACCTTATGACGAGAACTCAGGTCTTCAGACTTCAGTCAAACCATGGCTTCTCCCGGACCAAGCATTTTCTCAACTTAATAATGCTTATGTTTTTAGGGAACGTGTAAGAAAACGTTTTGGATCACGATGGATTGGTGAAAGTTCATTAGTATCACGTTTAAGAATTAATATAGGAACTATTACTGGTGGTATATTCGCTGGTAATTTAAAAATTATTCTTGCAGATACTGGATTTACACCTGAAATTGGTCAGTCTTTTAGCGTTGGTACAATAGTATTTACTGTTTATAATCCTGCTGGTGGTGATCAGCAAATGTTGCGTAGTGATGGTTCTGTTGCACTAGCAACATATAATCTTACAACATCAGCGTTTAATATAACAGGCGTTGCTTTACCTAATGCTACACCTGTTTACTTCTATCCAAATCTTCCGGTGATGGGATTATTAACGTATGAACAGGCATCTATCAATGATGAGTTTGTAATAGCTTTTGATACTCGTTATTCATATCAATATGTTAATGGATGGACAAGACTAGCTAATACAGCAACAGCTTCAGTATGGACTGGTGATAACTCAGAGTTTTTCTGGGGAACCACCTGGAGCGGATTGAATGCTTCTGACAAAGTTTTTTTTGTAACTAACTTTAAAACTGCTGATAGAATTCGTTATTTTTTTGCAAATACATGGAACTTATTTAATTATTATTTCAGTTTTGGAAGCCAAATAGATGTTACCGATGGTCTTGGTGACATTGCTGCAGGAGCAGCTCCTGCTCCTAGAGCAATTGGTCAAACGTTTGTTATTGGTAACACGTTATTTACCGTTGTTGTTGCTGCTGGTGCTCTTGCTGTTACGAGTCTCACTGCTGCTGCTGCGTTGGGAACTGGTACGTTTGATATATCTACTGGCGCATATACTTTTGCTGGTGCTCAAGCCAATTCACCGCTTTATTATTCTGATGGCAATACGATTGATACAGCACGCATTATTGTACCATTTAAAAATAGATTACTTTTATTTAATACGGTAGAAGCGGGTATTTCATATCCTAATAGATGTCGTTACTCTCAAATAGGATCCCCATTAGATTCATCCGCATGGTTTCAGGACTATCCTGGTAAAGGTAATTTCATTGATGCTTCAACAACTGAAGCAATTATTACGGTAGAATTTGTTAAAGATCGTCTTATAGTGTTCTTTGAACGTTCAACATGGGAAGTAGTATACACTGGTAACCAAGTGCAGCCTTTTGTGTTTCAAAAGATTAATACTGAACTTGGCGCAGAATCTACATTCTCTATTGTGCCGTTTGATAAGATATGTATTGGCGTAGGAAACGTTGGCATACATGCATGTAATGGTGCAAACGTTGAACGTATCGATGAAAAAATACCTGATACAGTGTTTGAGATTCATAATAATGACCAGGGTGTATTTAGGGTTTATGGTATTAGAGATTATTATGTTGAGATGGTTTATTGGACATTCCCCGGTATAAACTCAAATACCACATTCCCTTACCCTAACAGAGTTCTTATTTTTAATTATAAAACAGGGACATGGGCGTTTAATGATGACTCAATAACCTGCTTTGGCTATTTCCAACCAGTTAGTGGTTTAACATGGGATTCAGAGACGATTACATGGGATGATTCAGTAACATGGGATAGCGGTGCTATTCAGGCTAAATTTAGGCAAGTAATTGCTGGAAATCAGCAAGGTTATACATTTATTTGTGATGCTGATGTATCTACCAATGCACCTGTATTACAGATTTCTAATATTACCTTAGTTGGAACAATAACTAGATTAACAGTTATACAACATAATCTATCAATACAAGATAGTGCTGCTAATCCTGCTTATATCTATATACAGAATGCAACATGGTCAGATAGTTCAGATAGTTTGAATAATAAAATATTTAAAATAACTAATATTATTGATGCAAATACTTTTGATATATTAGTATTACCCGTTGATCAATTTACGGGAACGTACAATGGTGGTGGATTAATTTCTCGCGTCAGTAATATATCAATCAAAACTAAAGAATATAACTTCTATGCACAGCAAGGTAGAAATGCCTATGTGTCTAAAGTAGATTTTATGGTTGATAGTACCGCTGCAGGACAAATTCAAGTAGAGTTCTACGTATCAACTTCTACGGTACCATTATTAAAAGATAGTGAAGATGAAGGAGAACTATTAGGAACAGGAACGTTAGATACTTTTCCCTATATAGATTCGCCTCTTCCGCCATATACAAATGTAAAAGCACCTATACCTTTTGAGAAAAATGCAGTTCGATTGTGGCATCCAGTATATTTTGATGCGGATGGTCAGGTTATTCAGCTGCAATTAGTAATGAATGATGCACAAATGAGAGATATAGCAGTGAGAAAGTCTGAGTTTGTTCTCCATGCTATAATGATATCAGCACAACCTACAAGTAACCGTTTCCAATAAATGGTAGGATTTACATGAATAAAGCAACGCAAGAAGTTATGGATTCAGTTAATGTATTGATTCAGTTTAATGATAATATTCCTCATTTGCTTAAGAAATTTCCTGAGTCTACGGATGATATTGAAGTTCTTAAATCATATGTTACGTATGAGATTAAGAAGACATTAAAAGATATTATTCATATGGAGAGATTATAATGGCACCGTATAATATTGATCAACAGATTAATACTGGATCATTTGTTCCAACTACAAGCGTATGGGATGTTTCCCAGCTTTATGAAGTAGATGTTAATAGTGATGAGTTTAAAGAACTTTTAGTACGCCTCTATCAAAATATTAATAATATTGCGCTCGTATTGAATACAAAATCTACGGGCTATTATATCAATCAAGAGTTTGTGAGCGGTAAAGTATTTTTTAATCCTGTCTCAAATGATCCACTTCTGTTACGTCCAGGATTTATAAAAACAGTTAACACTGGTGCTTTAGGTGCTGGTGTAACTGCTATAAACCATAATATTGGTGTTACAAGCACTTTTCATTGGATGTTTATTTCTGGTGCTGCAACTGATACCGTGACAGTAGTAGGTTATCCTATACCATTTGCCAGCGCTGCTGGTAATAATATTGAAGTGAGCGTTACAGCAACTCAGGTGCTTATAAATAACAACTCAGGAGTTACATTTACTGATTCGCAAATAACTCTTGAATACTGTAAATTTTAATGGAGTACCATGATAAAAAATTATAGGAGAGAATATGGCATCTGATTGGAAAAGTATCATACAACAACAATTAGCAGGCATGCAAAATAACCCCGGTATGCAAAATAGTTCAGGAATGAATGCTATAGCTATTATGCCACAACAACAGCAACAACGACAATTGCGCGTTGGTAATAATCCTAATCCAAAATTCCCTAATGCTAGGGATAAATGGGAAGGCTTTAAACAATGGTTTGGCGGAACACCAGAAAGTGTTGAACAATATTCAGAACAAAACCCACAGCAACAAAGTGTAATGAAACTGCTTCAAATGTTAGGTCTACATGGTTTGCAAGACCCTTCTGCTGGTTTTGATCCGATAGAGAATCAAGCTAGAAGCCAATTTAGCCAACAAACTGTTCCTAGTCTTGCTGAACGTTTTACATCTATGGGTAGTGGTAATGCTCTTAGTTCTGGTACTTTTGCTTCTCAATTAGGTCAAGCTGGTGCTGGGTTAGAAGGTGATTTAGCTTCACAAAGAGCACAATTTGGTCAGCAGAATATGCAACAGTTATTGCAAATGCTGCAATTAGGATTAGGTGGTAAGAATGAAAATATACATCGACCTAGGCAGGAAGGTTTTGCAGAAAAAGCTGTTATGACAGCTCTTCAAGCTGCTATAAAAGGATTAATAGGAGGATAACAATGCAATCAATATCACGTGGTGAAAGCTTTGGTGCAAAATTAGGTTCTGGCTTGGGTGAATTGGCAGGATATAAAATAGGCCAATTACTAAAAAAGCATCAACAAGAACAAGAACGTTCTCAATTTACTAAGACATGGGAACCTATATTAGGTAAACATTCAGCTAACTTCTTAAGTAATCTTGCTCCTGAAGAACGTAAGAATGCAATGCAGGATATCGGTTCTTTACTTCAGTTAAATGAAGCACCAAGTTCTCAAGAGCAAGCAAGAGGCATGCAATCTTTAGGAATGGCGCCCCAACAACAAATGCCTGACCAACAGCAAAACTTTCTCCAAGGCATACAAAATAGATTTACCAACCAAACAGTTGGGCAACGACCTCAAGAGCAAGAAGGGAGTTTGCTATCGGGACTAATGGGAGCACCACAACAATATCAACAACAACAACAACCTCAAGAACAAGCTCAACAGCAACAACAGCAATTAACTCCTGAGAGAGCTAAATTGATTGAGAATTTATTCAAGACACCGCAACAAAGAGCTGCTGAAAAGAAACTAGAGTTTCAAGAAAAAGAATTAAAATCTAAAGAAGATTTAGCAGCTTGGGCAAATACAAAAGAATATAGAGAAGAAATTCTCAATACTGAGCAATCATCACGTGAAGCATTGCAATATATTAAAGAAGCACAAAGATTAGAAAAAAAAGGTGACTTTCCGTCACAAGCTTTTGCGTCTTTCTTAAAAGGTGCTGAATGGGAAGATGTTCCAGGTTTCTTGAGTGGTGATGCTGAAGCCTTTAATAAAGTATTGGCAAACTTTCAACGTGGCGTTAAAGACGTCTATGGTGGGAACGTTTCAAATCTGGAAATGCAACAATTTCTAAAAACTATTCCAACTATTTACCATACACCAGAAGGTCGTAGTTTGATTTTTGCTGGCATGAAAAAATATTATAGAGGTGGAAAAGAACGTGCCAAAGTAGAAAGGGAAGTTATAAAAGAAAACGGCGGTGTGCCTCCTCAAGATTTACATGAACAAGTAAATGAGAAATTCAAACCAATCCAAAAAGAACTATCACGATCTTTCAAAAGAGATGTAGAAGCTGCTGAAAAACTTGCATCTAAAACATCTCGATTAGAATCAGTGGCTGCTTATGGAGCTGGTAAAACTGCTGGTGCAATTCCAGGAATATTAAAAGGTGGCGCAAAAGGTGCTATTGCTGGAGGCCTAGCTGGAAGTGTTATACCTGGAATAGGAACAGGTCTTGGTGCTTTAGGAGGAGGTGCTCTAGGTGCTTTAGGTGGAAGTGGTGGAGGTATATCAGATCTTCTGAAGCTTTTGCTGTAACATGAAATATTTTAGTGCTGCTAATATTACAAAAACTTTTGGTAGCAGCACTAACCATATACTATATTGATGATTTTTTTCAGTACAGTACCATTCTTGACATTGAGGTACTGGAAATATGCATAGAGATTTTTTCATTTCATTCCTTTGATAGATTTCATTATAATTTTTGTATAATCTTCAGCATCTTCTCTAGTAAAATCTTCTAAACAATTCATGTTATCACATGCTTTTCCTATGCCATGAATATCATCACAGTGTTTCTTAAATCTATTCAACTCGCTCACTGCAAACCATACAGAATCAGCTGCTTTTTCAATTTCTTCTTGCCATTCATAATAACTAGGAATTTTTTTTCTAAGTAAGTCGTCAACGATCTTTTCGTTTTCGGATTTTTCTAAAGGAGGATTATTTTTTGCTTCTTTCATTTTTTTTCTGAATATATATATTTCCTTTCTTTCTTCATCATTCAATAAAAAATCTTCCATATTATTCCTTTGATTTATCATCATATTTAGTTTGTTCTTCTATATAGTCATTAATCGCTCTAGCCATCCATAGATTGATACTTATATTTCTTATTGCAGCTAATGTTTTAACTTTTTGATGTATTTCTGGGCTGATATCGAAAGCCATTTGAAAACGTTTAATATTTGTAGATGTTTTCTTTCTTTTATATATTCCCATTCTTGATCTTCCTTTTTCAATCATGTCATCAACGTTATCACTGTGTGTTCCCAGAAATAAATGATCTACATTTATACATGGTGGATTATCACATCTATGACATACTATAAGGCCATCTGGGATATTTCCTTTAAATGCAATCCATGAAGCTCTATGTGCTATTAATGTTTTTTTTTTGAAATAAACAGTTCCATATCCTTTTGCTCCACTACCAAATTGCCATTCTAAGCATTTATTTGTTTCATTTAACTTTGATCTGTTTAATAATTTCTGCTGAAGAGTAAATCTCTCTTGTTCGTCTAATTCTATTTTTTTAAAATTCATATAAAACCTTTCTTTACTAACTATAACTAACTAGTGCTACTTTGTCAATATATTTGTATCTTTAAAACAAATGTAATTTACTAAGATAAAGATTTTAACAATTTTAAGGAGATAGAAAATGGCCACACAAAGAAATCGTCGCAATAGCCTTTATGGATATCCTAATCCTC
>Ga0315284_10011696_pt1 | contig 12505 bp, 11 predicted proteins | sample YL17G09_16_MG_FD_203696 | JGI IMG/M metagenome (GOLD analysis project Ga0315284, IMG submission 203696) | Sediment microbial communities from Yellowstone Lake, YNP, Wyoming, USA - YL17G09_16 | ecosystem: Environmental > Aquatic > Freshwater > Lake > Sediment | place: USA: Wyoming | collected... | reverse complement strand
TTGTCGTTATTATTACACAACATTTTAATAAATTTATTCATTTGTAAAATTTGTAAATAATTAATAATTAGTATTTGAATTTGTAAGTCAGTATTTACTAAATTATTTTAATTTTATTTTTTACTAGTTTTAATTAATAATAATAATGATAATAAATACATAATACTAGGAAGGATAATAATATGATTATTCTAAGTTTTGATGTTGGCATTAAAAATCTTGCATATTGTTTAATATCCATAAATTTGGAAAAACAACTAGAGAAACAAGAGAAACAAGAGAAACAAGAGAAACAAACCAATGATGTTGATTTTTTACAAATATTAAAATGGGATGTTGTTGATTTATCGACAACAAGTTCAGAAATAGTAACGACATCAGCAACCACGTCAGTAACCACGTCAGTAACCACGTCAGTAACGACATCTTTAAAACAGTGTTGCAAATGCAAAAAAATCGCGAGTTGTTGCACACACTCGAGTACAATGTTGCCCGAAGATGTAAAAAAATATTGCAAAAAACACGCAGAAGAGACGCAACTGCCGATGCATACACGACTCCTTAAATCCAATTCGAAAAATGGACAAAATCCGTATTTGATTCCGCTTTCAGTAATAAATAAAAAGATCTCATGTAATAAAATTGACATTGTTGATCTCGGTATAAATTTGAAAGGTCATTTTGATTCTATTTTTAAAGAATATATTGATAAAATCGATGCAATCATTATCGAAAATCAAATTGGTAATTTGGCGGGAAGAATGAATGTTTTACAAGGAATGATTTCGCAATACTTTATTATGCGAGATATAACGAAAATAGAATTTATTTCTGCAACAAATAAACTGAAATTATTTAAAAGCGTAATTCAAAACCAAATCCAGAACAATGAATTGGAAAATGTTATAGAAACTGAAAAAAAATTATATAAAATGAGAAAGGATGCAGGTAAAAAAGTATGCAGGTCTCTTTTAGTGTTTTACCAAAGCTTACATATTTGGATAACGGATTATGATAAACATAAAAAGCGCGATGATTTAGCGGATTGTTTTCTTCAAGGATATTATTACGCGCATTTGAAATATAACCAAAGCAGTTTCGATTTGGATACCTTTTTACAAAATTATTCGTCTTCGTCATATCAATAATTACAAAATTATTCGAAACCAAATTTTATAATTTTTTCTGTTAAATAATATAATATAATTAATATGCGTATGACTTAAAAATAAAAGTTATAATTTAAATATTAATAATAATGGAACCCGAAATTATAGATTTAGGATCTTTGGATATTGGAAATGGCGGAAATGGCGGAAATAAAGTTGGTGGAGTAAAATCGTCAAATTTTGGAGGAGGGTTAGAGCTACTCATGAATGACCGATTTAAGTCGGGAGGAGATAAAGGTAGTTCGACAAATATTCATTTAGATGATATAACAAGTTTAGAGGATGATTTGCGCGATATGGACTCTTCCTTATCTTCGAGAAACGTTAAAGAGTTGCGATCTGACCTGTTTGGATCAGGATCGTCATCGTCATCGTCGTCATCGTCATCCGCATTTAATGTTCACAAGCATGACTCACTATCGGGAAGCATTGGCGGTGCTAATAATAATGGTCATCATGGAGGGGATGATTTTTCGGGACTGGGCAATAGCAACAACAACAGCGCTGGCGGTGGTGTGGGCGCATCAACGGCATTGTTTGACGATGATAAACCGACGTGGGACGGATTTGGAAAATTTAGCAATATTCCGATTCATCCGGATGTGCCGATTGATTCGCAGCCGCAGCTAACAAAGGAGGAGCTGCTTCGAGAGAAATTCAAATACATTAAAAAACTGGAAGATTTGGAAAAAAAGGGAATTCGATTGACGAAGAAGTATGACATGGAGTCGTCGCTCTCGGAAATGAAGGGCGAATATGAAACACATGTTGAAGAACGAGAGCGCAGAAACAGCGTTAAATTTCAGGGGAAAATGTTGATGGCGTGCATTACTGGAATCGAGTTTTTGAATAATAAGTTCGACCCATTTGATTTGAAATTGGATGGTTGGTCAGAACAAGTGAATGAGAACATTGACGATTACGATGAAATTTTTGGAGAACTGCACGAGAAATACAAGTCGAAGGCAAAAATGGCACCGGAACTCAAGCTGCTGTTTCAGCTGGGCGGAAGCGCGATCATGCTGCACATGACAAACACCATGTTTAAATCTGCAATGCCGGGAATGGATGATATTATGCGCCAAAACCCGGAACTAATGCAGCAGTTCACTCAGGCCGCAGTGTCGTCCATGTCAAACTCAAATCGCGGTCCTACTAATAGCAATGGCGGTAATAGCGGTTTCGGTAATTTCATGAATGATATTGCAGGGTTGTCATCCTCTCGCTCCTCATCAAATGCCAATGCGCAGTTTTCGCATCAACCTCAGTATAATCCGGCACAACAAATGAACATGCCGATGCCGATGCCAATGCCAACAGTTCCGCAACGTGCTCCGCCTCCACCAATTCAAACCAAAGGAGATGGCGCACCTCCGCCGCCCAGGCGGCCGGGAGATTTGACAAACACAAGACCAGATATTTTAATGGGTCGTGGTAATGTATCGCAAACGATACAGCAAAGTTTGCGACCTGAAATGAAAGGGCCTTCTGATATTTCATCGCTTTTATCGGGACTAAAAACCAAGACGGTGTCGGTTGACAGTAACAATTCGGCAACGGTGGCATCTGGAATAAAGGAAAAGGATAAAAATTCAAATGCAGGTGGAAGCACGATTAGCGCATCTGATTTGAATGAAATGAAGAATGATAATTTTCCGAGCAAGAGCAAACGCAAACAGAAGTCGGAGAGAACATCCATTAGTTTAGATATTTAGTTACATTAGTACTACCTACTACTAGTACATTTTATTTATAAATGTTCCGCTCTTCCCACATGATGTCATATTTTTTTTTATTTATTTTATTATTTTGAATGTGTCTTTCAGAATTATATTCGGGATATGTGGTTGAAATAACAAAAACATTTTTATATATAATATACCCCCCTCCACTATAATGTACCATATCAACATTGATACCATCATTTATACCGAGTTTATTATTTATGATTACCGATCCGAGCATTATAGGTCCTGTTGGAGATAAAGGACAAGCACCATAGTATCTATTTTTAACATTGGTAACAATTTGCATTATTGAATTGTATAAAAATATATTGCCTTTTTTACAAACCATCAAAGAGCTAAATATAGATTTTGGATACCTATCTTGTACAAAATGTTCTTTTTCTGTAAGTTCAATTAATTTAAATCCATTTACACAACACAATTTAGTATCAAGATAAATACCTCCATTTATAAATAATACACATAATCTCCATAAGTCGGCTTTATATGCGCCAGGAATTAATGTGTCGTATGCGCCAAGAACGTCAGATTTAAAATGTGTTTTTATAAATTCTCTGCAGTCGTTATCATCAAATAAATGATGATTAAATTGAGGGTTTTGAAATTTTAATAATTCAACTCTTTGTCTCAATTTTGGAGGCAAATCTTTTGTAAACCATGTTTGATATATATTTAATGGAACTACACTCTTATAATTATTTTTAAGAGATGTATATGGTTTATTAAAATTGATTTTATTTTTTATATATATTTTTCTAAAAACTTTGGGTTTAATATTTAACATTGCGCGAATATTAATGATATTATATATATATATATATATTAAAAAAATATACTAATATATAAGCATTAGTACTTGTTAATTACGATGATTACTACGATAATTAATGGAAAAATATATGATATTACTAACTTTGTTGATTTTCATCCAGGAGGAAGGGAAATGATACGACTCGCAGAGAATAGAGATTCAACTTATCTATTTTGGTCTTACCACATTGACAGAAAAAAAGCCAACAAATATTTATCACAATTACAATGTGTTGGAACTGTGGAAACTGATAATATTGTTGAAAAAAAATATTTATCTTCTTCATTACTATTTACTTTACAAGACAGAGTATTAGAATATTTGAAACAAACAAATCAAAAAAAAAGAGGAGGGGGGAATATAAATGCTAGAATATTATTTTTTAATTTAACCACTTTTTTATTAACATATTTGGTTTGTTTTTGTGGACATTGGTGGTTATCTTTATTTTTGGGAGTTTCTTTGGCGTCCTTCGGTTTATGCATACAACATTCTGCAAATCACGGTTCGTTGACCGATAACAATACATTAAATGATTTATTCGGATATTATAATGACATCACGGGTGCGTCTTCTTTCATGTGGAAAACGCAGCATAATTTAGGTCATCATTTATTACCAAATGACACTGTTCACGATCCGGACACATTCTCTAATTATCCAATTACAAGATTTTCTGATAAATATAAAATAAAAAAATGGCATAAATTACAATTTGTGTATTTACCTTTCATAACTGGATTTCTTGGAATAAATTATTTGATTTTTGACTTTTATAATTTTATTAATAGTTGTTATTTTAATGTACCATGCCCTAAAAAAACATTGAAAGATATTACGCTATTCGTCGGATTTAAATTTTTGCATATATTTTTATACTATTTCATCCCTATATATAATTTCGGTCACTGGTGGACTCCATTATTGACAGTGTATACAGGTTCAACATATCTTGCATTTCAATTTTTAATAAGTCATAATACAAATGAAATTTATAAACACAAAAAAAACGTACATGAAGATTGGGCTGAGATGCAAATTTCAGAATCTTCTTCATGGTGTGGTGAATCAAAATTGATTAATTTTTTAACTGGGGGACTTAATGCCCAAATAGAACATCATTTATTTCCTGGGTTAAGCGACTATTTGTATCCGCAGATTAGACACATTGTTATGGACGAGTGTAAAAAAAGAAATATAATTTATGTTAAGTATAACAGTTTTGTCGAAAATCTTATGTCTTGTTTACATTATTTATACGATATTAATAGAAAATAATAAATATTCATTTTTGTTTCATTATTTATTATTCAATTATTATTCAATTATTATTCAATTATTATTCAATTATTATTCAATTATTATTCAATTATTATTCAATTATTATTCAATTATTATTCAATTATTATTCAATTATTATTCAATTATTATATTTTTAAAAGTTACTTAGTAGTTAATTTAGCGGAAATATAATTTTTATAATAAAAATTACAAAAAAGAACTATCATTGACAGTTGATATGCAATTTGAGACAATGCAAGTTTATTGTACCATTTATTTTCTGTATTATAAATAAAAATAATGGGATGAACGATGAGAATCATAAACTGTGTTAATTGTATTCTTGTTATCCATGATTTTATAGATTTTAATTTGTCACTGTAGTTAAAATAAAAGTACATGATTGTATGAACTATACTATTCAACATTGCGCCAAAATATGCAGAATTTATATTTTCATTGTATAAATAAAACCAAATAAGCCCTATACTTGAATGATGATATGTGTGCAATATGGATAGCGGTTTTCCAGATGTTATAAGAATTGCAGTATCCATAAAATCTACAACTTTGGAAAATGCGTGCAATAATATAAAATTTTTAATGTATATATTTTCATCAAAAATATTTAATAATAATGGATTATCCATATTAAAAATTGTTAGACCATAAACAGACATATATAAACTTAACAAAACTTGAAACCAGTTATAATAAAAAATAAAAGATTGAATGTGTTCCTTTTTCAACGTTGAAATATGTTTTGATACAATGATCATTCCTGCATATAAAACATGAACTAGTCCAATAAATAAATTCAAATTCATATATGATACAACTGATAAAATACTTATTGCTCCGACAAAATAAATTTGAGAACAACCTTGTATATTTTCTTTGGTGCTAATTTCTACTTGTGTGCTACTTCCGGATGGTGTATAAAAACATTCTTCCCATTTTTTGCATACGTCTGCATAAAAATCGTCAAAACTCTCATAATCGGATGCATGAATAACGTCTGATGCTGTTATATCACACACCACATTATTTTGTAGTTGCATTTTCTTTTCATTAATTACTTTTTCTTTGTTTTTTACATTAATAATTTGAAAAGAATATCCCATATTATACATTATGTATAACCCCCCGCGTTTTAATGGTATAATTTTTTTTGTTGAATTTCTTGTTCCTTCAGGATAAAATATAATTTTTTTATTTAATTTATATTTAATATTTTCACACGCGATTTTTAATTTACATTTATTGTCACAACCGTTTCTTTTAAAAAAATAAATAATATTATTAAACATTCCATAAACACTTGTAAAAGGTAAAAGAAAAAATATTAAAAATCTAGAAATATAACATCCAATACCGCCTATAATATAATTATCTATATAAAAATCGGCAGAACTTACATGGTTAAATAAATACACATCTGCATCTGGATTTATGTTATGTAATTCACCTGAATACTTGGTTTCTCTCATATCAGAGAGTTTTTTGAACATATTTTGAACGTCGGTTTTTCCAAAAAATATTTGGAAAAGTGTATTGTAAAACATAATCACTTGAGATTGAAATATAAATAATATTGCCTTTATCATTTTCGTTTTTTTCAATAATTAATTCTATATAAATTACTTAATGAAAACTATTTAAATTATTTTTTTTTATTATCATTATCTTATACTTTTTGTTTTATTTCTTCTTCTAAATATTGTTCTTGTTTTTGCATTCTTTGATGTAGACGTTTTTGTAGGTGTTCTATACGTTTTCGCATGAGAATTTGTATGAGTCGCAGTTGTTGTTGTGGTTGTTTGTATAGGAAGAATTCCATTTAGTATTCTTTTTTTTATTTTTGTATTTAGATCTTTTTGATTCTTGATATAATCCACCGCTTCATTTAATATTTCTTCCGCTTGAGAATCAAAGTCGTTGTCCAAATTTAAAAAACTATTCCGGTCTTTGGATTCATAAAAATCTCCGCTGTGTACAATCTCATTTAATTTTTTACGCAGCACACTATTATGAGGCGTAGATGGACGAAGTTGAGCAGCAATGCCTTTTTGTTCATATGAAGAACCGCCCACAACACGTTTTATATGTTTACTGTTTCGTTTTTTTACATTTCCTCTGAATTTTTTTCTGGTTTGATTGTTTTTGTTTTTACTGTTTTTTTTATTGTTCATACTAAGTTTTACTAGAAATAACTAACCGCTAAACTAAATGAAACAATATATATAATTATAATATAAAATATATAAAAATATAATATTTATTAAATCAATATCAAAATAAATATTATAAATATGATAACCATATTTTCATTTATACCGAATCGTTTTATCAAATGTAATAATAATAATGGTAATAATACAATATCTCTATTTTCATCTATAAAAACATCTATTTTAAATCAAACGTATACTGATTGGCAGTTATTACTTGTTACAAATGTTGAAAACGTTTCATTTGATCATGATCACAGTGAAGATCCGAGAATAAAAATTGTTTACACTTCCGATTCTTACTTGAATTTAAATACTTTATTCGCACTAAATAAGAATAACGATAAGAATAATGATAATAATAACGATAAGAATAATGATAATAATAACGATAATAATAATAATATAATTTGTCCCGAATGTAAATATATATCTATTTTTGACCTTGAAAATGATGTATGGAATGCGAATAAACTGCAAATACAGCATAATCTCATGCAGTCGAATAATTATGACATTATCGGGTGCGATTGCACCCCTTCAAACGAGCGCATACTCGCCACAAATGTGCGGACAGTAAAAAAAATAGAATCGTCTTTATTTAACTCGTGTCCATTCGTGTTTTCTACAATTTTAATAAAGAGAGAATTATTTAAACATTACGATGAAACTATCTTTCAAAAGGAGTGCGCGCAATGCAATGATAAAAACTTCCGCATAATACATTCTGAAAATAATACAATAATGGCACAGTTTCACTCGCTATTGCTTTTTATGACACTAACAGAATCTAATATTTATTGCATTCATTATTCACCTTTGAATCAAAATAATAATAATAATAATAATAATAATGGAAATATTAATAATAGTCGCGTTTTTAATTACGCTCTCGTCGAAACGTCCCTGCAAAGTAAACTAACATTTATGCACGAACACAAAATGTGCGATCATTCATTTTTTATAGATTCTAAAAATTATTTTGAAGAGAGATATATGCGCATTAAATTCTTCTCCGATTTTTGCAGTTCCGAATGGTGCAAACACCAATACGAAGAAATGTGCAGAGTGAATATAATGGAGAACTATGGGCCAAATAAGTATTTGTATATTACGACAAATGAAACATACACTCATGTCATCTTGTTGAACTGCCCAATCGTTCCTAATATTTCAGTACCTCCGGATCGCGTACTTGGATTAGCATTTGAACCCATTCCATACTTGCGACTCTCATATGACTTTATTCGATTTGCAGAAAAACGCATTGGTCTCTATTATATAGGACACAAACATCCAAATCTTACCAGTGAGCTGTTTAAAGAGCATCACGGATTCATGTGGCACACTGCGTATCCATTGAAACAATGTATAAAAAATGCAAAAAATCCGATTTCAATCATCGTATCAAATAAAATGCAAGCGCCAGGTAACGCATATCGTCACAAACTAGCAACCTTTATTTTAATAAACAATCTGCCAATCGACATTTGGGGAAATGGAACGACTCCGCATTCAAACCGTTTCCCGCATCATACAAATATTAAAGGGCCGTTCAAAGACAAGGAGCCGTACGAATCTTATGCATTAAGTATTTGCATTGAAAATTATCAGCATCCGCATTATTTTTCGGAAAAAATAAGCAATTGTTTCATTTGCAATACAACTCCGATTTATTTAGGGTGTGTCGAAATCGATACATATTTTCCTGAACAAGTGGTTCATCTGAGCGGAAATCTTAAACAAGATTGTGCGCTATTGATCGATATTTCAAAAGATCCGACAAAATATGTTAGAGAGATAAAACATGATGATAATGAGAAAGTTTTAAATGTATTGAAGAATTTGCCGTGGAAATAAATAAAGAGAACCTTTAATCCCTATAAAGAGGAAAAGGAAACAATGTCCCCATTATATGATGTAGTTTTTTATTGTTTTTATTTTTATTTATTTACATTTTAGTATTTTCTCTCTAATCTCTCTACAAACTAAAATGAAATACCTTTATAAATTATGAACCGTCGGTTCTATGTTATGTCCGATTATTATAAAAGATTATCATTTTAGTTTGTAGAGAGATTAGAGAGAAATTCATTATATATAAATAAATAAATAAAAATAATAAATGGGGGTTGTAAAGTAATTAATATAATATTTAATATTTAATAATTATATTAATAACATATATATGAATGAATGCAATTCATTAAAAGTGCTATAACTTTTATTTTTATTGTGATTACGCTTTATTGCATTGGGTACCTTTGTATTTTATATAAGCATGCATTTCTCAATTTATCTTCTGAAGCGAAACTGAATATTTTTAAGAATTCTAGGGTCATGTATTTGTTAACACCTTTACTGTTTTGGGTTGCATCCAGAACATTTCTATTTAAAAACGCAAATGGTCCACTGTATTCAAATATACACAACCTATTTAAAAATTTAGATTATCCCAATTATTTCAAAAAAGATTTTCCGTTCCATTCTCTCTTGGCAATCGTTGCAGGCAGTTTGGTTGCCATATATGCCGGCGGAGCTCTTGGTCCCGAGACGCCCATTATTTATATGTCAATGATACTATTACTATATGCTTACAACCTTTTTAAAGGCGTTTTTAAAAATTACAGTTTAGAATTAAATTTTGAAAGTTTACTGTATTTAGGATATATTTTTGGAATTACTATACTTTTTCACTCGCCCCTAGCTTCACTCGTATTAGTATTAGAGAAATCGATACGGGACGGTTCTGCAAACATCGCATCGAATGTCATATATTGCTGTGTTGGAATTCTTGTCGCATATTCGTTGGTCGATATAAGCAATAATTTGTTTCAAGATCCTCCGGTGTCATTCGCTTATAGTGTATCGCATACGATACAGTATTTAATTTTAGCTATAATTTGTGGACTGGCTGCATCCATTTTAATGGCGATCATGACATCACTTTTTTATGGAGTGCGGTCGCTTGTTAACAAGAGCAAGGTGCTGTTGAATATTCTTCCCATTATTATTGGGTTTTGTGTTGCTGCGCTGATTAATACATCTGAACACGGAGACGAAATAACGGGTAGCGGAATAAAACTTCTGAATTGTGAATTTTATGATACGTGTGTATACAATTTCAAGATTTTATTTGGAATGATTATGAATGTGATTTTGACATTTATTGCAGGGTGTCCGGGTGGACAAAAATTTATTTTCATGTCGATTGGAGGTGGAATTGGAAGTGTGTATGATAGCTATACAACAGTTCCTCACACGCAATCTATTATTGTAGGCATTACGGCATTCTTTAGCACAATTTTTGGAAATCCGATATCGTCTGCATTTATTATTTTAAAAACTGCAAATTTGCCGTATGAAACTTTACCAATGCTACTATCAATATCGCTCGTCGCGTATTACGTGTTCAAGTATTCGAATGCATATTTAGAATGATTCAATTTTAAACAATAATAATTATTTTTTTAAAAAAAAATATAATATATTATATTATATTGATATATTATATATTATATAAATGATTGACGATTACACATATTATTTGTTTGATAAGAATAGTAAAGAAGGAATTGAATTTATTGATTTAACATATATTTTTTGTTATGATAATCATTTAATTTCTAAATCAAACAAGTATATTGTTATAGCACATAGCGTTATGGAAATTACACAAGCACTAAAAAATGTTACAAAGTATAAATTGAAATTTGATAATAAAAAATATAGAACATGGTGTAATTATAAAGAACAAGCGTTACATACAACAAGTAATAAAAATATTATTCATGTTAAAATACCCGGATACATAAATGATGAAAATGATAAAATAAATTTGAAAGATTACAAAAAAGTTATAAAATGTATTGATAATTCATGGGGTCTTAACATGTATAAAAATAATAATGAACGTAAAAATGCATTAGAAGATGCTGATGTGTATTTATTAAGTGGCACTTATTTGATGGGTGGCTCCTGCTCTGATTTTAAAGGTTTAGGTATAAAATTAAGTGTTGCTTTCTTTACTGATGAAAAACTTGCAGATTTAGTTCAAAAAGATATAAATCATATTTCGGCAGGACTATCATATAAAGATATAACAGAATTCAAAAAACATATACTAAATAGTCATGAAATATTAAATCTATACAAAAAAAATTATACAAAAATTACCCAAGATATAAATAATATTAAAACAGTTGTGAAAGAATACAATAATAGCAATGAAGATAATAAAAATATAAAAGTTGTTTTAAAAGTCGAACCTAGTAGAAAATATGCATATATTACATCTAAACATAAAAAAAATATTAAAAAATTTTCAATACACTATAATGGTCTAGATCCTAAATATGAGTTAAATAAAAGTAAAACAAATATGATTTGGAATCCCAATGTTCTTGAAAATGGAATGTTTATTCAATTCGACTAAACTAATTATCTTGATAATTTCTAATGATGGATATACATTATAAAATAAAAACATGTTTTCTTTTGAAGATCTATTCTCTCTAGAATATCACTGAGTGTAACGGCATGTTCCTTTGTTATTGAATCGACGGCAAATTTAAATGACTTGGCATATATCCATTCACTTGTTTGAATGAGCATTTCATAATTTGTTTCCAGTAATTGCTGAAATAGAGGCCATAAATTAATATGAAGTTCATCACATGCTATATTCAAAGTTGCAACATTTGGAGAAGTGATGTATGCGTTTGCGGCTGTAAAATTCATGATTTTATTTGCTTTAGTTTATTACGGAGTTGGTTTTGAGTTGGTTGTGTTATAATTTGAATTCTATCTATTTAAATGTTCAATTTTAAAAAAATTTATTTTAAATTTAAAAAATATATATAAATATATATAAATACAATATTGTATAAATATTATATAAATGCAAACACCAAATGGTATCGAATGTGCAAAAGAACTATGTAAAAAATTAGAATTAGAAGGTGAACAAAAAGTAGAAGATTTAATGAATGCAAAAAATGTTTCTGAAGAAACACTAATGCAGATTATAAATGAAGGTAACGATGAATTTAAAAATGCGACAGGTAGAAATATGACATATAGCGAAATGCGTTCACTTTATGGTTAATTGTATTGTATTCGTATCCGTATTATATTCCATCTAATCTATTCCATTTGATAAATAAATATTATAATATTATATATGTAACAAATATAGATATAATATAATATTTATATATAGTAATTCTCATCTCACATCACATAATATATTTAATTAATAAAAAT
>Ga0315284_10011694_pt1 | contig 12506 bp, 17 predicted proteins | sample YL17G09_16_MG_FD_203696 | JGI IMG/M metagenome (GOLD analysis project Ga0315284, IMG submission 203696) | Sediment microbial communities from Yellowstone Lake, YNP, Wyoming, USA - YL17G09_16 | ecosystem: Environmental > Aquatic > Freshwater > Lake > Sediment | place: USA: Wyoming | collected... | reverse complement strand
ATAAGGGAATATCTTAAGATAAAGGGGATCCAGACGGAGGATGAGCCGATAGAAAGATTCGCAGACAAGATTTCAATAGAGCCTAAGACAAAAGAGCAGGCAAAGGTAATAGCTAAAGAAACCCCCCACATTTCAAAGGACTGCGAGCCAAAGCTCGGAGAGAAGATTGTAGCAGTCATGACAAAGGATGGAAAAGTCAACATCCATAAAGCTGACTGCAAGAATCTCATGAATGTTGACAAGTCAAGGATTTTGAAGGCATCATGGAAAGAGCCAACTGAAAAAAAATCAAGCCTTGTCATAACCGTGGAGGACAGGATAGGGGTCCTTGCGGATGTGCTGAACACCCTTGCCGCATCCAAGATAAATGTCTCTGCCATAAACAGCATTGTGAAGAAAGAGAAGGCAGACATAATCGTAGAAGTGAATTATGACGAGCTGGAAAAGCTGAATAATGCTATCGTGAAGATAAAGCAGGTCAAAAGCGTGATTAATGTCAGAAAGAAATAAAAATTGACATAGTTAAAGCTTGAATGATGAAGTTCGTTGTATGCAACGAACAGTCATATCCCTCACTTAATGTTCACTTAACAAAAATGGAAAACATAACCTTATGGAAAAAAGCAGGAGAGAAAACCTCCGAGGTCTTGAACTTCGCAAGAAAGCTTGCAAAACCTGAAACTCCTCTTCTGGAAATAGCGGAGAAGACTGAAGAGTATGCTGCAAAGCAGAAGCTCAGATTCGCATTCCCGATAAACATATGCTGCGATAATCTTGCTGCGCACTATTGCCCTTCTCTTGGAGACAAGACCCCTGCAAGGGGCCTTTTGAAGATCGACCTTGGAATCGCAATCGAGGGATTCTCGGGAGATGCCGCGATTACAATAGACCTTACTCCTGAACAAAAGCATTCAGACATAATAAAAGCAAATCAAAAAGCCCTGGACAAGGCGATAAATCTCATAAAAGAAGATCCTGAAGTGAAGATAAGCCAGATTGGAAAGGCGATAAATGCCGAGATATCCGGCCTTGGATTCTCTACAGTGAAGAATCTCTCGGGCCATGAGATAACCCCTTGGCTTCTGCATGCTGGCCTGACAATCCCGAATTATGACAATGGAAATCAGAATGCTCTCGGAGAGGGGATTTTCGCGATAGAGCCGTTCGCAACCTATGGCGAAGGATTTGTGAAGGACTGGAAGCCCTCAAACATCCTCATGCTCAAGGAAAAAAGGCCTGTGCGGGGAAAGGCCCATGAAGTTCTCAAATTCATTGAAAGCGAATACAGGACTCTTCCATTCGCCTCAAGATGGATCCTTAACAGATTCGGAAGGAACGCCCTTCTCTCGCTTTCCCAGCTAGAAAAGCAGGGGATTCTTCATCATTTCCCGCAATTGATTGAGAGATCTGGAAAGGAAGTAAGCCAGTTTGAGCACACTCTTGCGATTGTAGATAGGAAGGCCATTGTTCTGACAGAAGGAGATTGATGGTTAACCCAAGTGCAGGCCTTCTGATGTACAAACTAGGGGATGGAGAATTAAAAGTCCTTCTTGTCCATCCCGGAGGCCCTTTCTACAAGAACAAAGATGAAGGCTCATGGAGCATTCCAAAAGGAGAGCCGAATGAAGGAGAAGACATTCTTGAGACAGCAAAAAGGGAATTTGAAGAAGAGATTGGAACAAGGGCTGAAGGAAAGTTCATTCTTCTGGGAACAATCAAGCAGAAAAGCGGAAAAGTCGTTCATGCATGGGCCTTCCAAGGAAATATTGAGAAATTCGAGACAAAAAGCTTCTTCAATCTTGAATGGCCTCCCCACTCTGGAAATATTCAAAAATTCCCGGAAGTTGACCGAGCAGAATTCTTCTCAATTGAAGATGCGAGAAAGAAGATCAATCCTGCGCAGATAGAATTTCTTGACAGATTGCAAGGTATGCTCCAAAAGCAGTAGGCCAAAATCTTCTTTGTCCAAGACTCTTCTCAAATCAGTTTTCTTTTGCCGAAGATTTTCTTTTCTATCATAGTTTTCTTTTGCCGAAGATTTTCTTTTCTATCATAGTTTTCTTTTGCCGAAGATTTTCTTTTCTATCATAGTTTTCTTTTGCCGAAGATTTTCTTTTTCTAAAAGAAAAGCTTCAGTAGCTGACATCTTCCATACAATCGTTGCACAGATCAAATTCTATAAGCTCATACGGAATGTCCTGCTCATTGTCGTGAGCAAACGAAACTTCCCTGTGGCATAGATCACAAAACGTTCTTTTCATTCTTCACCTCCTTATTTTTTATTTTTTGAGAGCTTTGACAAGCCCGATAATTAACATCAGTCATAATTTGCGAAGCGAATTAATCCCATTTCAACTTACCCCTCATTGTTTCTCTCAAGAAACTTCCAACCAATCCTAGCCCATATAGCCTGGCATGTCCATCTTGTCCGGCCTTGCCTTCTTCAAGAACACTTCCATGTCCTTATACTGCTTCATGTCTTCCATTGAAACTGAAGGCTTTATCTTCTTGATGGCCTCATCAAAATATTTCTTCTTGACTTCCTTCGCATTTATGTTGTCTCTCAAGGCGAGCATGCCTGCCTCTCTGCATATCCCCTCGATGTCTGATCCGACCAATCCATCTGTTTTTTCAGCAAGAGTTTCAAGGGAAACATCTTTAGCGAGAGGCATGTCTTTTGTGTGTATCTTGAATATCTCCACTCTTCCTTCTTTGTTGGGAACAGTGGTCATGACAATCCTGTCAAACCTTCCGGGTCTTAGGAGAGCGGGATCAAGCATGTCCGGCCTGTTTGTTGCTCCGATGACTATGACTCCATCGAGCTTAATCAATCCGTCCATCTCAGCAAGAAGCTGGTTCAAAACGCTTTCTGTGACCTTGCTTGAAGAATGATCATATCCCCTTCTTGAGGCCATTGAGTCTATCTCATCGAAGAATACCACGCATGGAGCCACCTGCCTTGCCTTGTTGAATATCTTCCTTACTCCCTTCTCTGATTCTCCCACCCATTTGCTCAATAATTCGGGGCCCTTTATCTGTATGAAATTTGCAGAGCTTTCAGTGGCGACTGCCTTTGCCAATAATGTCTTCCCAGTTCCAGGAGGCCCGTAAAGAAGAACCCCCCTTGGAGGCCTTATTCCGAGATTCTTGAATGATTCTGGATGCTTCAATGGCCATTCTATCGCCTCTTTCAATTCTCTTTTTATGAAATCCAATCCTCCGATGTCTGCCCATTTGATATTAGGAGATTCAACATAGACTTCCCTCATGGCAGATGGCTGCACAACATGAAGGGCATCTTTGAAATCCCTGTCTGAGATGTACAATTTCTCAAGCTTCTCCTGTGGAATCGGCTCATTCTCTTTTATCACATCAAGATCGGGAAGTATTTTTCTTACCCTTGACATTGCAGCTTCTTTGCACAGTGCGGCAAGGTCTGCTCCCACAAATCCATGGGTCATGTCAGCATATTTCTCGAGATTCACGTCCTTTGTCAATGGCATGTTTCGGGTATGTATTTTTAGAATCTGCAGTCTGCCATTTCTGTGAGGAACCCCTATAGATATCTCCCTGTCGAATCTTCCCCCTCTTCTCAAAGCCGGATCAATCGCCTCCGGCCGGTTGGTTGCGGCGATAACAACAACTCTCCCTCTTGCCTTAAGGCCGTCCATCATCGTCAAAAGCTGGGAGACTACTCTTCTTTCAACTTCGCCATAGCTTTCCTCCCTTTTGGGAGCGATTGCATCTATCTCATCAATGAATATTATGGAAGGCGCGTTCTTCTCTGCCTCTGTAAAAATGTCTCGTATCCTTTTTTCTGATTCCCCATAAAATTTACTCATGCATTCAGGACCATTCAAAAGGACGAAATTTGACTCTGTCTCATTAGCAACTGCCTTTGCAAGCAAAGTCTTTCCAGAGCCAGGAGGCCCGTAAAGAAGAACCCCCTTTGGAGGCTCTATTCCGAGTCTGCTGAATATTTCCGGATGCTTCAATGGAATCTCAACCATTTCTCTTATCCTTTTTGATTCCTCATCCAATCCGCCAATGTCTTCATATGTGATTTCAGGAACGTTTTCTTCAGTTAACTCAACAGCAGTCGGATTCAATGCAATTTCAGTATTTTCTGAGATATAGACTGCTCCCTTTGGATTTGAGTTGACAATGGCAAATCTTGTCTGTCCCAGCTGCCCGAATGCGCCAAAATTCTGGCTGAATGCTTCTTCAAAAACTCCGAAAAGGTCTTCAAAAGAATCTGACATGAGGTCTTTTCTCCTCATCGTTCCACCTAAAACAACAATGTCTCCGGCAACAACTGCTCTTCCAAGCAATCCGGCTCTGAACATTTCAGGGTTTGCCTGCACCCTGATATTTTTATGGGCTGGAGCAATTGTGATCTTCTTCGCTTCCTTTATCTCTGCTTTGACCGCAGAAACCATCTCCCCTATTCCTGTCTTTGCATTTCTCCTTATTATTCCGTCAACCCTTATTATCTGCTCGCCGACATCTGCAGGATACGCCCTGTCAACTATGGCTGCAGTCTCCCTTGCTCCTTTTATCATTATGACATCCCCGGGTTTAACGCTTAGAGATTTCATTGTAGCGGTGTTCATCCTTGCTATTCCCTTATAGGCATCCTCCTGAAGGGATTCCATTACTTTGAGTTTTATTTGAGCTTCTGCCATTTTATTTTATGCGATATCCCGAGCTGCATCCTGAGCAGCAAGATCCCTGCAATGAAGAGTATCCCCTTCCTATTTGTACAGCATGAGGTTGATATGAACCTTTAGACTTATACATCTCAAGACTGCTAGTGATTTCATAACCTCCCATTTTATTCAGCCTCCCCCTCTTCAAACAATCTTGGCTCCTGGGCCTTTTGATTGCTGGTCATTCTTACGACTTTCATCTTTCTTGAGACAAATCCTTTTCCTCCCGGAAAATTCAATGGCTTTGTCTCTGATTTTTCCCTTACAATCCCGTGCATCCCGTTTCTGTTTATCTCCCTGGTTTGATCATAATTCCCCTTGTTTCCAAAGCTCAATGATAATTTATTCGAATGTTCTAGAGCCAAAGTCACCATCCTGTTCATATGCTCCATCTGTTCCTTCATTCTCTTCTGCATGTCCATCTCCGGCCTCATATCCGGTCTTTCAAAATCCTCAAAAAAGTCTATGAGCTCCTTTGGGATTGAAACGGTGTAGGAATTGCCTACCCTTCTCAATTTCACTTGAAAATTCTGATTCCTAAGCTGAGAATACTTGTTGAACTCATCCAGGTCAGTGGGATGGTATGTCCTCTGCCCGCATCCCGGGCATTCTAGGGCCCTCATCTTGAATCCTGACCTCTCCACAGTAATTTTCTTCATCTTCTTTCCGCATTTGCTGCAGAGGATCACGTTGTCGAATATGTCTGCCATGTATGTATTCTGTGTATACCTTCTTTGTGTATACAGGATATGTATACTAGTATTTAAACTTTTCTATTTTGGAGGCAAAAGGTTTGCATTTCCTTTTTTCCTTAGAAATGGATCAAGCTTCCCCCACACATCCTCGAAAACCCTCTTGGAATCCGCCTCCCCATCGACAGAGATCAGCAGATTCTTTCCGCTATAATAGTCGGTAAGCGGCTCTGTTTCATTGTAATACACCTTCAGCCTCTTTCTTATTGTTGAGATGTTGTCATCTTCCCTCTTTGAAAGATTCCCATGGCATTGGTCGCAGATATCTGCGATTTTAGGGATTCTTTCAAATCCATAGTCTATTTTGCAGGGATTACAGCTTCTTCTGGCCAGCATTCTCGCCTCTGCAATCCCATCCATGAGATTGATGTGGACAACTGCATCCAAAGAGGACAGCGATTCAAATTCCCTTGCCTGATTGACATTTCTTGGGAATCCGTCCAAGAGAAATCCCCCCCTATATCCTTCGAGCTTTTTCTTCATCATGTCTATCATGGGCCCATCCGGCACAAGCTTGCCTCCGGCTTCCTTCCCCCAGTATTTGTCTCTGGCCTCTATGCCCACAGGATCATTCTTCTCCACCATCTCTCTTAATATCTGCCCGGTCGAGATGTAACCGAAGATGATCCCGTACTCTCGGTTCATTCTTTCAGAGATCATTTTCGCCTGGGTTCCCTTTCCCGCCCCAGGAAGGCCGAAAAGAACTATTCTGTACATGACAACAGGATAATGCTCCTGCTTTTAAGATTAATTATGCTGCACAAAATGATTAAAAACCGATTCTATCGGTTTTTGTCACACTATAAAACCTCAAGTTTCATGTGCACTAAGAATGTGGAACATTCTGGTGTCCCAAAATTGCTTTGCAATTTTTAGGATGCCGAAAATGCAAAGCATTTTCCAGCATGCCGGAAAGCGAAGTTGCTCAAAATCCCCAGATTTTGGCAGCGCACGGGAATTGTCTTCAATTCCTGGACGCAGAAAATTTTCTAAATTTTCTTGCGCCTGAACCAAAGGTTCAGAGCGTCTTTCTTAGCATAAAAGAAAAAATAAAGAAATAGTAAAAAATCAAAGCCCGACTACTTTTTTTTCCATGCAACCATTCCGACCACGACTGCATAAGCTATAGAAGCCATCCAGCCAAGCCAGGGGGTCATGCAGAATACAAACAATAGGCTGAGCCATCCGGGGTATTTTCTCTTCTCGAATATTCTCCAAGTAGAGATAATAAACAGGACTCCTGCTGCAATCCATCCCAATATTGGGATAAGCATTAAGAACACCCATGCCCAATGGAATCCCCCCATTTGGAATATCATTGAAATATTCGCGAAAGGTATCCATGCGAGCCAGGCTTTCTTGTACTTAAGCTTCTGACCGATTGTCATAAAAGCCCAGGCAAAATATGCATATGATGCTAGGGCAATTATCGTCATCATAGCGCCGAGTGCCAAAAGTGCTGGGAGCCATGCCATCATGCTTATTCCAGTTAAATCCATCATTTTAAACCTCCTTTTACTTGTCTGAGTAAAATCACATATTATCAAGGCAGATGGCGATTTTAAACCTTGCTTAAAGGGCCTTGACTTTTGGCACAAGAAAATTTTCGTAATTTTCTATGTCCAAAAATTGTTCTGCAATTTTTGAGCAACACGAAGAAACTTCCAGTTTCTAGTGTGTCCTGAAGCTTTGCTTCAAGGCATGCCGAGAATTTTGATTCTTAAGCACCTTCAGCAAGCTTTTTAATGAATCTCTTCCTTGTTGGGACATGGGGCGGATGAAAGATATCTGGAAATTCCTTTGGGAATCTGATTCTCCATGGAGCTGGATTGCAGACTTTGTCCTGGCATTTCTCATGGTAAGATTCATTTTCTTCCCCATCATGGGCCTTGTTCTTTCCACATCTCTTCCGCTCGTTGTAGTGGAATCATGCAGCATGGAGCATGGAATCACAAATTGCGGCCAGAACACTGCAATGGGAATATGCGGAAATGTGTTTGATTCATATGAACCTCTCGACTTTGAGGCATACTGGGGATTATGTGGAAAGTGGTATGAGGACCGCAATATCTCAGAGAGCCAATTCAAGGGATATTCTTTTTCAAATGGATTCAATAAAGGGGATATAATCCTCGTTAAGGGATCACAAAATTATGAGAGGGGGGATGTGATAATATTCGGAGTTTCAGAGCAGAGCACCCCGATAATTCACCGGATAGTATATCAAAATGAGGATCTTTCATTTGCAACAAAAGGGGACCATAACGGTGACCAGCTCACAAATCCGGATGAGAAGCATACTCCTAAAAACCGCATCATTGGAAAGGCACTTTTAAAGGTTCCTTACCTTGGCTGGATAAAGCTGTTCTTCGTTGACCTCATAAGGAAGCTTTGATAGAATTCGAAAGGTTTATAAAAATCTCATTTCTCCATATGCAATGCAACCAGGTATGCAATTCTGTCCAAAGGATGGATCTGTTCTTGTGAAGAAAAGGACCAGATATTCATGCCCCAAGTGCAACTATTCTCCAAAGGGAAAAGTCAGGATAAAGACATCTGAAAAAATGGCTGAAAAGACGAAAATAGGCCTTCTGAAGGAGAAAGAATCCACAGTTTGGCCGGTGACTTCCATGACATGCCAGAAATGCGGGAATAAGACGGCATATTTCTGGTCAGCCCAGACAAGAGCCCTTGATGAGGCCGAGGTAAGATTCTTCAGATGCACCAAGTGCAAGCACACCTGGAGAGAGACCCATTGATTTCTAAAAGTAATGTTGTGGTTCGTGAGAGAACCCTTTTGCAAATCATGTCAATGATTTGAGAGATTCAAGCCTAACGGTTCAAAAAGATTTAAAATGCTTTGTTTATTATGTTAAAAATGCAATTCTGCCCAAAATGCAAGACCCTTATGAGGCATAAGGCTGGAAAGGCCATATGCGCAAAATGCGGCCATTCGGATGCTCATGCAAAAATAGCCACCTCTGAAAAGATGGGAGAGAAGAGGCCCATTGCGATAGTCAGGGATTCCGATGCCCTTGTGAACAAAGTGAAGCAGGAATGCCCGAAATGCCATCATGAGGAAGCCGCCTTCTGGACAAAGCAGACAAGATCCTCGGACGAGGCCGAGACCCAGTTCTTCAAATGCCTCAAATGCGGACACACCTGGAGAAAATACCGCTGAGAGTACCGTTAATTCATAAAGTGGGTCAAAAGTTTTAAATAGGCTTTTTATATAAGAGATATATGGAATCACAACAGGTTCTGAGAGAATTTAAAACATTGGAAGCAGGTTCTGCTTTCTTATCAAATAAATTTTTGGACTTGCAGAACAGATATGGAGACCAATTTATAGCTATAAAAGAAAGCAAGGTCGTAGCCCATGCACCTTCTTTTGATCAAGTTAAAGATAAAATACATGAACAAAAGCTTGGTATAAAAGAGTTGATTATTGAATTCATCCCTGCAAAAGGCAAGATTATTCTGTATTAAAATGAGATTCAACTTAGAGTTAATTAAGACTCCAGAATCAGAAAGAGTCAGACTCAATTTAATCTCTAGACAGCCACATTCCTATGGAAACATTATTGCAGTGGTCGATACAGGCAGCCCGAAAACAGTTATTTCTGCAAGGGATGCATCATTATTGAAAATCTCAGTTGATAAGTCTGCAAAATCATCTCCCTTGATAGGATTTGGAAGAGGCACCATTCCTGCCAGGCAGATTAGTCAGTTCAAATTTTTAATCAAATCTGCCGATAACCAAATAAAGAGCTTGGAGATGCCGACAGATATTGTTGACATAATCGCTTTGAATACTCTTGGCCGAGACCATGTGATTCAGGCATACCAAATCCCAACAATAATCGGTCTGGATTTTCTAAGAGTAAATAAGCTAAAATTGGTCATTGATTTTGAGGGAGACAGCGCTTATCTCGAAGACATAACCCCCGATAGTCTCAACCAGGCACTTAACTAGAAATAGCCCTTTAACTTTTCTAATATCGTCAAGCATACTCTGCAGACATATGGAGAAAGTATCGGTAAATTCTGACCCACTAAATTTATAAATTAAAACAGATACTGATTATTATGGATTTTTTGGGTAAGATATCAGAGATCTTAAGGCATCCATCAAGATTCTTCCATAGGTTGAATGAAGGAAGCATATTGCCTGCTTTTTATTATTTCTTGCCTCTATTTTTGGGATATGTGGCCTGCCAATATGCTCAGAGATATGACTCTCTTTCAGGCATGATGTCATTTTCAGTGATTTCAGGATTTTTTGTGATAAGTTACCTATTGGGTATCGGATTCTTCTTTTTGGGCGTGGGGATCCTGCATCTCTGGATAAAAATCTGGGGTGGAAAAGGAAATTATGCCAAAACCTTCCAGATAAGCGCCTATGCGGAAACACCCACTTACCTAATCTACACTCTCATCTTTATAGGATACCTGATTGGATATTTAACCGGGGAATTCGGGCTCTTTTATCGTTACTTGGGATATACTCTAATGTTCATCGGAGCAGTATACTCCTTAATCCTTCTGATGATTGGAACAGCCCATATGCATAAAATCTCAAGAGCCAAAACAATTTTGATGTATGCGATTCCCTTTACGCTTATTTTAGCATGGGTTCTCACTTTCTATTTTTAAGGGCCATTAAATGATCCTCAATACAGACATACGTCTTATAAACATGAAGAAAATATTGTCAATTCTAAGGTTTTAAAAATAGAAAACCATTAATTAATCTAAGAGGATGAGATGAATATTCGAAAAGCCACCTTAAAGGATTTGCCACAGCTTGTAAAACTATACATAGAGTATCAGAAAGAAGAGGAAAAACTGGCCAGTACAGGTGTTGGGAGAATGAATTATGACCAAAGATCTGTCTCCCAAGACTTGAAAAGTTTTATCTTAAAGCGGAATAAGATTTTATTGATCATGATTGATGAAGATAAGATAATCGGATTACTTCTTGGAAGTTTCGCGAAAATCCCTACTCAAAGAATTGAGGATAGGGGCTTCCTTAATGAGATTTATATTGTACCAAAAATGCGTGGAAAGGGTTTTTCTTCTAAATTGAAAGATGAATTCATTGAATGGGTTAAAAAGAGAAAAAGTGGGGCAGGAGCTATTTCTCTTTATGTTATGCCTAAAAATAAGAAGGCGCTGGGAACATACAAAAAATGGGGCTTCAGGATATCCTATTTGAACCTGACAAAGGAATTGAACTGAGTCCTAGTGTAAATTCTGCAGAATGATTAAATATTTAAGGAAGTTCTAATGATTAGTTATGTGGGAAAGATCCTTAAGATAATAATATGCGCATTCCTGCTAACAGCCATAGTGGGGCTTGCAGGATGGGGATATTCTGGGAATGCAGACTACGGGCTGTTCGGGATGCTTGGATATGCCGCAGCAGTCATAGCATCCATGTTCATGAAATAGGAACAAACTTCTAAGTTAAGCTATCGAAAACCTTAAAGTTTTTAAGGCGTTGATTCCCGATTATTTAAGAAGGGCTCGTAGCTCAGCCCGGTAGAGCACCTGACTCTTACATTGGGAGCAATTTCCCGATAAAGAAATCAGGGTGTCGTGGGTTCAAATCCCATCGAGCTCGTAATTGAAACCCTTAGGTTGAGATTATGCCTGAAACTCGGTTTCAGAGCATTTGAACTTTCCAGCAGGAAAGTTCAACGAGAAATTTTAATTAAAAGAGGTTCTGCGCCAGCAGGACGCTGGAAGTTAAGAAACCCGCAGGAGGTTTTTATAATGCACAAGCCGCAAAGCATAGACAATCTGATTGATGAGATCGAGAATCTGAAGAAATACAAGCAGAAGGTGATTGTTGAAGGGGAGCATGACCGGGACGCTCTGAAGGATCTGGGGATAGAGAACATATTCATCCTCCATAAGACCGGATCAAGCATCTTCACAAGGATAGAGGATCTGATGCATAACTTGGAAAAGAAGGAAAGCTGCGTCATTCTCACAGATCTTGACAAAAAAGGCAAAACCTATTACAAGCTTCTTAAAAAGGAGCTGACTGAAGGCGGTTTCAAGGTCAACAACAGGATGCGCGAGATTCTCACAAGATTCAAGGTAAGCCATATCGAAGGTTTGTCAAATTTTGTGAAGAGAAAAAGGACTGATGAAGAGATGAGATAAGATGACACTTTTGAATGTGAAGCCGGAGATTAGGATTCTTGGAATAGATGATGGGCATTTTCTGAAAGGCGACAGAGATGCATTGATAGTGGGCACCATATTCCGCGGAGGAGATGGAATGGATGGCGTTATTTCAACAAAAGTCCTCGTAGATGGCAATGATGGAACCCAAAAGCTGATTGATCTTGTCAATAAAAGCCGGCATCTGGGCCAGCTGAGATGTATAATGCTCAATGGAATAGCAGTGGCGGGATTCAACATAATAGGCATAAAGAAATTGAGCAGGAGTACCGGATTACCGGTCATAGTCATAATAAGGAAGATGCCGGACTTTGGCAGAATCAAACATGCTCTTGAAAAAGCAGGGATGCCAGAAAGGTACAAAGAGATTGAAGCTGCTGGAAAAGTCCATTCTCTTGACCTAAAATTTGGAAAGATCTATTTTCAATTTGCGGGGATCGACGTCAGGACTGCAGCAGACATCATCAGGATGTCCTCTACCCATAGCTTTGTTCCGGAGCCTATAAGGGCGGCCCACCTCATAGCATCTGGAATAACCCTTGGAGAAAGCAGGAAAAGGGTTTAAGCGTGATGTGAAAAAGTGAATGCATTGTCGAGACTTCAAAAAGGAATCATGAGATAAACTTCGCCTGCGAAGTTTGAAAGAATCATCACATACAGATAAAAAATTGAAAATCACCTCTTTAATCAGTCCAATAAAAATTCAAATTAATTGTTCTTCAAATTCAAGCTAGCAAATCCCTGATCTTCTCTATATGGTCTGCAACCTCAAGGCCTTTCTTTGTAAGCTTTATCAGCTTAATTCTTCCCTTTTTCTCAAATGTAACAAGGCCCATCTTCTCCAGCCCCT
>Ga0315284_10011693_pt1 | contig 12506 bp, 11 predicted proteins | sample YL17G09_16_MG_FD_203696 | JGI IMG/M metagenome (GOLD analysis project Ga0315284, IMG submission 203696) | Sediment microbial communities from Yellowstone Lake, YNP, Wyoming, USA - YL17G09_16 | ecosystem: Environmental > Aquatic > Freshwater > Lake > Sediment | place: USA: Wyoming | collected... | reverse complement strand
AATATTTAATATTACAATTATTAACTTTTAAATGGGATGTAGAAAATAACAATATGAAAAAATTTAATATATTTATTAATTTATTTTATAATAATGGAAGAATTACTATAAGAGACCAAGATGAACAAGAACATACTTATGATTTAATTGGAATAATTGCTCACCAAGAAGGTATATCAGGTGGGGGCCATTACATTGCATATATCAAATACAATTCTAAAGACAATTCTAAATGGTACATGTATGATGATTCTGTAAGAATTGACAATATTGGAGATATAATGTGGCATATGATCACTTATACCCCAAACTCCGAACCATTTACACCATATGTATTACTATATGAAAAATTATAATTACAACTCAATTTTAATATAACAGATTAAATTTATATTTATTTTTATCAAAATAAATATATATAAAATGAGTGCGATAAATCTATTTTGGCAATTGAATATATCAGATGAAACAAAATATTTATTAATATTTTTTATAATAATCTGTATTTTTGCTGTTTGTTTTTATAACAAAAATAAAAATAGTAAAAATAGTAAAAATAAAATAAAGAATAAATCAACAAAAAAAAATTATTCAAATGATTATAATGATGATTATTATAACCAATATACAAAAAGAAAGAACTTAACTAAATGTCATAAAAATTACATGTCATGTGTTGAAAATAATATGAGTAATAACACAGATAATTTTTGTTTTCCATGTTTAAATGATGGAGTGAAACAAGATTTCTTTTATGATCCTGTATCAAAAGAGTGGATATCAAATAATTATGATTAAAAATAAAATAATATAAGATTAATAAGATTTTTTATCTGGCATAACTGCATTAATCAATGTTGTCATTGCATAACCCACTTTACTGACAGTATTACTTATGGTTTTCTCTTTACTATGATAATGACACCAGTCTTTCACATGGTCCATATAATTTTGTTTTTCCAATTGCATATCAAAATGTGATTCTGCATCTTCTAAATTCTCTCCTGGAATGAATCTTTTAATTACTTCATCAACTATATCTTTTTCCTTTAAATTTATATCGGATATCTTTGGTAATATTAACAACATATTCATGAATATATCTATATTCCTCCTCAAACAATTATAAATGGTTGTACATAATTTTTTAAAATATTTGTAATTATCACTTAATTCACCTCCCATTGTCTCAATCATTGCAGGAGTAATCCTTATCCCTGGATTACTAACAACAGGATCATTCCCTAAAATAAACCCATAATCAATATGAAATAATTGACCATCTTTTGTAACCATAATATTATCCAAATGCCTATCACCTATTCCAAATAAATATGTTAAGACACAAAATGCTGCTGTACTTTTAGTGAATTTATCTCTTATTTCTTTCACTTTCATATCACCATTATTTTCTAATATGTAATTTAAAATAGTTGATTTTAAATTTTCTTGAATTGAGTATATGGTATCACAATTATTGACAATATCTATCAATCCACTTGTTTTGTCAGTTGGTAAGACATTGTATGTTATTATCCCTAAATCCAGTCCTTCTTCTTTTTTAAGAATCATATCTGCTAATTTAAATACATTCATAATCACTTGATCTTTTCTAACTTCTTCATTTTTATACAGGATTCTAATTGTTTTTTCATCAATAGTATCACATGGAATCATGAGAGGTTTTGATGCACTATTTTTAATATGGATTTTATCTATGTTAATATTACAAATTTTGTCTAATGTCAATGGGTTTAACATTGGTTTTTTTAATGTAAAAATATCCTTTATTTCACTGTATTTTTTATTATCATGACATATATTTTTAGATATATCTTGCAATGTTCTCACAAGCTGACAACCATCAATAATTTTAAGAAATAATGGCTCAAATGCTTTATTTGATAACATTTCTTTTAGTGTATCAAATATATTACTATAAACATTACTCACATCCTTAGAATAAAGACATAATTCCCAATATAATGCATTGAGTAAAGGAAAACTGTCTTGACATCTTTTTATTAAAAACTCTGCAACAACTCCACTGTCATTTTTCAAATTATACACAAATATAGGTAAATAACACATAAATTCCTCATCTGTACAATTTAATTGTTGTAAAACTGCTTTTCTTAAATTATCATTATATCCAATACCCATGAATGATTTACATAATATACTAATTATATCAAAAGATGTCAATGTCTCACTACAATTTCTTGTACACATCATTTTTTTGCAATTTATATTTTTTGGGTTATTTTTATGATCAATTAATGGTAAACATATTTCATAATCAGCTATTGTTTTGCAAGATTTTATTAAATGCATTAGGTATTTATTATGTCCTGCAATGTTATCAATATTAATTAATAGTAAATCCCTTTCAAACTTTGTATAATCATCTGTTGGGAGTTTATATTGTATTTCTCTAAATATTGACAAAATATAATTTGCTGAATTCCTCCAAGATTTACAAATTGAACTGATTATTCTTAAAGTTGGAACATCTAATTTTAATATTGTAAATACCTGTATTAATTTTTTAACATCATCAATAAAATTTATTAAATCCCTACATGGAAAACAAACCATATGTTTCAATGGATCTTTTTTATAAATATATGATGCAAAATATTCAGATCTTGAACCATGTTTTGAATCATCAGATAATAAATCTGGAGGAATAAAAGTATCTGATTTCATACAATATCCACAAAATATTTTCCCACAAAATCTGCAATGATGTTTTCTCACTAAAAATGAAAAATATTTACCACAATGATAACAGTTGCTTACTGACTCATCTGGAACCCATTTGTAAACACGGCGAGGTATTGTATGGGATAAAGGATCGGAATTTGTGTCTTGGTCAACAAAAATAGAATAGGAAATATCAACAGTATCCATTTATAATAATATATATATATACACAATATAATCTTATATTATTATAAATTCAATTTTTTAGGATAGGTGAATATAATTATAAATAAACTAAAATATCTTTATGTATTAGTGTTTTTATAAGGGATTCAAATTCTATCTCTCTACCAGAATTTCCCATATATTTTATTCGACCTTTACTAAATCCTAAGTAAAAATTATTTATATCAATAATATTATCCTGAACGTAAACTTTAAATGTATCAAAAACATCAATGACTGATATTTTTGTATCTGGATTACTAAAATTCCATAGCAGAGCTTCAAAGCTTGAAGACCCTTTAATTATTTCATCAATCGATGGATTTACACCATCACATGTATAATTTTTATCATAGTATGATGGTGCTTCAATTGTATGCCATGAACGCTTTATCCATACAATATTATTCAATATTTCTCGAGGCAATTTATTTATAATAATGTCAAGAATATCTTTTCTATAATTTCCTGGTTTGATTGGTTGTTTTTTTTCCGTTTTTCTATTTTTATAAATATGCCAACATATATATCCTAAATTTATCGCATGCCGTTCTACCAAATATTCGAGTTGATTTATTATTCTAATTTTAGTTTCTTCAGAATTTAGTTTTATCATTATATATTCTTCGGCATCAGCACCTTTTGCAATTAAAAAATTAGCACCATCATAAAATTCCTCATCTAAACACATAATTAATAATAAATTTTTAAGTGCCCCATTATCAGTAATTTTTCCAAAGTACTCCTGCATCTGAATATCATCGATATTTGACATAAAATGTTTAAATACAATATAATAACATTTCAAGTAACTGTGATTGTCTAAAATTATTGTGTTATTATTATAAGCTTCAATAATTTTCTCAATACATAAATTGAAACATTTAGTATTGTGTATAGCTCTAATATTTGTTTTTTCACAAAATTCAATAATATTGTAATTATTGATATATGTTTTGAATATTGGACCATTGGAAAATATACTATTAAAATTATTCTGCCAAGTTTTACACACATTAGAGCCTATTTTTTGGCCAATATCTTTTGTTATTATCATAAATATTTCTAAAGGAAGTTGTATAGATAATGGATTAGTCATTAAGGTTTCCATAATATGTGCTAAAATATAATTATACATTAGACTGTCAATCAAATATATATTCAAATATATTTTCAATTTTTTTGTTAATTTTTGAAATTATTATAATATATAATTTTTTCAAATTTTACTTTTATAAATCAATTCTTTGTTTCAATACACCTTTATTACCAGCACATAATACAGGGATTTGAGTATATTGTTCACTTGCAAGATAATGTTGAACTACAGTCAATAATAGTAACCATGTGGTAGGGACTTTATTAACATTGGCTAATGTTTTTAATAAACCAAATGTCAATGCACCACTGTATTGCCCATTTATATATGCATCTGCAGATGTTTGGGAATCATGGCTCCCTGATATTGTTATAATATCGTCTGTTCCATCACATAATGCTTCTACTTTTGTAAAATCACCATTTCTATAAATATAAGGTAAATCTAACATAGTAGCCCCATGGCAACAATCACTGAACATCCTAAGTTTACTTCCTTTCGGTAATCGATTGATTATCCCCTTCAAAGTATCATCCAAAATAAATCCCTCAACACCCGAATATTTGTCATAATCACATGGACATAAAACACTGTCCATACCAGGGGCATCCGCATTATGTATTTCATCACCATTTATATCATCCACTTGGGCACCATGTCCAGAATAATGAATAAATAATGTATCACCAGTATGTGTCGCATTGACAACTTTATTTAAATACAATAAAATATTTTCTTTTGTTGGTTTTAAAGGATTGGTACCAGCATCATCTAATAAAATAATATTTTCTGGCTTATAATGAAATGAATTTATTAATAAATTTTTAATGTTAATTGTATCATTAACACAACCATTTAATTCACATGAACTACCAATGTAATTGATTCCGATTAAAAGAGCCCTTTTCATATTGTATATTCTTGTATAAGAAAATATTTTATATATGGGAGACACTTGTAACCGATAATAAAAAATAAATTAATCCATATATTGTTATACCTTTAATTATTAAACTATTATTGGTTATATCATCCAGTAAATAATGTGATATTTTATATGTATCATTACTTGTCAATAAAAAAAATAATAATGTTAACATAATCGAATCTTTAATAAATAATACCTTTTGTTTGTTTGAATAACAATTTAACATTATTATTGAACCAAAAATAAAAAACGTGAATTTTAATGATAAATTATTTTGTAGATTATTATTTTGTATCAAATATATATTGTGTGATTCAATGGAACTTGTTATGTACACGAACAATATCCCGCTCAATATAGTATTTATCAATTGTTTTTGTGTCAAGCTCATAATAATATAAAACAAATATATATTTATGTTTTAGTCACACTTTAAAAATAATTTTAATTTTAATTTTAATTTTATTTTTATCTTTATTTTTATTTTTACCACCATGATTTTTCCTTCACTTCTTCTTCTATTTTATCTTCTGCATGTGATTTTGCACGTTTAGATAATTTTTTCTTTAATATATACTTTTTTGATTTTTTATCTTTTGGTTTTTTACCTTTTGGTTTTTTACCTTTTGTAGATTTTAGCTTTTTTGTTACTACTTTTGTTACTACTTTTTTTCCAGCTATTCTCAAAAAAACTCCTGCTAATAATGGTAGGAATCCAGCAGTTTGCACTGTATCTCCATATTCTATAATTATATAATATATTACATCAACATAATTATCAGGATATATTCTTCTAATATTATTAAATTCTCCTCCATACAAAATACTATTATTTAATTCCTCAAAATCATTATTTACAATAAATTTTTTTGCGAGTTCTATTGCATTATTTACATCATTATTTGTTAATTTATCCATTATAATATAACAAAACAAAATAAAATTAAAAAAATACTTTTTTTGCTGGTACATTCATACCACATCTACACATTGGACATTTCTTATCTGAATTAAATACTTTTATTGCACATTCTTGACACATAACAAAATGATTACATTCTTTAATAATATGAGTTCTTTTATTTGTAAGACATATAATACATTCTAATTGTTGGAGAACATTTGTACCAGTATTGTCAGTATTATTAGTGCCATCATTCGAGTTATTATCTATATTTGTGTCAGTATTTGTATTTGTATTAGTGTCAGTATTATCCACTACCATATTATTCAAGGAATCAATCCTAACTAAATAATCAAATCCATTTCCTGGTTCAACGTGTATATCATCCCCACATTTACAAATTTTACATCTTTCCATAGTACCATCTCTTAATTTTAATCTGTTATAGTAAAGTGGTCCAGGAATTTCATCATTATATAATTTATGGACTTCTGGTTCAATTTCCGCGGGCCATGTAGCTTTTCTGTATTCCCATCTTGGATTTCCTAATTTTTGAATTGGAAATAATGAAAAGTCCGAGATAAAATTATTATTCATATTATTATGTAGAATATTATAAATAACTATTATTCTTTTTATAAATCAATTTTTTTATTGGAACCTCCATTATGTATTATTATCTCACCAGCTAATTTATGAGTCGGGTTAACGATAGGTCTTTTATTTTTAATAAATTGTAATGCCTCATCAAATGTATAATTTGTTCCGTCATTATGTTTCACAATTTTCATTATATAATTTATAACAATAGAAACAGATCTACTGGCACCCATAAAACAATGAATTAGAATATTTCCACTTGTGTTGTTTTGGTGATGTTTTATTGTATTGAATGAATCTTCTAAATATTTATTTATACTACATTCATTATTATCATATAAACTGTATTTATAATATGTGAAATCATCCGGGAAATAGTTTCTTATTTCAGTTGTTGCATTGATTATTACATTTATATTTAATCTTTTAAGAGTACTAATAGATGCAGCATTATATGCACTTCCTAAATATATATTATCTATAATTAATGTTGGTTCAGTAATAAATCCTTTATATGAATCATAATATCCTACAGTTGGATAAATTCTATTATTATTATTCTCATTATCAAATTCAACAATAAGATTTTCCATATCATTTATATTTGTATTTGTATCTGTATTTGTATTTGTATTTGTATTTATATCTGTATTTACATTTACATTTATATTTATATTCCCATCCTCCTTTATTTGTTTACCCATATAATATGACATCGCATCTGTTGTTTTGTCATATATTATTTTTGAGCTTGTTCTGAAATGTTCAATGTAATCCCACATATATTATAATTATATAATTATATTTAACTATATTATCACAATAATATTCAAATTTCATTTTTTTCTCCTCAAAAATTGAAAATAAAATTGAAAATAAAAAAATTGAAATAAAATAATATTGAATAAACCAATATTAAATAAAACAGTATTAAACAAATATTACTATCTATAAATTATAATGAAAACTGCCCTTGTGATTATGGACATGCAATATGATTTTTGTGAAAGTGGTGTGTTGCCCCATGAAAAGTCATTACTTATTATTCCAAGAATAAATAGAATGAGGGATACATATGATTTAATTATTTTTGTCAAAAAACAATTACAATACAACCATTCTATTTTTAAACAATATGGGGGGTCATTCCCTATTCATTGTGTTGTGGATACAAATGGTGAACATATTCATGATGATTTAATTATTAAAACAGATGATATTGTTATAAATAGAGGAACGTTGCAAAAATATGATTCTAATTCTGCTTTTTATGATGCTGAAGAAATATATAAAGAAACACGATTAAAACAAATATTACTTGCATATAATATAAAAAATTTATTTTTCTGTGGGAATGGAATGGAAAATAGTATTTTTTCAACAATTATGGATGCTATCAAAAATAAATATAAATGTACTGTTATATCTAATGCCATTACATATTTAGATGAAAATAAAATGAATACATGTGTTGAATATTTACAAACATTGGATGTAGAGTTTATTGAATTTGTATAAATTTTTTTATATTTAGATATAATTGGTATACATACATATTATTCGGGTGGGTAATATACATATAGTGCAAATAATTTGGTATACATACATATTATTCGGGCGGTTGCTCACACATAGTGGTTACTGTTAAGTTTAAAATATCTCTTCATAATACATATCATGATTAAAAACTTAACAGTAACCACTATGTGTGAGCAACCGCCCGGTAATATACATATAGTGCAAATAATTTGGTATATATACATATTATTCGGGCGATTGCTTCACACACATAGTGATTACTGTTAAGTTTAAAATATCTCTCCAAAAATACATATTATGATTAAAAACTTAATAGTAACCACTATGTGTGAGCAACCGCCCGGGTAATATACATATATTGCCACCTGATTTTTTAAACCTTAAAATGTGTCATACATCATTATTTTATTTTATAATAATATTATAAATGAACAATAAAACATATTATGATGTTTTAAATATATCACATAATGCATCCCAAGAAGAAATTAAAAAAGCTTATAAAATCATGGCAATGAAATGGCATCCTGATAAAAATAATTATGATACATCGCCCCAATTTAAAGATATAAGTGAAGCATACCAAGTATTGTCTAATGATAAATTAAAACATAAGTATGATTTAAATTTAAATTTAAATTTAAATAAAAATAAAAACACATATATACATTTCAGTAAACCAGTAAATTTTACAAACCCATATAATTTGTTCAATAATATTTTTTCTATTTTAAATATTATTTCAAATGATAAACTTGCAAATGAATACATAAATCAGTCAATTTATTGTTTTGAAGCTACATTAGTGAACAATTTATGTCCAATAGTATTAAATGAAATAAATAATTTAAATATACCAAATATACAAAAATATCCTTCAAAAAATAAAACAGATTGTTTAGTATATAAAATAAATAATGATGAACTTGATAAATTAATAAAAAATGCATTTAGTTAATGATTAATAAATTTATCATTAAATTTATTAAATTAAAATAATCTACTAGCATCATATTGAATATCAGAATCTGACACTTTCCCATTTCTCACACATTCAGAAAATGCTAATGGCACAGTAACTTGATATTGTTTTAAATCCATATCTTTATGATATCTAAACATCAAGTAATCAATCCCATGTTTAATCCCATTTTTCTCTATAAATGACAAAAATTTACTTGCTCCCCTTTTTGAAATAAAATAACAGAATGTCCCCCCTATATTATTCGCCAAATCATAATTAAATATACCGATTTGTTTATTGTTATATTTCATATCTGCTCTTGTGGAGTATCCCAAATAAATAATATCCCAATCTAATTTACAATTATTAATAAGCTCAATCATATAATTAAATTTAAATACAAAATTATCACTTAGTTCAACATCATCTTCAAATACCAAATATTTATCATACATAGAATCCACAACTAAACTATTCCATATATTATAATGGGATAATGCACAACCAATAAATCCTGGTCTAGAACCAAAATCATTGCCCTTGAACATATTTTTAATTTCATCAGTTATTTCTAAATATTTACCATCTACTGCTTCAATGAAATCACATTGCTCATATATAGAATTCTTTTTTAATAACAAAGTCATTGATTCTTTCCTATCTGGTCTCCTAACTAAATTCACACATTTTATCCTGATATCATCACTTAATTTATAAAATTTGTCCATATTTAATGCATCAACATAAGATACCAAAGGATATGCATTTACATAATGGTCAATATTACTACTGTATAAATTATATGATTTAACATTAGGTTCCGCTAATATATACCATTCAGATGCATGTCTATCATTAGATGTTATAGGATTTAATGTTTTAATATATTTTGAATTAGCCCACCAAAAATTGCCACTATAATGTTTATGTGGTTTAACACTATAATTGCACCCAATAGTATCATATATATCTAATAGATCCACACATAATTTGTGTTTATCAACTAAAAAATGTAACATATAATTTGTCCAATCATTTACATTATTATTTGCACCATTATATGAGGTTCCTTTTGTATGTAGATATAATACTTTACAGTCATTAAATTTAGAAAATAAATTTATTAAATTAATTGTTGGTTTTTCAAATAATTTTATATTTTCTGAATAATTAATTATTTTTATTTTTATTTTATTTTTGTAAGCACACTCAATATGGTTAAAATCTCCATAATTTAATTTATTACCAAGATTCACAATATATACATAATCTAATTCATCAATTGCTTTTGTATCAATTAATTTGTTAATAATTTTATACAGAATATTTAAATTTCCGTTAGAATTACAACTATGTATGAAACATACTTTATTTATTGTATTATTTATTGTATTATTTATTGTATTATTACTTGATTCAATAATATCCCTAAAGTATTTGTGGTAAAGTATTTCATCATTATTTGGTTTATAATTAAATTTAAATTCTTGTTTAATTATTCTTTCTAATGTTGGGAAAAAATTATAATATTCCAATACTTTTTGTTTTTCCCTTCTAATAATATCCAACCTTTTAGCCCATTCATCATTCAAAATGGCATTTTTAATAATATTAAATGATTTTTCAAAATCATCCATATCTAATAATATATAACATCTTTCATCAAACCAATCACCAATATTAGGACAACCCCAATAAAAACATAAAGATTCACATAAAAGTGGTTCCCATATTTTTTCTGTAATAAAATTCTTTTCTTCATTATTTTCTGGCATAAAATAATATTTATATGGCATCATCCCTGCATCTTTATTTGGAACATGTTTCCCTTTATAATTTTTAAAATTATGTTTGTTATCATGATTATATATGTGTATTTGTACTAAATCATCATTTTTACTTTCAATAAATTTTAAAAAATCAATTCTTTTAATGTGGCCAGTATCAAAATATTTTGAACTGCAAATTGATGATATTAATTCTGTTTTTTTGATAACAGCTAAATTTTTAAATTGTGTGTATGTTGTATCTAATTGCCAAAATGTGTTATTTAGATAGTTTTCATGTGTCCTAACTTGCAAAAATGATGCTTCATCTGGTTTGGCCCAAACACCCCATGTTTTAACACCCCATGTTTGTGCTGTGTTACCACACCATGGCTCCATTTGAAAAACAATTGTTCTTTCAGGAATAAATTTCTCATTTGGAGAAGGTTTATTAACAATTACATAAAAATCAATATTATCATCATTCCAAGTTATTTCAATATCATTCCATATGTAATTCCCTTTTGACATTCTATTCCATTCATTACACAACCCTTCACTTGATGTCCAATTACATATCATTTTAACCCTAAATTTTTGTTTTTTGACATATAATCCCTGAAAATATTGTTTTGTATTTAATTTTATAAGTTGATTGACAGGACGGATTGAATTTTTAATAAAACCAAGTGTATTAAATCCAGCATTATTTGTATCATCATTTTCCATTTTCATTTCTTGTAAAGACATATTGGGATTAACTTGATATGCATCATTACCTGGTGAATCCATTCCTGGATAAAAATCATAATCTTCAAAATGTAAATATGATTTAATGGATTCTTTCCTTAATTTTTTAAATCTTTCATTATGCACATACAAACCATCCGTTGGACCAGATAATGATTTCACTGGTTTTAATTCATTTGTACTACAAACAAAACTTTTGATGTATCCAAATGTATTGAATCCTATATATTTATCTGAAGAATTACATATTTTTTTTAATTCATCAATTGTTAATTTACCAACACATAATGCATCATGGCCAAATGAATCTAATCCTTTATAAAATGTATAACCATCATTTGTATTTGTATTTGTCATTTTATATTTTATATTTTATATAAAATGTTTTATTTTATATAGTTTGTACTCAGTTTAAAAATTTAATAAATAAAATATGTAATACATATTTCATTTTATTTAAATTAAATTAAATTACCTCAAATGCATATTCGGCTGTTTTTCCCAAATACATTTTTGCAAAAACTAAAGTTATCGCGCCATTATTAACAGTAGATGTCAAACCCCCATCACCATAAGTATCAAATGCACATAATTTGTATTTTCCCAATGCTAATTCTTTGGTTATATTCACTTCTTGAAATCTTTGTGTGAATCTATTATTTGTTGGGAATATATATTTATTTTCACTAACTGACCATACATTCCAACTTGATTCAGTATACCAATAATCAGTTTTAATTTTAAAATTAATAGGTTTAATATTGATTTGTGGAATATTTGTGATTGTGGGTAAAGTAGTTTGGGTTGGTTGAATAAATTTTCTATCAAATTCGACATTAGAAGAAATAGCCAATAATGGGACTTGTGTATATGATGTTTTCAATAGTACTCTCATATTATTAACCAAATCAAGTGTTTTAATATTATAATTAGCTTGTGATAATGCATTTAAAAAACTCCAAGTCATTGCCCCTTCATATTTATTAGTAATATAAGCATCTGCACTTGTTTGGTCATCCCTACAA
>Ga0315284_10011692_pt1 | contig 12507 bp, 9 predicted proteins | sample YL17G09_16_MG_FD_203696 | JGI IMG/M metagenome (GOLD analysis project Ga0315284, IMG submission 203696) | Sediment microbial communities from Yellowstone Lake, YNP, Wyoming, USA - YL17G09_16 | ecosystem: Environmental > Aquatic > Freshwater > Lake > Sediment | place: USA: Wyoming | collected... | reverse complement strand
AAAACAGATAGAAATCGCCCTTAACGGCACGCACGATATTAATGTGGTAAGAGCCGCGCTTCCAGGAGCGTTAGTGTCAATCGTCAGCGGTCTGCAGCAAAACCTTCTCGTGGAAACGGACGTAACGGCAAATGAAACGGAGATTTTTGCGACGCTGAACAGTCTCGGGATATCGGGTTCACATTCTATCAGAACGATAGGTCCGGTCCTCGGAGAGCTGTTTTGGCGACAGACACAGATAGCGATTATCGCTGCATTCATACTAATGTCTGTTGTTGTTTTCATATTGTTCCGTACGTTTACGCCGTCTGCCACGATAGTTTTTTGCGCGATAACGGACGCCGCCTTTGCGCTGGCAGTACTTTCACTATTTGGAACGCAGCTGTCCATGGCCGTTTTGGCCGGCACGCTGATGCTCATCGGTTACTCGGTCGACACGGACATCGTCCTCACGACCGAAGTGCTTCGAGGTTCGAGAAAGGACGTTTCGCGCCACATCAGGACAGCCGCGAAAACAGGCTTGACACTGACCATCGCCGCACTCGCCGCTCTAGGAACGATGTACATGATATCCGGATCGATAGTCATCCGGGAAATCGCGTTAGTGCTGATAATAGGCCTGCTTGCGGACATTCCGACGACATGGCTTACGAACGGTGGTATCCTGCGATGGTATATCGAACGGAAAGAAAGGAAAGCGGCAACAATCGAGTAGATGAAACCTATGATTAAAGATGTGCTGAAAAACTGGCGGATCATGCTATGGATACTTTTGCTGGTAGGAGCAGTACTTGCAATCGGTCCGAATCTTGCGCCGAAAGGAATCGTGATAACAAGCAAATCCGCGGACTCGCCGCTGACGACGCTGTCAAACGGCGATATGATATTCTCGATAAACGGCAAAGATGCCACGCTCGACCTAGCCGCTCAAAATTACTCCGGCCTAATAACTGTCGGCTCGTCGAAAGGTGATAAATTCGTACAAGTTAACGGCAGTCTCGGAATAACCGCGAAACAAGCAGCGGGCTCAAACCTGAAATTCGGCCTGGACATAGAAGGCGGAATACGAGCGATGCTTTCGCTCAACCAGTCAGACAACCTGACAGTCGAGCAAACGATAAGCACGCTGCAGACACGCATAAACCTGTATGGCTTACGTGAAGCAACGTTGCGTGCCGTAAGCTCCGAGCAGCAAACGTTCATCGAAGTCTCGATAGCAGGCGGCTCGCCGTCCGAGATAACGGACCTTCTCGAACGCCAGGGAACATTCGAGGCGAAAATACCGCTATTGGTCAAACTAACCAACGGCGTGGGATATTTGGATTTCACAACCAAACACACAATATCGATCGTTGACAACGACACGATCAGTATCGACTCCACACTAATCAAAATCGGAAACTTGACGACGATCGACGGCGTAATGCTAACGTTGAACGACGTTCAGCCATCGTCCGTCAACCTAACATCGCTCGCATTCAGCGGCACGGATATAACGCTCGTCTATTTCGATCCTCAGCACGCAGGCATGCAACCGCAGCAGAGCGGTGGCTATCAGTGGCAATTCCAAGTACGTTTGTCACAGGAAGCCGCAGAACGCTTTGCAGCGATAACCAAAAACCTCGACGTAGTGATCGGCCAGGGGCAATCCCAATCCTACCTCTCGTCAAAACTCTACATATACCTGGATAACGAACTCGTAGATGAGTTGAACATCGTTTCCGACCTGAAGGGCAAAATTATACAGGAACCGTCGGTCACGGGATACGGAAAAACCATCGAAGAAGCGTCAAAATCACAGAAACGCCTGCAATCCATACTTCGCTCCGGTGCTCTCCCGACAAAAATAGAAATGGCTTCCATGGAAGTCCTCACACCGCGTCTTGGTCAGTCGTTTATAGCTAACATCATGCTCGCTATTCTGGGAGCTATGGTCGCGGTAGCGGTCGTCATAACCATTCGCTACCGCAGGCTGAAAATAATCTTGCCGATGATAGCTACTTCGATGTCCGAGGTCATTATCTTGTTCGGAGCGTCCGTCGCGATCGGCTGGACTATTGACTTGGCGTCAGTCGCGGGCATACTCGCCATTGTCGGAACGGGCGTCGATGCACAGATAATCCTTATCGACCAGACGCTGCGCGGCGGCGAAGAGCAGCTGTCTCTGAAAGAACGTGTGAAACGTGCGCTGTTCATGATATTCGGTTCCGGTGGAACCGTTATAGGCGCGATGCTGCCGCTTATGGTACTGGGATTCGGCCTGCTTCGTGGCTTTGCATTAACGACGATAATCGGTGTTATAATCGGCATATTCATCGTGCGACCGGCGTTCGGCGAAATAGCGAAAATGTTGCTCTCGCGGCATGAGACGGGGTAAGCGCGCATTAATCTTTCCTTTTCCGAATACCGGTTATGATAGAGATTCTTTTTCTGCTCACCGGAGCCGCTATTGGATTTGTCTTTGGCTTGCTGCCCGGAATACACCCAAACACGATAGTTCTCGCGGTGCCGCTACTTGCATCGTTGAACATGGAACCGACCTGTCTCGTGACGTTCATTGTCGCATTAGGCGTCGCAAACGCGTTCGGAGAATTCATACCGTCGATGCTTTTGTCGGCCGTCGATTCAGAAAGTGGCCTGGCCACATTGCCGGGACAGCGGATGTTAGCGCAAGGCAACGGATTGACTGCAATACGCCTCGCCGTGACAGGCGGAATCGTGGCCGTCGGCATTTGCGCGTTGGCGATCCCGCTTCTTGCGCTGTCGATACCTGCCATCTACGCAACTACCAGGCCGATAATATGGGTGGTGTTAGCAGCTTTTGTTGGAACTATGGTTTTAACCGAGCGCTTACCGCACAAAATTTTCTGGGCAATGGTATGCGTACTCGCAAGCGGTGCTATAGGGTTACTGGCGTTTTCTCTTCCAATCGACCGCGCCACAATCCTGTTCCCGGTTTTCACCGGATTCTTCGCGTTTCCTCACATGATTCTACAAATAAGAGACGGTGTGCAAATACCCAAACAGTCATATAAAGAAAGTGATAGCGGCATTAAACAGGCCATCCGGCCGGCGGCACTCGGAGCCGCGGGCGGCGCTTTAGCCGGTTTGCTGCCGGGTATAGGAAGCGCCGAAATAGCGTCTGTTTTAACCGTGGAAAAAAACGATCGCACGTTTTTGACGACGATGGGCGCACTGTCCGTATCTAACATCGTCATGTCGTTCCTCGCGCTTTGGCTGATCGGCAACCCTCGTTCCGGCGTGGCCGTTGCCGTCGACCAGCTCATAAGTATCGATTTTGGGATGTTTCTTACGATAATTTTTGCCGTATTGGTCGCGACCGCGATAGCTGCGCCCCTGACCATCGTATCCGCACGCCGCCTACTAAACGTCCTTCAAAGGATAAACTATGTGCGTCTGAGCCAACTGATATTCCTGGCGCTGGCGGTAGGCGTCGGTTTGTTCACCGGCCCGCTCGGCGTGCTGTTGGCACTCACGTGCGCGGGCCTGGGACTTTTTGTAAACGTCGTTCAAATAAAACGCGGTCTTCTGATGGGTGTCTTAATTATCCCCACGATGTTGTTTTTAATGGGGGTCTAGCTGCATTCGCGAAAAACTTATATATGGCTCCCGTCCAACTCCTATCGGCGAAGATATGCATATCAAGACCATAAAGGGCAGGAAATATTATTACGAGTCTAAGCGTGTCGGGAAAAAAGTTACTTCCGTTTATATCGGGCCCGTCGACAAACGCGCGAAATCCGCAAGCGAAGACAGGCATACCGAGAACGTCGAGTCGGTTCAAGAAGAAGAATTCTACGTCGGTTAGGCGGGTTGTTTAATAACGCCGCCGCAATCGCAGACACCGTTTAATGGCAAACGCCGCCACGCTCGCCCGCAATCTTCGCACGCTAGTTGGGGTTTTGCCGTATCGAATATGCTTATCTGTTTGCCGGCGCCGAGCAACTCGCTTTTCTCTACGCCCAGCGCCTCAAATATTCGTTCAATCGGCGGCAATACCTGCGAATTGACATAGTAATCAACGTCCAGTTGTAACCCGTTCTGCTTGGCGTATTCCGGGTCTTCAGCTCGCCTGGAAAGCAAATCCTTACCGCGCGTAATGATGTAGCCGACCCTGTCGCCGACTTTCGGCGCGGTCGCGGGATCGCGTTTCTGCATCTTTTTTGCAAGCTCAATATGCGGCTGCACCCCGGCGTATTCGTTTAGGGACCGTGTAACACCTTTCACTATCGTCAGCATTTCGAACGGTATTTGTCCGGCCGACAGCTGTGTAAGCACCTCCTTGACCATCAGCGTCGCTTTAGCGACGTCCCTTTCTTTTAGAACGGTGCCAAGCACGTCTAGCATGAGTTTACCGACAAGAGGGCACCAGTCGCGCCGAACGGTCTCAATACCGCGCATATCCAGGCTGTCTACCCACCCGTCATCTTTCCTATCGAACCGCCATCCGGCATAACGTTTCTTTGTCAATATGATCAGAGACCTGTAGATCTTCTCGAATTCAAGGTTTAGTCCCATTTGTTTGCTCGCCATCGCCGCTACGTTTTCGCCTATGCGCTGCGCCTCGGTCAAGTCGTCCGTTTCTATTTTCACGAACAGAGAATCCGTATCACCGTAGATGACCTTGACGCCGAACGTCTGCTCGACAAACGCGCGCGTCTTTTCGATGTTTGTTCTGCCATACGACGTTATCGCATTCGCGATTTCACCGCGGAATAATCTGGCGCGAACATAACCGCAATATCCGTAAAAACTGTTGCCCAGAATTTTCAGGGCGTATTGTTTCGCATCGAGCACGCGGCGTTCTTCCGGATTAGCCGTCTTCATCGCTCGCTTCGCCTCGAGACGCGCTTCGACGAGGCGTTTAATGAGTGTCGGAAAAACACCTTCGTACACTGAGGCGTCGACAAACCTCGCACCGTTTGGAGCCGCGTGGCACGCGACCGACGTGTCTTCGGCGGGCGTAAGCACAAGCGTATCTATCGAGACGTTGAACGATTTGATAATAGACGGGTATAGCGACTGGAAATCTACGACAAGTATGCTGTCTTTATGCAATCCCTTAACAGGCTCAAGCACCGCACCGCCTTTGATCTTCTCTTCGGCTCGCCTAGTCGCCTCGCCTTCGCTCGGCTTGGAAGACAGTATCATCCCGCGCTCCCTAAATTCGTGCATCACCATCGTTTCGATTCGTACAGTCTGCCCACCGAGGCAATCTTGCAGTAGAGGGCCCGCTATCTTGGCAATCTCGATGAATTTGTCGAGCAAACGTCTTTCGAGTACAAGCCGCAACGCCAGCAGCGCATCCGTTCGAGTATAATCGATAAATTTTCTGATGTCCTTGGCCCAGACCTTGGGTATCTCGCTGTGCTTGATGTCCACCTTCTCCTCGCCTATCAATACCTTCGCCGCGGTATTGAGATTGTAACGGGGTAAGCGTATGGCCGTGTCTCGCTTGAGGATTTGGTAAACGTCTGCAATAACGCGCCCCGTTATGTCGGTTGATGGAGCTCCTGCCAGGTTCTTGCACATTGTAGGCTTATCGCACCTGCCCATTGCAATCGATAAGCCGAACTTTCTCAATCGTTCAACGAGATATGGAAAGTCGAACCCGTTGATGTTGTAACCCGTCATGATGTCAGGATCAAACTCCTCGATTATTTTCAGGAAGTTCTCCAACAGATCTTTTTCACCGGAAAACCACCGAGCACCTTCCGCATTGATCGACGCCGGCTTCGCGACGAGCACAAGCGATTGGTATTTCTGGTATGTCGGCAAAAACGCCATGCCTATAGCTATTATCGGGTCACGCTTGGCGTCGGGTGCCCTGTTCAAATCAGTCATAAGACACTCTATGTCAATACAGAGATGTCTTAGCGGTATCTGGGTGGTGTGCGTGACTGGAACAATGTGCTTAACCTTCATACACGATATTTTGGAAACGCTTGTGGTTATCGGGTCGCCTTCAAGTTCCGCCCAGCACATCCCTTTCAGACCGTGGTCGACCATGAACCTGTACTTAAAAAGTACGTCAGCCTCGTAGCACTTTCCGAGTTGTTCCAACGTAGTCCGATGCCGCGGAGTGTCCTGTGGATTCGCGAGAACGACTTTATACACGGGAGTTGTGTTTGCCTGGTATCCGGTCGGTAGCTTGCGTCGAACCTCCTCGTATTCGAGCCCGAGTTCTCGAAGCTTCGTTTCTATCGCTGCGGTCTTGTCTGTGTAGAAATACGGTCTGAACCCCTCGAAAACCCCGCACAGCGATTTCCCGTCGTCTCTGCGCCCAAAAATTCTGACGATCGGTTTTCCGTCCTTTAGAAAATAATCGACGTCTATTACCTGAACCAGACACTTCATGCGTTTCCCTTCCCCGCAAAACTATTTGTACTAACCGTTTGAACAGTCGGTTAAAACATGAGAGGTTTCCATTCTCGGCTCATAAAATCTACGATGATGGGAACCTCATGACTTAGCAGCGACCCGGCGTTTATGATGGTTGTGGCTTTGTAGTGCGAGACCAACGGCTTGTGGTCGTGCCCGCACGCTACTATGTCCGGCACAACATCAAGCGCAAGAAAATCGTCTTCCGTTACGCTTTGCGCGGTTCCGAGGTGGCGTTTTCTCAACATGTCGATGGTGAAAACATGACACATCAGGACTCCCAGTCCGCCGACCCGCACAACGCTCGGATTGCTCAACGCAATAATGTTAGGACGGTTTGTCTGAAGCGGCAATTGCGGGTACCCATCGGTGCTATCCTTATCGCCCGGTATAATAAACAGTGGAACGTTGCCGCATATTTTCTCCAACGCCCCGATGTCGCCGACATCACCGGCCAAAAACACCCAATCGATGTTTTCCTCGGCTATTTTTACAAACAGACGCTTCCCGTCAGTCGTCGGCGCTTCATCGAGGTGCAAATCGGATATAAAACATCCGCGACCCGTGCCCAGCGCCGCCTTGCGCAACGGGATATCGGGCTGCAAGATCTCTTTTCCGATAAACATACCGTTAGAAGCAACCGCGTGTATCGCGACAAAGTCGTCCAAACAAACCTGCGGCATTTTATCGAACACGACCGAAACCGAGCCTGTCGGGTCCTCAACCTCGACCGTCGTCCGCTCACCGCCGATTATGTTCCTTGCTATGCCCGCGATGAAGATATCGCCACGGCTTGGCAACCGATTCAGAGACACCCAATCTCGGCGTATACGTTCGTCGGTTATCTGCTTCATCAGCTGGTACCTGGAATTAAAAAACCCCGCCTGAATATCGGGTGTTACCTGCGGCGGCTTTCTTGTAAGATTTTTTACACTCTCGAAAACGATTCGCCTCGCCGAGCGTTTTGATAGTTCTTTTTTCGGATCGTGCGAAGATGCTACGGCCGTCACTATTTCGTCCGACTGAGATAAAAGCCAATCGAGTTCGTCCTGCTTCAAAAGCGTTCCGAATTTCAAAAATACGGAAACTATGTCTTGCCTGTTCACACCTACCACTGTTCTTGGCGTGGTTTCAGAACCCGCCTTCAGCCAGCACGCGCTGGGCCTTGAAACGCGACGTATCGTCAAGGCATACGCTTACCTCGCGCGTGCGCCCGTAACGCCCCCTCGAAACAACTCGGGTATCAATTACGCCGATCGTTTCCAGTTCGTTTGTGAGATCGCTGACCCTTCTTTGTGTAAGCGCTTTAAGGCCGCTCCTGTCGGCTAGCGCCTTGTAACGCGAGTAAACACTGCCCGAAAGGATTCGTTTATCCGCCCACTTACCACTTTCGGAGCCCGCCTGTAAATCCAATATCGACGCCAGAACAGCCAGTGATTGCTTAGGCAAGCCACGAAGCGCGTCTAAAAGCCGGTCGTGGTTAACCTTTTGGTCCGCCATATCGACGTTCTCTTCCAATATCTCGACATAACCCATCCTTTCGGCTATTTCCGCAGCTACACGAAGTAGTTCCAGCGCCCGCCGCGCATCGCCGTGCTCTTGCGCGGCCAACGCAGCACATTTATTTATCACGACATCGTCTATCTCGGAATCCAGCGCGTCTGCAGCCCGCACCTTCAGGATATCAGCCAACTGGGCCGCGTTATACGGCTTAAAAACTACTTCCTCTTCCGAAAGCGAGCTTTTCACGCGCGTATCGATGCCTTCATGCCAATTCAGGTTATTCGTTATCCCTATAAGTGATATGTTTCCTTCCGCTCTGGAAAGATTATATAGAAACCCGTCCCCCGACTTCTTGACGAGCATATCGATCTCATCCAAGGCGATAATAACGTTGCGCCCTTTAACGACCTCGAAAAACTGTCGATAAAGACAAGCGGTGGAAAGACCGGTTTCCGGCACAACCACACCGAATTCCTTCAAAATAGCGACCAAAAGGCGATATTCTGTGTCCGTCGAGCGCTTCATTCTACAATTGACATAGAGTGTTTTTATCGGTTTTTTGGTCGTCGCCGCGGTCCTGGAAAGCTCGTTTAACACGTAACGAACAGTGATGGTTTTACCGGTCCCGACCGCCCCATATACAAAAATATTGTTTGTTTTATATCCACGCAAAGCCGGAGCAAGGGTCAACGCAAGGGTGTTGATTTCGGCGTCGCGATGTAAAATGCTCTCCGGAACAAACGACGGCGATAAAATATCGGGCCTCCGAACAAACGGTTTACCTTTAAGATACGACCCGAATATCGTCTGCGGGCTGACCCCTGTTTCGCATGCAGTTCGATACGAAAGCGCGGTTCCCGTTTCTCTTTCTTTTTCCATTTCCACACCCAACAATTTTTAGTTTTCCCGCTATATAAGCATATCTTTTCACAACCATCAATACACACACCTCCGTTTCCTATGGAAACGACGTATACCTTTACTACCTTTATTTCGTATGGAAGTGGGTGGTCTCCGTACTTCCAAACGAAACGTAGGTCTGTGCGTGTCCGGTATCGGAAAGAAGCGTTGTCTAAAGAAACAAACGGATTTGGGAGAACAGAAGAAGCGCCGCAATATGTTTACCGACGCCTAAGACGTGATAATAAAAGCGGCCGAAAACGTTTCAAACGCCTATCTCAACCCGATAAAAAGCGGCGAACGCCGAAGGACGCCGAACGATAACCCGTAAAGGCAACTAAATAATCTCGAACTTAACGCCGTATATCAACAGACCGCCGCTATTTTCGCTGAGACGCCTTAAAACCGGTTTTACAGTTGAACCGACCTCAAGACGCGCCATATCGCCTACGACGAGCCCCGGCAAGACAACACCATTTTCGTATTTTATAAGCGCGACAGTGTATGGAGCCTCAAAACCTTCAGGAGAAGCGTGTATAGTTGTCCAGCTCAACATTTTGCCTATTCCAAGCGTTTCATCCTTGAAATCTATGCCGCCGCATGCTGGGCAGGCATATCGCGGCGGAAACGTCACCTTATCACAACCACTACATTTAGCCGCCACCAACCTATATTTGGCTTTGTTAAGACGCCAAAACGGCGGTATCGATAAATGTGTCATTTTCTCTCAACCCCCAGCGCATGAACGATGGCCGTTCCCCCGACACCGCCCACGTTCAGGCAGAGCCCGCGTTTTACATCGTTCAGCTGGTTTACGGCATCGCCGCGCAACTGGCGTGCAACATCTATTATCTGGCGGACGCCGCTGGCGCCAACGGGGTGCCCTATACCTTTCAGCCCGCCCGCCGTGTTCGTTGGAATCTCACCGCTTATTGTTATCCCCCCATTCTCAACGAATTTGCCCCCGGCGCCCTTCGGGCAGAACCCCAAGTCTTCCAAAGCGATAATTTCATTTATTGAAAAGCAGTCGTGGACTTCAAGGATACCGACATCCTTGTTATGAAGACCCGTTTGTTTCCAGACATCCGCAACAGCCGCATGCGTAGAGGGCATTTCAGTTAGGCTCGCACGTGCGGCTATGCCGAGGCTCGCGCTGCCCTGGCCGCTGCCGAGCACCCAGACGGGCTTGGCGAAACGTTTTGCTACTTTATCCGATGCAAGTATTACACACGCCGCGCCGTCGCTTAGCGGCGAACAGTCGAGAAGTCCGAGCGGCTCTGCGATAGGCGCCGCGTTCAAAACGTCTTCGACGGTTATAGCGGAATGAAACTGTGCGTATGGGTTTTTCATTGCGTTTTTGTGGTTATTGACGGACACAAGCGCCATCTGCTCGCGCGTCGTGCCGAACGCGTGCATATGCGCCCGCGCCATCAAGGCATACAGTCCGGCAAACGTCAAGCCTATGGCACCTTCCCATTCTGCATCGCCGGCGGCCATCAGACCCGCTACCGCCGTACTGGCGGTGACGTCCGTCATCTTTTCAGCGCCAAGCACAGCCACGATATCGTAGGCGCCGGATTTTATCGAAAGCCACGCCTGTCTTAGTGCTAGAGAACCGCTTGCACACGCGGCTTCGCAGCGCACGACCGGTTTAGGCATAAGACCGCAGTGGTCCGCGAATAGTGATGCGAGGTGCTCCTGAGAAGACATATATCCGGCAGCCATGTTTCCGACATAAAGCGCCTGCACGGCCGCTCTATCGACTCCGGCGTCCTTGAGCGCGGCCGTAAACGCCTCGACTCCGAGATTTCTGAGAGACTTTTCCCAGAGCTCGCCGAAAGCCGTTTGTCCGACGCCTACAACCGCAACATCAACCATAAAATTCACCGTCTCAGCTTGTTTCGCAGACGCACATACGTTCCATAGTCCACATATTCTTTTTTCGCAACTAAATCGCGTACAAACGGAGCACGAGCACGCACTTCTTCTATTTTGTCCGTGACCATGAATGAAAACGCATCCGAACCCGCGCCGCTTCCGTAGCTGACGAGCATTATTCGTTGGCCCGGTTTCGCGACGTCGAGCAAACCGCACAACCCAAGCAGGCTGCTTCCACTATACGTGTTGCCGACGTTTACGACGACAAGCCCGGCTTCCCACTTCTCCTTCCCAAATCCAAATTGTTTGTATGCCCGAATGGGAAACTTCGCGTTTGGCATGTGAAAAACAACGAGATCGACGTCCGCCGCCTTCAGACCGAGTTTTTCCATCAGTCCGCGTGCGGCTGCGTCAACATGAGCAAAATATGCCGGTTCGCCCGTGAACCGGTGGCCGTGGCTCGGGTAGTGCGCGCCCTCACGGCGCCAAAAATCGCTAGTATCGGTCGTGTACGAAAACATACCCTCTACCGCGGCAATGGGATTCGGACCCACGACGAAGGCAGCTGCGCCACTAGCAGCAGTGTATTCAAGCGCGTCGCCCGGCCTGCCCTGAGCAGTATCACTGCCGATAGCCATACCGTATTGTATTTCGCCGGCTTTCGCTAATGCGTAGGCGTTTTGTAACGCGGCGGTCCCCGCCTTGCATGCAAATTCATGATCCGCTAGGAAAAGTTTTCTACTCAGGCCCAGTGCTTCGGCGACGACCGTTCCGGACGGCTTGACGGCGTACGGATGCGACTCCGAACCGACAAACAGCGCACCCACGCTTTGTGGGTCGCATCCGGCTCTGGCTAAAGCGGATTTTCCGGCCTCGACGGCCAACGTAATCGCATCTTCATCCGCGTCCGCTACAGCCTTCTCATGGACGCCGAGCGAATTCGCTATATCAGAACCGTTTTTGCGCCATACACGGGCTATCTCGCTCGTACGTATCCTAAATCTGGGTATATGGCATCCCCAGCCCGCAATACCTATCATACCGGAATATGCCACGGGAAATCCATTTAAACAAAACAAAAACGCGCCAAGCGGTGCCAGAAAGAGCCGAAAGCAATAAGAACGCCTAAAATCAATGTTTGTCAATGGTACTAGAACTATTGTTGCGTCCAAAGGTCAGCAACCCACTGAACATTTTCGCTGTTTCCGTACTGTTCACTGCCGTCGCAACGTGGCTTGCGTACAGTCTTTTCCCTTCACAGTCGTCGATTTTGGCCATCGCGTTTGTGACGATATTTTTTGTGCCGTATTTCCAGCGCCTGTTTTCAGTAGAGGAAAAGAAGGACAAGGCCGCAGCTCACCAAAAAGCAAAACAGAACGTAATAACGCGTCACAAGCCGATTATTGTCGCATATTCGGCATTTTTCATGGGGGTGATACTGACGTTTTCATTCCTTTACGTTTTTAGCCCGCCCGTGCACGATCTCTTCTCGCTGCAGATGGATTGGTTCAGGTCTCAGGGCATAGCCGCTGTGCAGCCAGGGACTTTCGAAAGATACATAGCAAACAATACGCAGGTAATGATTCTGTTTTTCGTGCTATCGGTTTTATTCGGATCGGGGGCGATCTTCATACTGACATGGAACGCATCTGTGATAGCCGTGTTCGTCGGAATAGCCGCGCAAAAACTCGTTCCGTCGCTCGGTGCACCGATGGCATACGTTTATGGTGTCGGGGCGGGCCTCGGATCAATAGCATTACATGGCATACCCGAAATAGGCGGGTATTTCTTTGCCGGTGTCGCCGGAGGCATATTATCGGTTGG
>Ga0315284_10011691_pt1 | contig 12507 bp, 10 predicted proteins | sample YL17G09_16_MG_FD_203696 | JGI IMG/M metagenome (GOLD analysis project Ga0315284, IMG submission 203696) | Sediment microbial communities from Yellowstone Lake, YNP, Wyoming, USA - YL17G09_16 | ecosystem: Environmental > Aquatic > Freshwater > Lake > Sediment | place: USA: Wyoming | collected... | reverse complement strand
GAGAGACTAATCCCATGATGCGTACACCAGCACCAGCCCTACGGTTATTTGTTAGTACCTTCGCAGTTCTCTTGCCCTTGGTCGTCGGCGGTTGCAGCAGCAGCAGTAGCTCACCGGCTCCGACGCCTACACCTGCTGGGACCGTGACGGCGGTTTCTACTTCCTACACAAGCAATTGTGTAAGCTGCCACGGTGCTACAGGCACCTTGGCGACGTACAAAGCCTTGAAGGGTACAACCCTGACCGCAGCGGCCTACTCGGCTGTGGTCCGCGCAGGAAAAACAGCCGCCACCACTGTTAGCAAGACTGCAATGGACGCCTACCCTGCAGCGAAGATGTCGGACGCCGACATCACCAATGACTACACATTCTTTACCCAAAAATAAGGGTAGACTCTACGCGCCAGTTCCTAAGCCTCGGCTCCTAAGCCAAGGACCAGGAACATGACCACGGCCAAGGCGATGCGGTAGATGCCAAAGGGAACAAAGCCGCGACGGGCTAGGTAGGCAGTAAAACCGCGGACCGCAATGGCGGCCGCCACTGCGGCCACGCCGAGGCCGATGCCCATGGCCGGTAGCCCAATATGAGATGTCAGAAGCGGACCCTCCTTGTAGAGCTTGAGACCGGTGGCAGCAAGCAAAGTCGGCAGGCCGAGGATAAATGAAAACTCAGCCGCGGCGACTGGGTTCATCCCTAGGAACATGCCACTAAGGATGGTCATCATCGACCGCGAGGTCCCAGGCCACATCGCCAGGCATTGGGCTAGTCCGATCATGGCGGCATGGCGCGGGGTCAACTGGTTCAGGCCGTAACCATGATCGCGAGCCGCTTTGGCCCAGCGGCTGGACTCAAAGGCCAGCATCAGCAGACCGCCTGCGGCAAGGGCGAAGATCACCGGCCCCGAGTGCTGCAGATACTGCTTGATCAGTTTATGGGCAAACACGCCGATGACGCCGGTAACGGCGAAGGCGCAGACGACGTTCACCAGCAGTCGTCGACCTTCCTCCGAGCGCCCGACCACGCCGAGCAGCATCTGTTGGATGGCTTTGAAATATAGCAAAATCACTGCGAGGATGGCTCCCGATTGAATCACAACCTCGTAGGCTTCCACGGCATCTAACTCGCTAGTGCTCAACTTTGTCGCGTCACGCAGACCCAGTAGCTCATCGACCAACACCAGGTGTCCAGTCGAAGATACTGGGAGGTACTCGGTGATCCCCTCGACCAAGCCCAGCACCACTGCCTGAGCCGGCGAGATGATTGTACGCGGCGACTCTGACGTACCGACCGCAGACGTCGCACTAACGGGCAGACTACTGTCGACGCGACCTTCGGCCAAAGCGGGAAACGCGGCTAGCAGCACCATGGCACCGAAGGTCAGTCGTAAAATTAGCTTGACCAACTTCAAAGTGAACCTCGCAAAGGCGAACACAACTGTTGATCACAGCAACCACAACCATGATTCACACCGTCCATTGATGCTACACGGCGCAACAAACTTTGACACCTAAAGACAACCTTAGCCTCTCGGGCACGTTCCCTCTGAACGTTGGCACGAAATATGCTTCCTATAAATCACGACTAACCCATTCCATTCGGGAGAATAATAGATGAAACACTCACCTGATCCACTGACCGCCAGTACTGACCAAAAGAGTCCTGAATTAGCTGAAGGGAAGGGGGCCGTGGCATTTCTGACAGCCCAGCACCGTTCCATTGAGGCGCTGTTCAGCCAGTTTGGCGAAGCTGGGCCTGGCCAAGTCCGTGCCAAACTCTTAGCGCAGCTACTCCACGCAACCCAGGGTCATGTCGCAGTCGAGGAGGGGGTCTTTTATCCCGCCGCGAAGAGCATCGATAAAAGCCTCGTTCTAAAGTGCCTAGAGGAGCACGGCATGATCAAGGGAATCATCGCCAAACTACACGCCCTCAGCGCCAACGACGAAACCTTAATCGCCAAGGTGGCGGTGCTCCAGGACTCGCTACGGCGCCATTTCAAGGTGGAGGAAAAGCAATTCTTTCCGCTGGTGAAAGATGCCCTCGACGACAAACGGATGAGCGCACTTGGTGCCTTGCTTGAGCAGGCGTGGGAGCGCTTCAATAGCGCGCCCTTGGCGGTCAAACTTCCAGAAAAACGTGCCGCGGCGACTAAACGCTCAGGCGCCGCTAGCCGCAGCGCCAAGGTCAGCCCCGGTTCAAGGCTCTCGGGGGATCGCCCTGCCTCCACCAGGGGCCACGCTGGGCTGAGCAGTCAGCCCGGGCCTGCTGTCGGCCGGATCATCCGGCGGCCAGCGACGCGATGAATGCCTGTCGCAGTAAACAGTCAAACTGTTGCATTTTACCACCATCCCCTCCTTTGGACCTTGGAGTCACCTATGGACCTTAAGAAATCAGCGCTTGCGTGGGTACAAGCAGTGTTGACTCAGTGGCAGGAGTCTGATGCCCCACCGGCGCCAGGCCAGCGTCGGGGTCCGCCTAAAAAACGGCGTTCAGCTGTGGCCATGGGGCTTAGTAAGAAGCCCAAGCCTTCTCGCAAGAAGCCCCCGGTGAGGGCACAGCCTGCGCCGATGTGAATTCGTTTAGAAGCACCGACTTTTGCTCCTGTGCCGCGGGAGCAAATGTTGGCCGCTTTGCTGCGACCTACTTAACGCGGCAGCGGGGTACAAACTCAAATTTGGCCTCCGTTGATGCCTATGCGATACTAGTCCATCCTCCCCTTTGATCTGGAGCGATGGCTGAGCTTCCTAATTACCCCGCTGCATTGCATCAGGGCCATTTTCTCGATGGCTATACTGGCCATGCTGACTTTGGGGACGAACTGCCAAGCTGCCGCAGCCGACGACTTAGCCGTTGATGCTGAGGATGAGATCGCCAGGGTCGGACTAGTATTGCCACCGCCGCCACTACGTCAACCGTGGGAACAGCCAAGCTACCAATTGGCCGTCAACCTCGACATCGCCCCCGATGAAGGCAACGGCATAGCCCGAGGCCTCATGGCCATTCATGGCTGGAAGAATCAAAAGGGCACCGGACTGCGCTGCCTGTATCTGCCATATAATGACGATAGCTATGAATTCGATCCGATCCGCGATTTCAACCTGGTACCACGCAAATATGCCAAACCGGAAAGACACGCCGGCCATATCGACTTCCGCGTTGACACTACTGGAATTGCCTTGAAATTCTTAAGTCCGCACGTGGCTATGCTCATCGGCGAAGTGCCCGCCTCAGGCTTACGAATGAGCTTTACATCCTTGCTGCCGCGTTGGCCTGATGCTGATGACGACGAGTGGTTATTCTCTGATTTTCATCCGCAGCCTCTTACGGAGTGCCCAGATGACCCCAACGATTCTAAGACCTTCAGATTCGAACCCGACGCCACTATCAATGCTAACCTGACCTACACTGGGGCCTGGCAGGTCGCCACCCCCGGTCTTAGCATCGCGGCCATCCCCACTGGCACAGAAAATATGCCCAGCGCAGCACCGCTCGCGCTGCAGATCAGCGCCCGCAAGTTAGTCATCGGTTTAGTCCGCGGCTTCACGCGGACAGTCTTTCCCGCGAGCGGCGTGACTGTCGAGCTACTATCCCGCGATCCCGATTTGATGATGATACTACCGGCGCTCAAAACGGCTTTGAGCACCGCGACAGATATGTATGGCCCACTGCCTTTTCCCCACCTGGTGTTTTTAGAAACCGCCGATTTGGAAAAATCTACTTTGCCCGGACTCGTCGCCATCAATCGGCCACGGCAAATCGGCGCGGCCACTCTGCAAAACGACATCCTCAATTGGACCGACTGGCAGATCACCGCGTTCATTGCCGAGCAGTGGTTTGGCGCCTCAGTCAGTGTAGACAGTCTCGACGACCTTTGGCTTTTACGCGGCTTTGTCGACTTCACTACGATCGAAGCCTTGGTTGCGAACCCGGCTCACTTCGCCTTGTTAAGAGCTAAGATCGGTGTGCCAACCGCAATAGAAAATTCATTTACCTATCGCGGTGCCCAGGACTTGATTGCGGCGGTACTCACTTACTTACATCCCTACAATGCGTTGACAGATAGCAACTATGTCAGTGCGGAACCCTTCGCCAACCAGCATTCATTATCCTATATCCGTCATGCCTTGGCCCTAAGGCAAATCAATTGGACCATGGGCCGTGACAGGATGCGCTTATTGCTGCGGCGTTTTTTTGGCGAACACCGCGGTACGCACATCACCCCCCTTGATTTTGCAAATTTCTATAAGCGTCAAAGAAGCGCCCTAGGTATCCCGGTACCGGCTGTGGCGGCATCAGACTTAGACCAATGGTGGACCACTAGCCAGTGGCCGGATTTCGCGCTCGTGGGCGTTACCGATACACCCGCACCGGGCGACCGCCAGCACGACATCACTGTCACGCTCGCGCAAAACAACGGTTATAGTCTACCGGTCGCTGTCACCGTGACGGATATTGAGGGTAAGACCTACACTGCATTAGCCAGTCCTCAGCCAGGAGAGGCTCGACTGTGGCAGGCTCGCGTCCAAACGACGGCCGCTAGTAGCCGGGTCGACATCGACAAAAGCCGCCAAATCATGGACTGGGACCGCTTCAACAACAGTGACGCTTGGCCCAGCGTGAACTTCTTCCCCGGTGGCGCCAAAACCTTTGCCGACGATGCCTACACCGTCCTATGGCTACCGCTGGCGACGAAATTACCTGGCGAGCCTCTGACCTATGAGCTAGTCGGTCAGGGCTTTCGCTATATGCATAATAGCCTCACCGGCATGCTGACCTATGCGCCCGATCAAAAAAAGGTGGGTTACTCACTCTACTACCTGACCGACTTCCCCAAACTCGCCTCATACCTAGTGGTCGATGCGCTGCAAAATAAAGGCCTGACTTTTCGCAACGAGCGCGTTGTCGAGGGCGGCCTCTATAAAACCCTGAGCTGGATCAAGGATCCCTACTTAGAGTATGGCCTCCGATTACGACACCGAGAGGTCACTCAGCACCCTGAATCACGCCACCAAACGCTAGCCTTCAAGGCCCTAGTTCAGCCTCTCAACCAGTACGGCCCATGCAATTACGCTGGCAAGTTCGAGTACGAAACGACGATCCATGCGCTCATCCCAAACTACGACTACGATCGCCGCTTTATTCAAGGTGATGGCACATGCAAAGTTGCCGAATACCTCGAGCTGGGTGGCCGAGCCTTTTACGGTGAGTTGCTGCGTGTCGGCCCCTTCAAGGGCGGCAACATCCGGTTTGATCCGCAAGATATCAACGAGGCACGGCTGCGCTTTGATAGTCCGAGGTTAAGCCGCACCGAGCAGATCTGGACAGCGAGTGCGGACATATTGATTCCCGCGATTCTACCGATACCTGACGACTTGTATCTGCTCAAGCGCCAAGCACGGTACCGGCTATTCTACGACATTGGCGAATCTGAAGGGCCACACCGCTACTATAAAGACGCCGGCGTCGGTCTCTGGCTACCGCTGGGCATCGACCTCGTCGGCAAGGGGTCGGTTTCACCCTTAAATTTCTCACTGTTGCTGGTGCTTTATCGAGAGGCTGGCGACTTTAAGTCGCGGGTCCCGGGCATCCTCTTTGACTTTGATTTCTTGGGCAAGATTTAGCTTTACGCGGCTAGCTGCGAATTAGAGCTGGCCAGCCGCGATTAAAATCTGCAGTATTGCTGCCATGAAAGTTATTACCTGTAATGTCAACGGCATTCGTTCCGCCTCGAACAAGGGCCTTTGGCCGTGGTTGGCAGCTCAAGACGCGGACCTAATCTGCCTGCAGGAAGTGCGCGCTAAGGTAGAACACCTACCCGCGAGTGCCGCCGAGATGCAGGGTTACCACGCCTATTTCAACCTCGCCGAAAAACCCGGATACAGCGGTGTCGCCCTGTATGCTAAGCGGCAACCGACGCAGGTCACGCGAACTTTCGGGCTACCTGTCCTTGAAGACGAGGGCCGCTACCTGCAGCTGGACTTTGAGCGCTTGACGGTGATCTCTGCCTACTTCCCGTCTGGATCAAGCGGCCCGCTGCGCCAGCACCACAAATACGATTTTCTCGATCACATGGCGCTTAAACTCGAACAGTTCAGGAAGGTCAAACGAGAGTTTATCCTCTGCGGAGATCTGAACATCGCGCACCAGGAGATCGACCTAAAAAACTGGCGCGGCAACATAAAGAATTCCGGATTTTTGCCTCTGGAGCGTGCCTGGATGAGCATGATCCTGGACCGCCTCGATTATGTCGACGCTTTTCGCGTTATAAACAAAAATCCAGATCAATATACCTGGTGGTCAAACCGCGGCGCTGCCTACGCCAAGAATGTCGGCTGGCGCATCGACTACCAGATTGTCAGCCCGGGCCTAAAGGCCCTGGTTCGCGCAGCTAGCATTTACACCGAAACGCGCTTCTCCGACCATGCCCCCTTGACTATCGACTATGATCTCGAACGATACTAACTCATGAATCACTACCGGACAGTGTTACACGCCGAGGCTACTGGCACGCAGACCCCGGCCTCGCCAGCATTGGCGGGAGCATGGCAACGGTAACCGGCACCAACGGCCTGAGCACAACCGAGGTCATCGGTGCAGCCCAGGGTGCAATAGGTTCTTCCGTCGCTCATTCTCGAGCAGATATTGCCATCGCCACCACAGCTCAATTTATCGCGGCAAGGTTCGCATATGCTCTTGGCACTGGCTAGCGGATCAGTGCGGGGATCCTCGGCGACGCCGTGCAGTCCATAAACAGGGAATAGCGGGTCGTCTTCGTCCCCTTCTGTCAGATGGGCACTGCCGGCCATGGCATTCCTGGGAAATGGTATTTTGTAGTCACGGTTGAGGGCCGCAAGGACCGTGGATACCCGCGGACTGATCATCTGCGGCGGGCCTGCTGCGGTCGATTGATTGGTGAGGGCCTTTATCAGCCTAGTAGCGGTGGTGATGGACGCCGATGCCGTGAAGCCATTAGACGTGATCAAATTGAGATTTTCGCGGTTGCGCTTGGCCGGGTTCTGCCAGAAGGCATCGGCGAGGTAATAGGTTTGACAGCCTTCGGCGACGACCATTTGAAAGGAGTTCAACATAGGCAAAGTCGCTAGTTCGACCGGTGAAAGGTTGCCTTCAGCAGTCTGGTTCCAGTCGGCTAAGTTAAAGCCCCGACGAATGCCTGAGTGTCCGATATAGACAACGACCTGCTTACCCGCGAGGCTACGGCGCATTTCTGCTCCGACGATCTTGCCCCCTGCGTCAGTGGTGATATCAGGACCTGCCACCTCGACGCCGTTACCGTGCTGGCCGCCGAAGTAAACCCGGACCTCAACGCTGACATCTTTGCCGTTGACCTTTATCGACTTTTTAAATGGCGCAGTCTCGGGTTTGAAGGGCTGGTAGCTAGCAAAGGTTGGGCTAGGCACCTGAAAGCCCATTTGCCTTAGCTGCTCAAACATGACCTCAGACAAAGCGATGTCGTTGCGCCGCCCAGGATTTTCGCCATCCCAACCGAAGTGCACCGCTATACTCATGTGGCCGTCCGCTACCAGCTTGTCGATTGGTAGATAGGCATCGCTATAAGTGGGTTGCGCTTCGATCTGCATGGTGACTTGCCGCTGCTCCTCGGCCGGCGTAGCCTGCGGCCCCCAGAAATCCCAAGGCTCGTCGCGAAACCATTCGTGATGGGTTTTTAACTCAGCCATTAATGCATTATTTAGATTAGGCATTGGCAAAGAGAAGGTATGCGCCCCCGCTTTTAGATGCAGGTCCGTTGCAATTCTAGCTATGAGGTCGGTGTAGCCAGCGACACCAAATTTAAAATCAAAGGCATAGGAGAGTGCCGCCAATTTACGCACTTCAACTTGGTCCGTATCGTTGCCAAAGCGCACCTGAGCGTTAAACTTGCCCCAGTAGATGTTTGGATCCCCAGCCTCCTTGTCGGCCAGGTAGGCATTAAGAAACCAGGCCACTGCTACACGGCGAATCCCAGCCAAGTAGTGCGCCCGCTCAAGGCGCAAGGGTTCAGGCTTTCCTGCATACTCAGGTTCCAAGGTGACACTGTCTACACCGCTTATCCAATACTCTCTGGCCCCAGGCGCTGAGAAGTCGTCCTTGACTTTGGGGCCAGAGGTCGATTTGCAGGCCACTAAACCGCCCATCAAAAGTCCAATTAGTGCTACCTGGAATCGCCGATGCCGTGGTGATTTTGTTTTTAATTTCTGATTGTTACATATCCTCATCGGCATGAACTCCGGAACTTGCCTTTAGCCTTTGGCGCAAATTTTTTATGGGTCGCTTATCCATGGTAGGCCGAATGGCGGACTCGAGCAATTCACCCTGTAGGGACAAGCATCGAGAAGAAGCGACTTCTCGAATGACCACCGCCTTAGCGAGGGCCTAGCAAATGATTATTTTCATTCAGGTCCTTTTCGCCTATTCTGATCGGACCATTATTCAATATCGTCAAATCTTTCAACGGATGACTCAAGCATGAGAATTGCTGCCTATCCTGTCCTGATTCTGGCGCTATCCGCCTGTGGCTTCTCGGGCGCCAATAGCCGGCAGGAAAGCTACACGGCCATTCGCGGCGGAGATTTAGTACGGAAGGGCCAGTGGGAGGCCCGCCATTCGCTTGTTCTTTGGGATGGCCGCGGCAATCAGTTCTGTTCGGCAGTCCGAATTGGACCCAATCAGATCGCAACAGCCGCACACTGCCTTGTTGCACCAATCCCAGAAATGCAAATCGGCTTCGGGCCTGGATGCACTGATGTACTTGATTCCCTGGAATCCTGCAGAGCTCAGCAGCCCACCAAGGAGCCATCCATAAAAGTCCTAACGACCACTGTGCACCCGCTTTTCTCCAGCGAAGCGCTGCGCGATTTTGGCCATGGCGATGACTATCATGATATCGGCATGATCGTATTTCAGGGTGAACTAGCGGTTGCCACCACTCCTATCGCCAACTTTGCTGATTTTCCTACCGACAATCAAGAGCTAGGCCAGGATCATGAGCTGACCAAGACCGGCTTTGGCTCAATCAGTGACGACGATGATAGTAAGCCTGCGTTACGCTCGGTACGTCTGCGCGTGGTCCGATCTGATCCGGTACATGGTGAATTGGAGTACATGCGGCACCAAAACCGCGGCACGTGCCCAGGCGATTCAGGTGGGCCGGGTTTTATCAGTACAAAAGGTGACAAACAAAAGCTTGTAGGCATCACCTCACGCGGTCCCGACATGGACTTTAGAAACTCCGGCGACAGCGAAATGTCGTGCAATGATGGCAACGGCATCGATACAGATATCAGATACTACCGCGACTGGTTACAGTGTGCGGGCGACCAGCTAAATCGCAAATTAGACAGTCTGGGTATAACCACTGGTGCCTTGAAGTTACGTCATGAACCCGGCGACGGCAGCGCCGACGCCTGTGCCGACACAGCGATTGAGTTGCACGCGGATTTTCACCAGCGCGTCAAGGCCCAGTGCGAAAGCGATTCGCAACACGTTTACAAGGACCTCGAAGGTGCCTGTGAGCGCAGGCACCACAAACAAAAGAAACCGCGGTCTTGAGCTTGGTGAAATTGCCTCCATGCTGCGCTGCTAATAGGGCAGTTCCTCCGAACCTTAAAATGAGGGAGGTCACCCAGCCTAAGCTGGTGGCCAAATGTGCAAGATATTTCCTGACGGGCCCTAATGTTCACAATGCCAGGAAGTCATCATCGCCTTCATGGCAACCGTGACGGTGATCAGCGAAGTCCTCTTCATGGCCATGTCCGCCGCGACAATCACCATTAGGCGACTCTCCACCTGGAGTCCGCGTCGTCAGCGAACCTAGGTAGGTCATCAGCTTCTGCCCCTCGGGGCTACTCGCAAAACCATACCCGCGTGGTGGCATCCGCCCCCGCCGAATTGACCCAAGCACTCTACTGCGATTGCCCAGCATGTCTTCTTCGCTATCCAGCCTGACCCCGCCTTTATGCCTGCCATTCATGTGGCAGGATCCACAATGACTGCTGACAATCTCGACCACCTCCGCAAAGCCCGGGGCAGGCAGAGGGTCGACTGGTGGCGCTGGTGGCGCTGGTGGCGCTGGTGGTGGAGTCGGCGCTGGTGGCGCTGGTGGCGCTGGCCGATCTAGCTCACAGGTGCGCGGATCCAACCCGACCAAAAATGCATGCGGTAGGTAGCGCGACAACACTGGAAGAATACTACAAGCGATATGGTTATCGTGAATGTCTAGGTAGCCTAGCTGCGCACCTAGATCATATAGAGGGCTGAAATCGCTGATGTCGTTAACCGATACATCGATAACCAACGCTTCGCTGAACCATTCAATGCCAGCAAGCGAGTGAATGCCGCGATTAAAACAAGGGATCTCTTTGACCTCGGCGACGGTGCGATAGCCTTGCTCCGCACTGTACTTCTGCACACATTTGGCTAACTCTTGATCGGCAAAAACGACATCGACCACCGCCCGCTCCTGCGCTGGGCCAGGGAAAGCCGGCTGCGAAGTCATGCACAAGCCAATGCCGAGGACTAAAATCTTAAAGCAGGGATTACGCATATGGCGTCCTTTTCTGGTTTGCTTCCAATCGACGAGAACTGTATCAGCCCGGGTCGCCCTTTTCAATGAAATTGATTCTCATTACCATTTATTCACCCCCCTTACATCATGATAGAGTCGCAATTCGGTTGAGCCGCGACTGGTACCGCCAGGTTAAAACCCAAATCTATTTGGTGCTTAAGCAGGCATCACGAAAATTTATCCCCGCCCTAAAGATTCAGGCAGACTTGTCGATAGGGATTAGGCAGCTGGGATTCCTTGCCCTGCTAAATTGACCTCGGACGTGGGAGCACCGTTTTGTCTGATGCAGCTAAAAACCTAAGCTTTGACATCGATAGCGACGACAGCGCTAGCATCGATATGCGGTTTCGCATCCACAAAGTAGAAGGAGTGATTCGAATCTACGGTGCATTGGCCGAAAGCACTGCCGTGGAGCTGCTAGAGGACATGCGCAGCCCGCAAATGACCCTCGACCTCAGCGGCATCGTGTCGGCCTCCTGGGCGGGCATCCTCAAATTCCATAAATACCTCCTGGGTTTTGGCGCGTCCATCCGGTTAATCGGAATCCCTCAGCATTTCTACCGCAATTTCCGTTTAATCCTTGGTAGCTCTGAGGAGCTGAGTATCGTCGACGCAGAGATTGAAACCTTTGACCCCGCGAACCTTAAGAACCCACTTGCTCGCCAGCGGGTAAGTGTCAAGCTCTTGGAAAAACTTGCTATAGACCAAGGCGCAATTATAACGGTTGCGCCAGGCAGCCAGGTGCTCGGTATTGCGGAATACGTTTGTCCTCGTTACTTCCAGGGTCTCGACGCTGCACCACCGGTTTTTTTAAATACTTGGTGCGTACAGAATGCTGATGAAGCTTTTTTTTGGTTCAACCTTGGCCATGCATTTTCAAGTACCCTCGCTTTATATACGAACCTTATAGAGTCGGCCCGACGTAACATTGGCCCCTCTCTTTCGGACCTGACTGTGCTCCAGCAAGGACTCAACGAGTCCGAGGGTGTGGTCGGGATTACCGATAAGACCTTTGACGGCCAACGCTTACTTCGTGAGATGCAGACGATAGATCAACAAATTCTCCAGTTTAATAAGAAATCTCGAAAACTTGAAGATATCTGCGTGCAGTCTCTAAAGGAGCTCCAGGTGGCCTGCTGGACCAGAAGCACTATCAACCCTGGCGGCATTTTTGACGCCTTGGTTCCGTTGATTGACACATCAACGTCTGGCGGGCTACTTGGGCCCGACGTTGGTTCAATTATTAGCCACTTGGATTGGGCGGTGGGAGCAAACATTGGCGTCTCGCTTATCAAGCGAATGCGCGAGATGGTTGGGATACCGGATGCCGCCGAGAAGATCGGCAAGATAAAAGATTTTTTTAACATTATGGACATGCTAACTGAGGACGATATTGAGGAAACCGTACACGATGTCGAGCGGGAGCTGGCCACCATAAAGGAGCACCTGCTGCGCGTGCGGCTCCATGCTGCTGCCATCAAGTCTGCTAAAACGCTGCTACGACACTGGCATGATGATCTGCTGTACCTTCGCTTCTGCATAGGCCTGGTGAAATCGGGCGATACACCATGGGTAGAGTTACGCGACGGCCTTTTCCAGCAATGGCGCACTCGGAAGCTATCGGATGAAGAAAGGAGAGTCTTTTCCTTTTATTTCCCCAACGCTCTTAGCTCTGATGAGAACGCCAACAAAGACGACCTGAGCACCATCGTCGATACGATGGCTGATAAATCCTAGGGCGCTGTCAAAGCGCAACCTCTGGCCATACAAATCGAGCGATCTCGTATCCGTTTTTCACAGGTAACTTCACCTGAGGCGGGCGGCGCGGAAAATATTGATGCCCGGGACGAGGTAGGCTATCGGGTAGGCCGGCCCATTTCTGAGCCGGCCCCACCACAGAACCGTACGTGCGGATTTCCCGCATACGG
>Ga0315284_10011690_pt1 | contig 12508 bp, 17 predicted proteins | sample YL17G09_16_MG_FD_203696 | JGI IMG/M metagenome (GOLD analysis project Ga0315284, IMG submission 203696) | Sediment microbial communities from Yellowstone Lake, YNP, Wyoming, USA - YL17G09_16 | ecosystem: Environmental > Aquatic > Freshwater > Lake > Sediment | place: USA: Wyoming | collected... | reverse complement strand
GACCCGAGGTGCTGGGGCACCAGCACCTTAAGGACGGCCTCAGGCTCGGGGACCTCCCGGAGCTGGACATCGAGGCGTTGAAGTTCGAGACCTTTCCGACGCTCGTGGTCGTCAGGCCGGAGCTCTCTAAGGCGGGCCACAAGTACAGGACGTTCTTCCCCCAGGAGACGTGCAGGGACATCCTCTCCTACCTCGAGAGGAGACTCGACTACGGTGAGGTTCTCACCGAAAGATCCGCCCTCGTCGCTGTGAACGCTAAACTGAGGCGGGGAGAATGGAGCCTCGACGGTGAACCCGAAAACAGGCACATACGGGGGACGATCGTCTCGAGGGACATAAGGAGCGCCATGAGGCCCACCTACCGTTATAGGCCCTATGTCCTGAGGAGCTACTTTTCAACGCGTCTCCTGGTGGCGGTGAGCGACGGCGTCCTCGACAACAACTATCGGGTCTACTGGATGGGGCACAAGGGGCAGATGTCGGCGAGGTACAGCAGCAACAAGGCCATGCTCCCAGACGATCTGATAGAGAACATGAGGGAGGCCTACAATCGATCCCTCAGGTCCCTTCTCGGGGGCACCTTGAATGAGGATGCCCTCAGGAGGAAGCAGATGCTTGACACCGCTAGGATACTCGGATACGGAGACGAGAAGCTGGCTAAGCTGAAGGAGATCCTGGAGAGGTCGAGGACCGTTGACGAGGCGGTGGAGGAGTTCAGAAAACTTGAGGAGAAGCCGAAGCAAAACAATGGAGGCTACGACGTAGTTTCAGGCGAAGCCGAGATGCTAAAACGGCTGAATGAGGGGTGGTCCCTCGAACGGGGGCTCAACGGAGACAAATATTTATTGAAAAAGAGCTAACCTTCCTCCTCGTATTTAGTCCCTCCCATCCCACTGCATATTTCGCACCCTCCACTAAATTGGCCACCGGATTCAATTCTCAGTATGAGTTTACGGATCTCACATTCAAGCCCTTTTCGGATCTCACCGACATCGCGTTGGATCTTCTCAATTTGCATTACCGCATCGATATTGGAACTGTCTTCAGTTTCACGCATAATAAACTTCGCAACATCGTTGGAAAGAGTGTTACCCATTGAAATTATTGCTGATCCAAAGCGCTCTCCCTCAACCCGAAGCTCAGTGAGGCTTTGAGAACCATAAACCAGATTATTATATATCAAAAAAGGTATTGTACTTGAAGCGAATCTATCTTCTTTGGCCTTTCTAGGTTCAACGATAGACTTTTCCTCAAATTCTTTTCTTAGTTTCTCCAATAAACTTTCACGAAACTTTTCCTTCTTCCTCTTTACCTCGCAATCTTTCCTCCTGTAATCTTCTAGGAGACTCCAGACCTCTGGATATGACCTCAAGTGGTCTTCGACACAAGAGACAAGGAACTTCAAATCCTCAGCACTCGTATATTCCACTTCCAGGGACGTGGCGAACCTTCCATCCGTTATCCCAGCCATGTATCTAAGGGCTGGAATCAGTTGGTGGGAATGTAAAACCACATCCGTATGATCATTGATACGGATGGACCAGCAGAACTTGTCACCACATTCAGAGATTAGACCATAACAGATTAGATCTTCCAAGAACCTATCAATTCTCTTCCTGAGGGTATCGGGTAATAGGTGTGGGAACTCTTTCCACAAGATCTCTTTAAGCTCTTCCTTTTTAAGAGGCCTAGCTCTTAAAACTTCTACCATTTTTCTCTTTAACTTAGTTAAGTCGGACATTTTTGTCCAATATCCCCTTGAAGACTTATTTTCTGGACATGTAAGGTTTCCTATGAGAGGAACGCGAGGGAATGACAAATAGGGCGTTAAGGGTTATGGTCTCCGAGGAGGATCGTGAACTCATTGAAACGGTCTGTAAGGCACGGGGAGAGAATCTATCGGGTTTCATCCGCCGCGCTCTACGTCGTGAACTCGCCACACTGGATTATTATGATAGCAATGTGAAGAAGGCTCTCGGTTTAGGGCTGGGTGACAGGGATGGATATTGAAGAGAAGCTGAACGGCACCATCAAGCTCCTCGGCCTCAGCGGTTGGACCGTGATCTGGGAACCCAGCCCAACCCAGTCCAGCCGAGGGAGGATCCTCCCCGAGACAAAGACTATCCTCATTCATGATAATGAGCCAGAGGCTGCAATGGAGACTCTGATTCATGAGATCCTTGAGATAAAGCTACGCCCCATTCTCAGACCGTACCGAACCCTTGTTAATTCATTAATTGATTGGGCCGATAAGCAGACATATGAGGCAAAGGAGCGAGCCATCGAAGACCTGCTCCCTTTCCTAATCAAATTTAATGAGGAAGATCACTCGAGCCAAAGAAACCTCGAGGAGGGATTAACCAATTAAGAGGAGATGGTGGTTGAAATCGAGTTTTAGAGGTGGGTGCCTGTCCCACCCCAGAGCATCCGTCGGAGTTCAGCCAAGGAGGCTCAGTTAACTTGTTGGGCAAGAAACAATTTAAACATTTCTTACAGGATAAAGCTACAGCCCAAGAGAACCTCGAGGGCGATGGGTATCACGTTATTGGCCGTATCTATTTGAAGGGGAGCGGCGACCTGATCGTGGACGAGAAGGGGTTCGAGTACAAGGCCTACGGCGTCTACGTGGTCGCCGACGAACAGATCCAGTTCCCGGCGTCCAGCCTGGTACGGTTAACTGGCAAGCCTTTACCGGACCCTAAAACCCAGAAAACGACTCTCCTAGTCACCCAAGTTGAGTTCCCAGAGAACGTAGAAGGGTATGACTCTGAGGCTCTGAGGCGGCTTGCGGAGGTCTTTGAGGGGAAGAGCTGCGTGAGGCTGAAGTCAAAACAAACTCAACTGGTGGTCGGCCATGATGACCCCTAAACCTAGGCCGGCGGACCCTCCTGGGCGCACGGCCATGGGGGCAAAGTCCTACGTGTGCCGCGCCTATATGAAGAAAAACCAAACATAGAGGAGATCCGCGCCATGCCAACCCCAGACCCTGACGCCCTCATGAAGGCCATAGTCGCTGGCGTAACCGTCGCGATGAAGGGTGCAAGGAATAAGGAGGAGCAGAAGAGCGCGGCGACTAAGATCGTTGAGCTCATCGCTGAATCGGGGACCAAGGTCGTGGTCGACCAGTACCGTGAGCCCTATCTTGTTCCCCCCCCTGAGTGGCTTCAATCAATTAATTCAATCAATCCACCCCAACCGATGCTCAATGGAAGTAGTGAAGTCAAGGAATTACATCCAGATATACGTTATGATAATGTAGGTAATGTAGGTAATGTAGCCCCCACAGAACTTTTAGTTGAGGGGGTAGAGAAATTAAATAAAAGTTATAAAAACCCTACATTACCTACACTGCCTACATTGCCCGGCAGAGCTCTCAGCTTCACAGGCGACATCCTCGAAGCCCTCATAGCCAAGGAATACTACAAGCGATTCGAGAAGGTTCCCGGGCCAGCCGCCATAAGGGCGGCGCTCATAACCATCCGGGGCCAACATATAGCGACCCCCAGCACAGAGTTCTGGAACCGCGTCGGCGTCGACGAGCGGGGCGACTGGTGGCTGGACCTCAGCGACGGGCGATACGTCTGGATCACCGCCGACGGCTGGGACATATTGGAGGAGACGCCCCTATACTTCCGGCGACACAGCTACCAGCTACCACTCCACACACCGACTCGGGAGGGTGAAGGCGACCTGTTCAGCCTCCTAGACTTCATCAACCTGCCTGACCCCGACAGCCAGCTCCTCTACCTGATCTGCGCCCTGCAGTGCCTCATACCCGACATACCGAAGGCGATCCTGAACCTCACGGGGGCCTATGGTACCATAAAGAGTACGGGGATGGGCGCGATCGTTGAATTGTTTGACCGCACAAACATGAGAGATCTACCCGGCGGGCTTCTCTCGATGCACGAGAATATGAAGGAGCTCGTGCAGAACCTGGACCATCACTGGGTCTGCTACTTCGATAACCTCAGCGGGTTAGATGATGAGCAGAGCGACGCTCTCAGCCGCGCCGTGACGGGCTCCGCTATGGAGAAGCGGCAGCTCTACAGCGACGACGAGGATGTCGCGCGGCGTTTCCGCCGATGCGTGGGCTTCAACAGCATCGGGATGATTGTGTCGAAGACGGATTTGATGAGTCGGAGCGTGGTGCTGGAGACCAAGCCGATTTTGAAGTCTCAGCGGAAGACGGATAACGAGATAAAAGCGAAAATAAATGTCATTGCCGGGAAGATACTCGGCGACGCTATCACGGTGGTGGCGCGTGCTAAGAAGATGATCGATGGGGGATTCACGATCTCTGAGAAGCCCCGTATGGCCGACTTCGCGGTGTGGGGTGAGGCGCTGAGCCAGTCGATGGGGTTCAAACCCGACACGTTCCTTAACGCCTACTACATGAACACTAAGCACGCTATGGAGATGGTTCTGAGGACAAACATCGTGGGGGGGTTACTTCTCGACTATCTTGAGGATCTGTTTAAGACGGTGACGGATATTAGTTTCTCGGCGCATCAACTCTACACAAAGCTGAGGGTGGAGGCTGAGGAGGCGCATTATAACGTTAAACAGGATTTTCCCGGGAACCCGAGCAAGTTGGGTGTTGTGATAAGGGAGATTCAGCCAAATCTTCCGAGTCAGGGAATACGATGCACTATTAAACGGGAGGGAAGGGGTATGAAGTATTACTTCACGAGGTTTATTCCCACTAAAATTGATGAGTCTTATGACGCTGCGGCGGGTCATGGCGTGAATAGTTGGGCCGTGGATGATCTGCGTAAGTTGCGGGATCAGCTTAAGGGGTTTAAAGATGAGGCGCCGGTGCCGGTTCCAGTGGTTGAGCCTATCTCTAAGGAGTCGGTGGGGCTTGGTTTTGCGCGTGAGGCGCTTCTGGGGCAGTTCCGGGGGGAGCCGTTGAAGGATGAGGATGCCATCGCGTTCTTGGGTAAGCTGGGGCTTCCGGTTTCTCGCGCGGTGATGATTATTGCTTCAATGATGCGTGATGGCGTCATTTTTAGCGCGAGGCCGGGGTGGTATCAGTTGTCTAGTAGTGGGGAGAGGATCGCGTGACTAAAAGCTGGGTTTCCAGGGAGTGGAAGGCTAAACGCGCCGCTGCGATTGAGGGTAGGGTTTGCGCGTGGTGTGGTTCGGGGAAGGCGTTGGCCGTTCACCATCAAGGGGAACCGAGGGTGACGGTGACAAGGAGGTAAGATAGAATGTCCTCGCCATCGCAAACCAGAGACTCCAGGGTAAAATGCCTAGTCTCCATCGCCAGGGCCTTCCTCGAGGCCGGGGTCCCCTCCCACGTCCTTGCCAGCAAGCTGGAGCGTGCAAGCTGGCGGCTATGGCCGGCCCTCAGGGACAAGACACGACGAGAATACATCACGGCTGCACTTAGGACGGTTTTAATGAGCTCTCAAATCGGGTCCGGCGTGCCTGAGGCGGTGGAGACCCCACAGGAGGCTCTTTCATAATGGTCCATTATGGGGGTAGACGTATGCGATTGGTATCCGAGGAGTGTGAGCTCGTTATGCCGCTGATCAGGGACCGTCTATCAGAACTCTGCGAGGCTAGACTCGGCCTCGACGAGGCGACGATCCTCTTCAGGGTCCTCTGGCGATACCATAACCCCTACCCCGGTCGACCCCTTTATCCTGAGTCCGTTACCTGGGCGGATATTGAGGCGCTGTTAAAGAATGGTCCATTAATCGATGAGGAAGTTAATGGGCCATTTTCTGAGGAGGGTGAAACCCTCGACGCCCCCGACAACGTCGAGGAGGAGGTTTTCCCTGGAGGTGTCGGCGGCGAGGAGGTGAAAAACTATGGTAACTGAGGGTACAGTAGTGGGTAAGTATAGTAGAATGAGTGTAGCAGGAGGTCCGTATAGTCACGAGGACTGCCAGCTGGATGGAGAAAATCACGCTGACTGCAGGGAATGCAGTGAAAGAGATGACTGTGCTTTAGCCGAGTATTGTAGCTTTATTGATTGTCCTCGATGTCCTTACAAAGATTCCTGTGATTGGTCGTCGGTGAAGGACAGAAAGGTGAATCCGCCATGACGTATGAAATGGGACCATTAACAAGGGATGAGTCATGAGGCATAAACCGGCGAGCTCTAGCGGCATCGAGCAAACCTACAAAAAGGCTATGGAGCTTGGTATCGATATTGACGTCCGCAGCGACGAGAACCTAATTAGGGTCCATGCATCAGATTTAAGAAAACTTGAAAGTGGGGGGAAGGGTAAGTGGGCCTCAAGTTCGGTAAAGCATAGGCTGCGAAAAATGGGCGTTTTAACGCCTCGCATGCTGATTCTCACCGAATCGGGTTTGAAGCTCCTCGAGGAGCTCGAGGCCGAGGGCCCCGGGGGTCCTGGCTAGCCCGGGACCAGGTCTGTATGGATTCAGAAACCTCTGCATTTCCTGCGTGCGTGATATTCAGATAATTCTGTAATTTCCGCCGGTAACTTAACGTTTATACTCTTCCCGACAACTCCTTTATACGTTAAGTTATGACGCGGGTTAGAATGGGGGCCAGGATGAGGCGGGTTCTCGAAGTGCTGTCGGCGCTCAGGGACCCACCTGAAGGCGAGTGGGGGTTTAGAGAGGGAAGTAATGGTATCAATCAGACTGAAATAATAATTAGAGCCGAGAAACTCTATAAAGAAAACTTTTATTATGGTAAAATGAAATTAGCAAGTTTATTAATGAATAAGAGGATAGGTAGGTCATCTTCACCATATAATTTAATGGGTAGTTTGTATGCAGCGAGATTATCTCTTGATCCTAAAATGAAAGATGATCCATCTGTAAAAGAACATACTGATTGGGTTAATGATTTTAATGAGGGAATAAGAAGAGCCGATCTCCTCTACGCCAGTTACAGTCGGAGCCTCAACCAGCTCCTGGGATTGGGTTTTGTTTTATCTGATCATTATGAGCCATCTGGGAAGGGGTTTAGGCATCATAGGGCCCGGTATCGCCTGGGAAGGGCCGGATCAGAGTGGCTAAAAGATAATGTGAATACGCAGCAGCATATAAGAAAATGAATAAAAGAATTACTGCTTGAGGTCGTCCTTTCGGGGCCTGATGTCCGGGGGATTAATCGACGCGATTATCCCCTGCGATTCTTCCCCCGCTTCCTTTTCGAGCTCCCTTGCCTTCTTCAGCTCCTCGGCGGGGACGGTCCTCCTTTCAGTTTCCTCCCATACTTGAGGCGCTATTTCCTTCAGGACCCTGTATTTGCCGACCATTTGGACGGCGATATCTCTAATATACTCCACCTCTGTTTTGAGCGCGTCGACCTCGCCCTGTAGGTCCTGAGTCTTGGTTTTCATCTCCAAGTCCTGGACCCTGAGCTCGTCGACCCTCTGTTTGAAGTCTGTGTTTTCCCCCACCAGGTTCAACGTCGAAGCCTCGAGCCTGGAGATCTTGGCCATGGCCTCGGGCGGCAGCGGCTGGGGTGTCTTCTCCTCGGCCTCCTCCCTGCTGGTCTTCTCGATCTTCAATAGATATTCGTAGTTGCCGTAGAGCTCGCGCAGCTCCTCGACGGGCATGTTCAGGTAGGCCCTCTTCTCAGCGCCGATTTCGTGCCCCATCATGAACTCGATCAACGTGTCCGCCATCTTCCCTGTTAGGCGGCTACGGAAGGCGCTACGAAGGCTGTGGGCCCTCACCGAGGTGTAGCCGTTTACTCCGTCGTCGTCGGGCAGGAACGGGAGCTTGGGGGCGAGGCGCCTCGTAAGGTTGAGGAGCAGTTTAAGATTAAGATTCGCCGCGACCCGGCACTAAATATATACCAGAGTTCGTAAGGTTGAAAAACGTCGGAACCCCATTCAAATCAGTGGAGAAGAGGCTAATGGAAGACCTGGATGTCAACGTGTATGAGTGGGATAAACAGCTGCAAGAATGGGTATTTTTGAGGAACCTCCTCTCCAAGAAGGAATACGAGACGCTTGAACGCCTCCAGGAAACCAGAAGTAGGGGAGTTACACTTAACCAACCGGACGAGTTGATGTATCATCGCCTACTTAACAAACTCAAAGATAAAAAGCGATGGGAGCTCACCAAACCCCTGTTCAAGGAGTATGAGGATCAGATTAAAGTCGACGAGCTTAAGCTCAAGGAACTTTCAGAAGATACATTCATCTCCACAAAGGATGAGGCTATCGAATTCTTTCTTAGAGATTTCCCCAACTTCAAAAAGCTACTTGATCGGTCTGATCCGATGACCTGGCTTCCCGGATACCTCCCAAAAATCCGAAATATGGCTGAAGAAAACATAGAAGGCGTTGTCGACTACTACCTGATGACGGATGTGGTTAAGAACCCGGAGGCCTTCGGCTATGAGAAGGGAGTCTGGCCCTTCATAGTGCCGAACGTGAATTACATTAAGACGGGTCTTGCCGCCTTAGAGTTCAATTTTGCCCCTTATGCGGTGATTACATTCAAGGTTCACCGCGCCAAACACAGGAAGGACCTAGAGGGATGGTACAAGATATATCCTTCCTCCGATGAGCCCCTATTCCTATATACATACGTCCTAGATCCCTTTTCCCTCGACACGTCCCTCCCTAAGCTAATTCTTCCCCTTAAGCTTCTGCGTGGCCTGGCCTCGGGGGACATCCAGCCCAGCGGGTGCGAGATCGTCAAGCAAAAAGATGGGGTTCTCACCTACAGGGTTGAGGGCTTCGACAACGCCGAGGTGGTTCTACCCCAAGGCTTCGTTACGTTCCTCATGGAGCTCGGGGAGGATCCTCTTAAAGCCCTCCAGGAGCTAGGGCTACTTGACGAGTTAACTCTACAAATACTTGAGTCAAAGAAAGGCGAGGGGAAGCCACTAGAGCTCCCGGCGATCCGGGAGAAGGACAGAAAATATCTCGGAATAATTCAAAAGGCCGAAGGTTTCCCGACCTACGGGGGGTGGGGTTTTTCCCTCGGATTGACGAAGCAAGGAGCAGACGCCCTCCTGAAGAGGTTAGAGGGGGAGGGGGTGGTGAGCATCGTCAAACACGAGAGCGGGGAGGGAATAAAGGCCTCCCTTACTGACCTAGGGCTGGCTGTCCTCCGTCAAATACCGGAAATTGACGCCGAAATTTGACTATAATCAGACGATAATTGGACGTCTGGTTGACGATTTGACGATGAATTTGACGATAGCTCAATGGCTGGTTGACGCCCAGTTCACGGCTTTATAAAATCTATCTCTAAACATTCGCGTGCGAAGTGTATTAGCGTAGGCTGGCTTGCCCTGCCGGAATCATAGTGAAGGCACTAGGCCTCTATAGCATCTCCAATTGTGCTAGGCCCTAAGCTAGCGAAGTTTTACGACTAGCGTTTGCCCCTCATCATGGAGAGGGTGCGTGACCTCGAGGGGTCTGGTGGCGGGACTGCCGCCGTAGTTGACCATGATCCAGTTTAGGGGAGTCATGGTGTTCATCCACACCGCTCCGGGCACCCTCGCAGGCTACATGGTAAGGGAAGGCGCCTCCCTCGAGGAAGAGGGCCGTGGATCAGGTGCCTCGGCTACGACGGGTGGGTTCGGCTCACCGGCTATGGGAGACGGTGGGCTGTGGAGACGGCTTACTCGACGTTTAAGCGGGTCTTCGGGGAGCACAGCCTCTCCAGGGGCTTGGAGAGTATAGCGAGGGATCAAGTCTCTTCTCTTGGAGTTTGTTGTGGTTGACGAGTTCTCTGACCGCTAAGATTTAGACTTAATGAGTAGGAACTTGTCTCATATAACTTCACTATTCCACCATTATTCATATGAATTTGGGCTCTTGCATAATATTCCCACAACAACTTCCAAAGTTCAGAATTCTTATCTATCGACCGAATTTTAAGTCCAAGTTCCTGTGCTTCCTTTATCCCGATTCGTTTGCCATGACTAAGCCAGCGGTCATTATTAGAAAGTGCTTCTGCTATTTCTTTAGCTCTCTCAGGCTGGCCGACCAGCATATGTTGAGAGAGCTGGGTTTCAGCGAAGTTCTTAGAGAACAAAATTGCTCTCTGTGCGAAGTCAATAAAGGCGGGATCTATTTTCTGAACCATACCTAGAACTATTCGCTGATCTACGCCTCCCTGAAGCATCCCATTTACTTGCCCAACTGCTCCAATTAGACTGTGAGCAGGGATATAGTTGAATCCCTGTGGTGTAGCAAGACGTATCTGCGGATCAATTGGTCCAATCTCTGACAGATAGCCCATCATTATCTCGTCAGTTGAGAGAGCAAACATAGTTGCTGCACTTTTAGCAGAATTGATTACAATAGCTCTCACTATTGGACTGCACTCTCTACACATGATGGCGAGGCGCTCAGCTACGTTTGCTTCTCCTCCTGGACTATCGATTATGACGTCAAGAACTTCGCATCCTCTTGTGCATTCTAATAAATCATTAAAGAAAATAGGATCATTATTATCCATAAAATTTGGGGAAGCATTTGGATTTGCTAAGTAAGAAACTACGCGTGAACCATTTACCCCCTCTATCTGCTTAAGAAGCCTCTGTCTGGTTTGGTCTCCTTCTGTTATGAGGTTCGCCATTGTACCTCTTCTTTGTTCAGCCATTGTGATAAGGCCTTCAAAGAATTTTATAAGTAGTTACGAAGGGCGCATCTTCCGATGCGCTAAATTGGTACCCTGTGACCCCGCATTCGGTTGCAAGCTTCATTATCTCTTCAACTTCCTCGAAGAGTTTAGGACTTTGTGTTCGTAGTTTTTCCAATAGCTCCTTCTCTGGCATTTGTTCCTTCTCCTCGGGTTTGAGACTCATATTCTGTCCCTTTTATAGTTTGGAAGGTGGTAATTAAAACCTATTGTTTTGTAATCTGTAAAGTAAATCTATAAGTTTATTAGCTAAACAGTTTTTAATAACTGAAAGGAATGTTTTGTATTAATTTGAACAGCAATATGAATGTGTGTAGGGAAAAACATTTTTGAAACCCTGAAAAATACCCTGACCCAGTTTCAGCTTTTCAGGGAAAAGACGCCTAGAGGCCGATTCAAACCTATAATGAAACAGCATCGAACAGTCTGAAGCTCCCAGATAAACTGTTGTTTCTCTAAAATAACCTATAAAACAGGTTATTCCAGTTTCTACAGGTTACAGGATACAGGTTCATGAAACTCCTAGTTCGCCTGCTCTGAAACCGTTCGGATACCCTGCTCATTAACACGGGTTAACGAACAGACGGAGAAACGGCCCTCAGACTACCCTGAATAAATGCTTAGTTTTCGGGGCTCCCGAACAAATCCCAGATGATCAAGCTCTTGAGGTGAACAGTTCAGCGAGCGCTTGCGCATAAATAATTTAATTTAGACCAAATTTATCCTCGATTTTTTCAGTGATATACGCAGCAATAAAAATAGGTATTAAAATTTCAATGACTATCCAAATGATCTTCCACGGATCCTTTTCTTGACCTAGAGCGATGATCATATTGGCTAATGCGTTTAAATCGCCTATGGGTGTAAAATAATTGATAATAGCCCACTCCACAATAGCTAAGGGAAAACAAAGTATGACAAATAAAAGAAGCCATGTTTTCCGATCAGATTTTTGTTTATTCGGCACAGATGTTATTTACTTTAGAATATTTATAAGATTAACTTATGAAAAGCGAATCTTTTCATATTTTTTAGTAAAAGTGATATCGCCCGAGTTGAGGGATAGTGTGAACCCGATGGTGGTTAGGGGCCATCGCCCTGACGAGTTTCTATTTGATATTAATTCTTTTTTGTAAATAAAGATAAAGTTTAACTTCGCTTTTTCTCTATTTGGGTTATGGATGACGAAAGAGACATATCGCCTTGTATGTGGATGCAGGAGGAGCTTCAGCGCCCAACATTACGACTCGGTGAATGTCACGTTAAACCCCGAGCCCCTCCAACTATTCTACGATGGCGAATTCAACGTCGCTGAATGTCTTATTGTCATACGCGGAGCTACGTCGACAAGTGGTTCCTCTTTCACGACATGGAGAGGAACAGGCTGATCCGAGTGGACGAAGGAAAAATTGATGGTTTTCTTGACTGGTTAGAGAGGGAGGGATACTTCAAGAAAATGGAGAAGGAGGCGAAGATAAGGTCTTTAGAAGTTCATGGACATAGATTTATCAAGATATGCGACCTGGAGCCCGTGAGGGATTCTAGTGGGAATATCGTTGAGCGTTCTCCTCAAGAAGAGTACGATAGGAAAGAGATGTCCAAACTGCACAAGTATGGCAATGGCTCCTTCTGTAGCTTTCGTATACCTCGGGTAGATAGCGAAGGCGTTTACTTGCTGAGGGTAGGAGGTGAGGTGGCTTACGTGGGGGAGGCTGAAAACCTGGCGACGCGTTTCAACAGCGGGTACGGCCTTACCTCGCCTCGAAAATGCTACGTGGACTGCCGGAATCATAGTGAAGGCACTAGGCCTCTATAGCATCTCCAATTGTGCTAGGCCCTAAGCTAGCGAAGTTTTACGACTAGCGTTTGCCCCTCATCATGGAGAGGGTGCGTGACCTCGAGGGGT
>Ga0315284_10011689_pt1 | contig 12508 bp, 11 predicted proteins | sample YL17G09_16_MG_FD_203696 | JGI IMG/M metagenome (GOLD analysis project Ga0315284, IMG submission 203696) | Sediment microbial communities from Yellowstone Lake, YNP, Wyoming, USA - YL17G09_16 | ecosystem: Environmental > Aquatic > Freshwater > Lake > Sediment | place: USA: Wyoming | collected... | reverse complement strand
GAAGCTGGAAAACTAAGCTTCCAGGCTAACAATCGACTTGACGCCTTGCGTCATTTCAAAGGACGCTACAAGAACAGAATCTTCATGTATAATGCAATCCGCAAACTAGAGGAGATTCATTCAAAATGTGGCACGTTCAAGTACTCACCAGTTAATCATGTAAAGTTCACATGCAGCGTCAAAGATGACAGCGAGGCAATGTTCCGTCCTGCAATCTACAAGATTGAAGACTACGTACCGCTCGACCAGAACTCGAAACTTTCCAAAGAAAAGACGCCTGAGTCTGCGGTTTCTATGATTGGATGTTACAGAAATGTTGCCCGCCGAGGCGACAGAATGAAGGTTTCAGGAATGCTGGAGCAGGTTAAGAACCTTGAAACAAGAGAAATCTTCCATCAAGTAGTTGTCGGAACAGCGACAAGCGAGGAAGAAAGCATTTGCCCACTTTAACGTTGAGAGATCGCGACGCCATCATAACTGGAGAAGACTTGATCTTTCGTGTCTTCGGATACTCCCATCCACCAAACAGCTGCATATGCGACGCTGAATATGCGCCTGCAACCATTTTCAAGTCTGGCAACCCCAAAGCGCCAAGAGGAAAGAAGAAAGTAGCGCATTACAAGTTCTATGAAGATGAAGCATGGAAATTTCTAAGCAACAAGTATCCACAATACCTGATTTTTCATGAGATGCTGCAGAAAAAGGTAATCGGCGTTAGCCATAATGCCATTCATGAGACACTGAAGCCGCAGGAGCAGCTTGAAAGAATTGCTAACACAGAACCACAAGACAGCTTGCAGAACGCAACGCGAAACGTTCTATTACTAGTAGCTCAACGTTCAAATTTGAAAGCGAAAAACTTCGGTGTATTTGGCTCAATGCTACACAGTTTTTACCATCCAAAATTCTCAGACATAGACTTGGTTATCTATGGAAGAAAAAAGCTTGACGAACTACAAAAAATCTTGCAAGAGTTCTATGAGGAAGCCAATGTCCCGCTTGGAAACGAATTTGAAACTGATGAACCAGTCAAAGACAAACAATGGCGCTTCCTAAACCTCAGTCCGAAAGAGTACGTGTGGCACCAGAAGAGAAAACTCATCTACGCATTATTCAACGACAAAAAAACTGAAAGAATGATCAAGACAGAGTTTGAACCAGTAAAAGACTGGAAAGAAATAACCAATGAATATGATTCCGATACGCGAATCGTGCAGAAAGGCTGGGTGAAAATGACTGCTCACATAATCAACGATTCTGACGCGGCTTTCATGCCCTCAATATATGGAATCAAACCATTGAAAGTTTTTGAAGGCTCCAAGATCGCTGACGAAGCTATACGCATTGTTTCCTACATGGAGGAATATCGACTTCAAGCGTTCAACGATGAAACGGTACTGGTTGAAGGAAACCTAGAAGAAGTCACAACTCAAAGCAAAACCTACTACCAGATTGCACTAACCTATTGTCCCAGATATTATGAACAAGTCCTGAAACTTGCTTCTACATAGTTTATGCCAGAATCATAAAATCGGTCGACTTGTTTCCCAGCAACAGCCGATAGTGTTCACGATTTCTTTTTGTGTTTACAACATGTTCGATTTTTCCTTGTGCCACGACTGTTTCTCCGTTGGTTGCTTGCTCGCAGAATCTTCCTCGAAAAGACGAAATCTCATCTATTTCTTCCACTTCGTTTCCTTCAAAAATCTTCATGTTGGCTACTTTGTAGGTGCATGGCGTGAATATTGATTCACGGTCATCTTCGACAGTGGCTCTGATTTTTGCGTAGCCACAGTTCTTGTAGCGGATGTCTCCGTAATTTTCATCGATTTCATCCCAATCCTTCACGAAACGCAGGAAATAGTCCGTCCCATTGAACATGCCTTGCATGACCTTTCTTGATTCAGTTCGAATGAAGTCTTCGAAGCTCATAATGGTGTCCTTCGAACGAAAATCGAACAGTTTCTTCAAATTCTCAACTGAATACTGTCCAAAACCACTCTGCTTGTCCTTGCACAAGCTTTTCAACGTCGCGTAAGCCTTCTTGCAGTTTTCGGAACCATAAACAACTGGATCAATATCTGAGTCAATAGTATGGAGCCCAGCCAGAAGCGAGCCAGAAATGCCTATGGCATCTTGCGGAAAATTTGCTTTTCCTTTTAGCAGCTCCGTCAGTTTCAGAGCTTTTGTTTCAACTGTGTCCAAACGTTTTGCAGTGTGAAATTGTTGAAGCTTCTCGACCGGCACGTAATGTCTTTTTACCTCCTTAATTGGAACTTCGCATAGTAGCTCATCAAAAACAGAGTCGCAAACTAGATAACTTGGCAAATTCTGCTTGAGGAACTTGAATCGATCAGGGAGAGAGTACACTTTTCCGAACGCTGTGTTGTCGCGTTTTCGATCTCCGGAAAGATCTGGTAGAAAACGTGGAAAGGCCACTATCTTGTCTTTTGGATGAATCAAACCTTTCACGTCAAAGATAACTCGTCTAACGTTTTCGATGAGGTCGCCTTCTCGCGCCTTGACTTCCATTGATTCATCACCTATTTTTGCCGCTTATAGTTTCCTTGTTAGCAGATTCGTCTTTCTGAGAGCAAGAATTAGACCCATTCCAATAATGGTCGCGACTATGGTGAACAAAATCCTTTCCACGGTAGAAACTGGGACCATATACATGAAGAGGGAGGCAATACTGGGCAGTTGAAGCGGAATCAGAACATTCTGTTCGAGCCAAGAGAATGGAATGAAAATGTTCACAGATTCTATGAAGACAAGATTTCCAAGCATGTGGTCAGCTATTATCCCGCAGTAACTCGCAATCGCGATAGAAAAAGCAAAAGAGTACTTGCCCAGCCCAAATAGGCTGTAAACGGTTATGACTCCACCGATCACAAACATCGGAAGAGAAACATACTCCAAAACCCACAGATCGCTCAAATATGGCTTATTGAACATAAAAGCCACTATCATGACGACTATCCCAGCGATCAAGTAGATTGTCTTCGTCTGCCATTTTCTCTCTGCAATCTCTTCTTTTTCGAAGACTTTTGCGGGCCATCCTCTGGTTGCCAGTATCATGATGATTCCTGCTATGTGAAGAATCGGATAGAAAGGAGCCTGCTGACCAACATCAGTAAAAAACCAGCCTAAGACAAGTACACTCAAGACACCGGATGCACCCATCCAGCCTTTAATCCTGTTCTCAGGATTCACGATGCTTTTCTGCGTAAGAAGACCCGCCACCAGAGCAGACACTGCTGGACTGAATGATGTAAGAACATCAAAAGGGCTGTTGGCTGTTATCAGTCCTCCAAACAAAGCGGCTGCAAAACCTAGATAAGGCCCGATAACTAACCCGTAGATCGGTGCCACTACTGCATCAAACTTGATATTGGCTCCTGGTGTACCGACTATCGGGATTCCTGGTAACATTTTGATTATTATTGCAGAGAATGCAGTAAACACTGCCACATAAGCTACATCTTGTGAAGTGATTTTCAAAGCTATCCCCGTGTAGTATTGTTCAATGCAGTGTAGATTTTTACACAATGTCTTAATAAAACTTGCCACATGAGTCATCCTGGAAGGAGTGGTAGCAAGTGAATCAGCACGAGAAAGCTGAACACATCTCAAAATGCCTACAATTGGCTATTCTCCTAGAATCAAGCGCCAACAAACCTGGAAACGTAAACCGAGCGAACGGTTTCGAGCACACTCGCTACGAGCATTTCCTCGCTTCATCTGTCGCCGTAGTCTCTTCCTTTCAACTTGCAGCTGAAAAAGGAATAGCGATTGTCCAAGGAGAGATCGCCATCCCCAACGTTCAGATAGGCTACATAATCAAAGATTGCGTTGCTAGCATTAATGCTTGGCAACATGGGGGAAACACTTTGTTGGGTACTGCTATTCTGCTTTCGCCGATTGCTGTTGCAGCAGGAATGACTTCAATTGACGGGACAGTTTTCGATGTTAAAACGCTAAGGAGAAATATCCAGGCTATTGTTGAAGCCACGACGCCGGAAGACGCTGTTGAAGTCTATGAGGCTATTAGACTTGCGAAGCCCGGCGGCTTAGGTTCGAGTTCGCAACTTGATGTAAACGACCCAAACTCCACCACTAGGATTCTAAAGGACAGAATTTCGCTTTACCAAGCCTTTAAGATAGCTTCTGATTATGACTCGATCTGTTCAGAATGGGTCAACAATTATCCCATCACTTTTGACCTAGCCTATCCATATTCGATGAAACAGCTAAACGGAAATGCTGATTTGAACACAGCTGTCGTGAACACTTTTTTGAAGGTCCTGGCTGAGCACCCAGACACGCTAATAGCTAGGAAAACCGATGCAGCAACGGCTCAAGAGATCTCTCTGATGGCTCGCAACATACTGAACGCTGGCGGCATAGAGACTACTCTTGGCAAGAAAGAAATTGAGAAATTCAATACTAAACTAAGAAAAGCTGATAATCTCCTGAATCCGGGCACGACAGCTGACATAATCTCAGCTGCCTTAGCTTTATGCGTTCTCGGAGGATATCGCCCCTGATTCATTCTCTGTTCTATCTTTCTTCTGGAGGGAAGAAATCGGTCTTGATGGCTGAGCAAATTGACACTGCAGGACATCTTTCAACGTCTCGTATAGAGCGTTTTTCATTTTCCGAGACGTTAAGATTTAAGGCCAATCTCTCACAAGATTACAGAGATAAAGCTAACAGATGTAGGAGAAGCGCAAATTGCAAGTGACTTTGCTTACTGGCCGCACGATTGAACAAGGAGTCGGAAAAGAACAAGGAAAAGCATCTGACGAATACTTCGAAAGCGCCGCCGTTTGCTACATTGATCCTAATGACCTAAGAAAACTTGGAATCAAAGAAGAATCCAACATTCTCGTATCAACAGAGTACGGCTCAGTGATTGTCAAAGCCGCGAAGTCCTTGCGAGGCCCACATGAAGGAATAGTCTTCATTCCTTATGGGCCATGGGCAAACGCGGTGGTAAGCAATGAGACAGACAGTATCGGAATGCCTTCTCTGAAAGGAATACCTGCAAGAATCGAACCTGCGCCAACAGAGTCTATTCTTAGCTTGAAGGAGCTTCTCAAGCTAGAGTTCAGGAAGTAGAAGCATGGTCACGGTGAAAGCAGTTGCTTGTCCTGTTTGCGGGTGCCTCTGCGACGACATAGAACTGACTATTGAGGATGGCCGTATTGTTAAGGTTAAGAATGGCTGTGCCATGTGTGAAACCAAGTTTCTGAACTACTGTAAGCATAGAATTTTGAAGCCGCTTGTCCGAAAAAACGGTGAACTTGTCAAAACCTCATTTAGAAAAGCCCTAGAGAAAGCGGCAAAAATATTGGCTGAGGCAGATTATCCGCTTCTTTATGGTTGGAGTTCAACAAGCTGTGAAGCTATGCGTGTTGGTCTTGAACTGGCTGAAGAAATTGGCGGAGTAATTGACAATACTTCAACGATTTGCCATGGTCCGTCCGCTCTGAGCGTTCAAGAAGTTGGATTGCCGTCGTGCACTTTAGGCCAGGTCAGGCATAGGGCAGACTTGATCATTTACTGGGGTAGCAATCCATGGAGCTCTCATCCAAGACACATTGAACGTTATACGAGTTTGTCAGAGGGAAGATTCGAAGAAAGCGAGTGGAAGGAGTATTTGAGTAAGGTCAAGTCTTCAAATGTCAAGAAAAAGGTTGAAACCGTTCTCAGACGAGTTTCTCAAAGAGATGAAGCGTCTGCTTCAGTGTCTCCAATTAGGGAGCCTCACGTTGCTCTTTCTAAGGCAGGACGAAAACTTGTGGTTGTTGACGTAAGAAAGACGAGAACAGCGGAAATAGCGGATTACTTCCTTCAAGTTCAGCCGAATCACGATTACGAGTTGTTTGAGGCTTTTAGGGCTTTGATTCGTGACGAGGAACTTGATGTTGAAGAAGTTGCAGGTGTTCCAGTAGAGCGTTTAGAGGAAATCGCTGAAGCCATGATCAACTGCAGCTTCGGAACCATTTTCTTCGGTCTTGGTCTTACAATGAGTAGCGGCAAAATGCGAAACGTTGAAGCTGCTATCGCGCTGACTCGTGATCTCAACAGATTCACGAAATTCATGATAATGCCCATGCGCGGGCACTTTAACGTCACAGGGGCGGACACGGTTTTCACTTGGCAGACCGGCTATCCATACGCTGTGGACTTTTCACTTGGATATCCTCGATACAATCCGGGAGAGACAACCGCGGTGGATGTTCTTCTGCGGAAAGAATCAGATGCAGCGTTGATAGTTGCCTCTGATCCTGTGGCCAATTTTCCCAAAAAAGCCGTTGAGCACCTAGTAGAGAAGCCGCTTATAGTAATAGATCCGCACATGAACGCAACTAGCCATGTGGCTGACATTGTCTTTCCATCAGCTTTCGTCGGAATAGAAGCAGCTGGAACAGCGTATCGCATGGACCACGTGCCTCTTCCGCTCAAAAAGATCGTCTCACCTCCGAAGGGAATAATGTCTGATGAAGAGATTTTGAAGAAGATTCTTGGACGAATCAGAAACACGAAAGTTCACAGCGAAGCGGAGGCGGACTAGATGGAGCTTCTGATTAAGAATGGCTTCGTTTACGATCCGCTAAACGGCATTGACGGAGAGATAATGGACATAGCCGCCAAAGACGGCAAAATCGTTAACAGAGTTAACGAGCGAAGGGCGGAGAAAATTGATGCTTCTGGCATGATCGTTATGCCTGGCGGTGTAGACATTCACTGTCATATAGCCGGGGCAGAAGTGAATATTGGAAGGCTGCTGAGACCTGAAGATCACTTTAGAGACTTTGAACACAAGACTTCGATCACGCGGTCAGGTGTCGGACATTCGGTCCCTTCAACTTTCACTACGGGTTATCGTTACTCGCGAATGGGCTACACGACGATAATGAATCCTTCAATGCCTCCTCTGGAAGCAAAGCATACGCATGAGGAACTGAACGATACGCCAATGCTTGACAAAGCCACGTATCCGCTTCTTGGTGACTGGTGGTTTGTACTTGAGCACCTGAAGAATGGAAGCATTGACGAGCTTGCCCGGCACGTTGCTTGGATCATGACTTCAACGAAAGGATATGCGATAAAGATCGTTAACCCAGGCGGACTTGAAGCATGGGGCTATGGCAAAAACGTGCACAGTCTAGGCGACCAAATTCCAAATTTCTGCATTACTCCACGAGACATCATACGCGGACTCTGCAAAGTTAACAAGCTGCTTAATCTGCCGCACACCATCCACGTTCACACTAACAATTTGGGACAGCCGGGAAATTATGCAACCACCTTGGAAACAATGGAAAGCGTCGAGGACTTGGCAAGCGAAAACAAACCCGCGATTCACATAACACATTGTCAGTTCAGCGCCTTCAAAGGCGAAGACTGGAGAACTCTCGAGTCAGGAGCTGAAGAAATAGCCAACTACGTCAACTGTCATTCTCACGTCACAATGGACATGGGGCAAGTGATATTTGCAGACACGACGACGATGACGGCTGACGGACCATTCCAATTCGATCTGTACGGATTGACTGGAAACAAATGGGTCAACCATGACGTTGAGACTGAAACAAGCGCCGGAATAGTTCCTTTTCGCTATCGCCGCAGAAGCTACGTGCATGCAATTCAATGGTCAATAGGATTGGAACTGGCCTTGCTGGTCAAGAACCCGTGGAAGATATTTCTGACAACTGACCATCCGAACGGCGGGCCATTCACCAACTATCCGAGGATTATTGCTTGGCTGATGAGCAAAGAAGCCCGAAAGGCGACAATGAAAAGACTTAACCCTCGTGCAAGAAGCAGAAGCCTTCTAACCTCAACAAGCCGCGAATTAACATTCCAAGACATCGCAATTATGACTAGAGCGGGACAAGCGAAGACTTTGGGACTGGATAACAAAGGTCATTTGGGCGTAGGTGCCGATGCTGATGTGGCAATCTACAACGTAAATCCCAAGACAACTGATCCTTCTCAGCAATACAAGGCTGTGCGGAAAGCGTTTAAACACGCTGCATACACGATCAAGGGCGGCAAAGTTGTGGTCAAGCAAGACAGAATAGTTCAGCAGGTTAATGGCTCCACGATCTGGCTTGATCTGCAAACTTCTGAGCCGGCTGAAATAAACGAGGACATGAAGCGAAGGTTCCGCGAATACTGGACAGTTGAATACGATAACTATCCTGTTTCAGATCATTACATCGAAAGCTCTCAACCAGTAACAGTGAGGACTCGGGTCTAAATGATAGGCTTCTTCCCGCTAAGGAAATTCGTTTTCCCAGTCATAGCTGATTGCATATGTCCCGATGTTTTCAAAGACAAGTCGCTTAAAGAAATCAGAGAGCTCCAAGTTTGGGAGGGAAACAAGCAGAAACAGCTCGGACAACTCTTCAGAATTGAAGAGGCAAAACAAGAAACTCCAACCATAACTATTCAGGGCGATGTCAGCAAGTTGAGAAGAATCGGCGCAAGAATGAAAGAAGGCGAGATACTTGTCAACGGAAATGTCGGCATGCATCTGGGAGAAGAAATGAAGGGCGGCAGAATAACCATTCACGGCAACGTGGGCGGATGGGCAGGATCAATGATGAAAGGTGGAGAGATCGAGATATGCGGAAGTGCTGGCGACTATGTTGGCGCGCCTTACCGTGGAAGCGGTGAAGGCATGAAAGGAGGGCGAATAATCGTTCATGGTAATGTTGGACATGAAGCAGGGGCATTCATGAAGAAGGGCATAATCAAGATTTATGGTAGCGCTGGCCAGTTTATCGGCTTTCGGATGCGTGATGGAACGATTTACGTTGAGAATGACTGCGGACTTAGAGCAGGAGCCTGCATGGTTGGCGGCAAGATAGTCGTCGGAGGAATGTTAGCCTCTGTTCTGCCCACTTTTTCAATCGACAGCATCAAACCGAGAGTCAAAATCGAAGAAGAGGCTCTTGAAGAGGCAATGTACCTCTTTTTGGGTGATGTTGCTGAGAGCGGAAATGGCAAACTTTATGTTTCAAAACAGAGGAATCCACAACTGAGCTGTTATGAGAAATTCCTCTAATTGGAGAACAGACTAATGAAGAAGGATTTGAGCGTAAATCGTCTTGCTTGGAAACTCTTGAAGAGTTTTCTTGAAAGCCCCGAATTTTACGGAGTAAACGTGAGCAAGGCAGATTCTGGCGAAACCATCATAGACGCTGGAATAGATGTCGCAGGCGGCTTTGAAGCAGGGAGACTTGTCACAGAAATATGCATGGGAGGCTGTGGAAAAGCCCGAATAACCATGCACAAATACGGAGATGTGGAGTTTCCTTCAATATTCGTTTACACCGATCATCCAATCATCGCCACGCTTGGATCGCAATATGCTGGATGGCAGATAAGTGAGCAAGATTATTTTGCCATCGGTTCTGGACCTGCTAGAGCTCTGGCTCTGAAACCTAAAGACATCTACGAAGAAATCGGATACAAAGATTATTCTGACAAAGGAATCGTCGTTCTAGAGACCGATAAGATTCCGCCAAAGAAACTTTTGGATCGGATCACAAAAGACTGCGGCATATCGCATGACAAGTTGGCGGTGATACTGACTCCCACGACGAGCGTGGCTGGGGCGACACAGGTCTCAGGCAGAATCGTCGAGACAGGCATTCATAAACTCAGAAAAGTTGGACTTGACCCAAAGACCATTTTGTATGCATGGGGAGTTGCACCAATTGCTCCAGCTCATCCAAAATTCGTCAAAGCAATGGCCAGAACGAACGATGCCATTCTCTATGGTGGAATCGCTTACTATGGAGTCAAATATGACGATGAGAAAAAACTAGAGAGCATCGTTGAAAGAGCCCCTTCAAACGCTTCTGAAGACTATGGAAGACCGTTCATCGAGAAGTTCAAAGAAGCAAAATACGACTTCTACAAGATCGATCCAAACCTGTTTGCTCCAGCAGTCGTGATCATTAACAATATGAATACGGGTAAGACTTTTAGGGCTGGGCAGATGAACAGCAAGATTCTTGCCGAGTCGTTAATGGGTTAGTTGGATTCGTTTATGCTGCTCTTTGATGTTGCATTTGGCTTCAGAAAGTATCTGTTCAGGAATTCACTGAAACCTTGATTACCTATCAAGGCAGCCATTAGAAAGCTCATTATCGTCACTTCGGCAAGAGCTTTTAGAAGCACAAAATTAAGGAAAATGAAGCTTCCCCCTCTTCCGAGAAAGTAAGGCATTAAATAAGCAAAATATGCGTAGGTGAACAAGCACTCTGGGATGTATGACAAAAGCGTTGCGGGAACCGCCAGAATAGACGAGCGTGGTCTTTGGCCTATTTTTAAGCTTCTTGAGATCAGTCCTACGGTCAAACCTGTTAAAGCTTTTCCTAATGGCAAGCCTATCAATCCCAGCCATGCACCAGTGCCGTAAGGACCGAACATTATTCCTGGGAATATCCCCACGAACAGTCCTGACACAAAACCTACCGCTGGGCCTCCGTAGAAGCCTGAAATAAATGCTGCTAGAAGGGAGAAGTCGAAAGCAATTCCTGGAGCAATATTTCCAATCATGAAGGAGACGCCGAAAAGCAGGTTTCCTAGAACGCCCATCATAAGGGTAAACGTGATGTTTTTCGTCTTCATTTGATTCAGCTCGTATTTGTTATGAGGAGCGTTCCTATCTTTATTTAAGAGTAGCTACTCAGAAAAGCGTAGTGCTCAAAGATAAATATAACCTTCATGCATTTTCTGATGGGAAGACTCTTGTCTGAAGCCGTCAAACTCTCCTCAAAAGAGGCAAAAAGCTGGCTCGAACGCGAAACAGGATCACTTCTCGCTCCAATCCATTCAAAGGCGCAGAAACTGTTGAAAGAGATGCGCAAAGCACTCGAAAGTCTGTCCGAAGTTTCCAAGATGCTGCTTGAGAACAGCGGAAAAGAAATTGAGAAAAGAAACATGAAAACATATGGCCGAGCTCGAGCACTCAACAAGCTTGCCAAACTGTTCGTAGACAGGATGCGTCAGATAAAAATCCCCGAAAAAGTGACCTACGACAGCTTTCACGACTTTGTTCAGGAAACACAGCGAGCCTTTCTCGTAACCGACGTTGACATCAGAAACTATTTTCCACACATCTCACCCTTCTTCATTCTCGACAGACGGAAATTTCAAGTAGTTTTCGAGAAGGCCAAAGAGTCACTTAAAGAGCTTAACAATTTCCTCACAAAAGAATATGTGAAAATCAAGACTTTAGAAGACACTTTCCAGCTCGTAGAAAAACTGCAAACTCTCGAGCAGCAACTCACAAACTTCAAGGAACAAAAAACAAAAAGCGAAAGCGAAGAAGCTCAACTCAGCAAAACGATAGCTGAAACACGGCAAAAAACTGACAAATTGAAAGCTCAGGGAAGCCTAGGACAGCTAAACAAAATCGACAATCAAATTGAAGCCTTAAACTCAGAGCTGAAGCAACGCCTGCAACACCTTCAGAAACCATTCGTAAAACTCCAATCACTAGCTTTACACGGTGAAGGAAGTGGCTTAACCCCTGAAGAAATCAGCAAACTCAACCAATACATTGACAAACCATTCGAGGCGTTCACTTCCGAAGAACCAAACCATCCTTTGCTGAACCAAATCCTCAAAAAACTCTCCGTTCTAATGACCCAGGACAAGCTCAAACTTAAACCGGAGAAGACACGTAAAGCCGAACAGCTCATACAGACAATTTTTAGCCAAAACTCACTTGCCGACCTTCACCAAAGAAGCTTGAACGCACTAAGCAGTCAAAAACAGCTTTCCATGTCGCCTGAAGTAGCAGAAACAGAGAAACATCTGTCAATGCTCAAGACACAGCTTGAGGAACTTGAACGAAAGAAAAAAGTAGTTGAAGGAGAACGTGTCACCTTCGAGCAAGTCTGCAGCGAGACTGTAGAGAAGATAAAGAACCAAAAGAGCGATATAGAGAAGAACATTCTGGCCGCCACGAACAAGAGAATACGCATAGAATAGCCGGGACACATTTTTTTGAAAGCAAACTTTCAGCAGATTGTCAAGAAATCGTTTGACGCATCAGGCACATCGTTTATCGAGCTCGTTGAAGAAGCCATACAATTACTTGGTCGTGAAAGCGGAAAGATAGGAAACATGGAAGTAACGGGAAAACTGGTCAAATCCAAGCCCATAGGTGAAGCACTCGTTATTGGAGATTTACATGGAGATTTGGAAAGCCTAGTTGACATACTTCAAACAAGCGACTATTTGCGAAAGATGAGTCAAGACCGCTCGTCTGTCCTGTTTTTCCTCGGAGACTATGGCGATCGCGGTCCATTTTCTGCCGAAGTCTATTACACCGTGTTGAACCTGAAACTTCTCTTTCCAGATCAAACCATTCTGCTTAGAGGAAACCATGAAGGACCTGACGACATAATGGCTGAACCGCATGACTTGCCCGCACAGTTTGAAATGAAGTTTGGAAGAGACGGATCTAAAGCTT